>OIYT01001883.1_pt1 | contig 13936 bp, 8 predicted proteins | sample 1588201 | NCBI WGS metagenome assembly OIYT01 (sample SAMN03283260) | human gut metagenome | biome: human-associated habitat; material: feces | host: Homo sapiens | place: USA | collected 2013
TTTAAATCCTGGTAGTCAGGTCGCTTCTTCAGAGGTTCCTTGTCGTGGGGCTGCCCGTGCATTGCTAATGCGCGCTTATTTGCAACGTGCAGGATACAGTTTAGACCGTGCTACTCGCAAGCTTACTCGTCCAGATGATGCAACACGTCAAAAATATTTTGAGGCTGTTATTAAGGAATGGGAAGCGTTCAATACAGAGGGGTATCATGATTTTTATAGTGCTGGCTATGAAGAACTATTTAAGAATTACTCTAAACTTGTCTTGAATAACCAAGAGAGTTTGTGGGAAATAGCTTTTGAGCCTAATAATGGGCAGAAAGATAATGCGGGTTATTGGGCTACATATAATGGCCCGTTGGTAGATGCTCCAGATGCTGGTAGCGGAGCGGCAAATCAAACTCATATGGGACGTGCTAATGCTTTCTTTATAGTACTTCCCTATTGGGGACATTTTTACGAAGACAATGATGTACGTCGTGACGTAAACTTTGTTGATTATGTATATAGATGGGTGAAAAAGGATCAAGACCAAGTTAAAATGACCGTATGTCAAGAGATCTCAAAGAATATGTATCGTTATCCAGGTAAATGGCGTAGAGAGTGGATGGCACCGGGATTTGTTGATCCGAATCATACAGGGGTGAACTATTGTCCGTTACGTTATGCTGATGTTGTATTGATGGCAGCTGAGGCTTATAATGAAACAGGTAATACGCCGGAGGCTTGGAGATTATTAAATAGTGTACGTACTCGCTCCGAAGCAACCGCTATTACTTCGGCTAATTATGCAAGTCTAATGAAAGCCCCCAAAGTATATGATTTACCTTTCATCAGCGATGGGGATGAAGCTGGTAAGTTCCGTACAGCTCTTTATTGGGAACGTGCTTTTGAAACAGCTTATGAAGGCCAGCGTAAATTTGATTTAATTCGCTGGGGTATTTTGGGTGATGCATTACGTGCAGCTCAGGCATATATAGAGAACTGGGAAGAGGGTGCCGCAGAATTTAAAGATGTGGATAAAAACGGAAAACCGACGAAGTTGGAGGATGGCGCTACTCCTGCAGTATGGGATCCTGTTGTTTGGGCAACACAGAATTATGTTGCTGGTCATAACTTTGTGGATGGTAAGCATGAGCTTCTTCCGATACCTTTGGCTGAAATACAGTCCAATGCACAGTTGAATGGAGAAAATAATCCGGGATATGAATAAATAATAGGTATTATACTAGTTATAATTGCTGGAATAGCTTTATTCCACTAGCTTTTTGAATTCTGAAAGATGTTTCATAGGAGTTTTCTCCTATGCTAAACATCTTTCAGTCTTTAAGGACTAATATCTACTACAGCGTTTAGAATCTTTTGTATTGTATGAAAAAAATATTATTACTTGGTTATATTACTATTTTATATAGTTTTTTCGGGTGTTCTTCCAAGCAATCAAATGATAATTATGCTTGGTTAAAACACGCAATAGACGTATCTGCAGAACAGTTGCAATATACAGTGAATGATGTAGGCGATTCTATTTGCCTGCCTCGCTCTATTTGGACAAGTTATGGTGCAGAATTTCTGTGTGTACAGTTGGAAAAAAATCCAGTTACTTTTAAAGACTCTTTAAGGATAAAACCGGTCAAAGGGGATGTTGGTTCTCGTCGTTATTGCTTTTCCATTTATGATTGGACGAGTGGTTTCTTTCCTGGTAATTTATGGTATGCCTATCAGCTGACGGGCAGTGAAGTATTAAAAAAGAATGCTATTAAATTTACAAACTATTTATATCCGTTACGTGAATACAAAGGTACCCATGATATAGGTTTTATGATGAATTGCAGTTACGGTAACGCCAATCGTTTATGTCCGGCTGACAGCGTTCGCCAAGCTCTGATACAAACTGCCGATAATTTATGTGGCCGCTTTAATCCGGAGATAGGTTGTATTCGTTCATGGGATTTTGGAAAGTGGAATTTTCCTGTTATAATTGATAATATGATGAATTTAGACTTGCTGTTTTATGTTAGTCATCTCACTGGTGACGATAAATACAAGGAGCTTGCTTTGCGACATGCAAAAACAACGATGAAAAATCATTTTAGAGATGATTATTCATCTTATCATGTGGTCAGTTATAATGATAACGGAACGGTAGAGAAGAAATGTACACATCAAGGGCAGAATGATGCTTCTTCATGGGCACGTGGACAGGCATGGGGGGTATATGGTTATACGTCTTGTTACCGTGAATCAAGAGATGTACAATTTTTGCAACAAGCTAAAAATATAGCCGCACTAATCATGGAACGTGTAAAAACGGAAGATGCAATCCCTTTGTGGGATTACGATGCACCTGACATACCTCAAACACCTCGTGACGCATCTGCCGCTTCTATAACCGCTTCTGCCTTGATAGAATTGAGTACATTGACCGACGATGGACAAATTTACTTTGATTATGCTGAGAAGCTGCTGAAGAATCTCTCGTCAGATACTTATTTGGCTAAGATAGGTACAAATCAAGGTTTTATACTGATGCATTCCACTGGTTCATTACCTAATGGTTCTGAAATAGATACGCCGATTAATTATGCCGACTATTATTATTTGGAGGCATTACTTCGTTATATGCAAGTGAAAGGCATTGATTATAAGAATATTTAATCTTATTATTTATATATCATGAAAGTAATAAAATATGTTTTAAGTGCTCTCTTGCTGGCTGTTGCCATTATTGTAGATGCGCAACAACTCAGAAAAGAGTCTTTTGAACTTCTGAATTTGGATTATCCGGGTTTGGAGAAAGTGAAAACTGCTTGTTCTCAACAGAAATGGGATGAAGCTGCACAAGAGTTATTGAATTATTACCGCAGTCGTACAACTATCACACATCCGGATATTGATTTGAAGAATCTCACCATATCAAAGGAGGAACAGAAATGGGCGGATGATGCCTTGGAGCATACTTTTTTTGTGCATAAAGGGTACCAGCCTTCATATAATTATGGTAAAGATATCAATTGGGAATATTGGCCTGTGAAAGACAATGAACTGCGCTGGCAGCTTCATCGTCATAAATGGTTTACTCCTATGGGTAAGGCTTATCGTGTATCAGGTGATGAAAAATACGCAAAAGAATGGGCTTTTCAATATCTTGATTGGATTAAGAAAAATCCGTTAACTCAGGTTAAGAAGGAAGAGTTTGAATTAGTCAGTGCCGGTGAGATAAGAGACAATGCGGATAATGTTCGTTTCGCATGGAGACCGTTGGAAGTTAGTAACCGTTTGCAGGACCAAACCGGGCAATTCCTTTTGTTCTGTGCATCGAAAGCGTTTACTCCGGAGTTCCTGACAGAATTCTTGGTTAATTATCATCGCCATGGTGAGTTTATTTTAAGTAATTATTCGGATGAAGGTAATCATCTGCTGTTTGAGGCGCAGCGTATGGTGTATGCCGGTGTTTTCTTTCCTGAATTTAAAGATGCTGCTACTTGGAGAGAAAGCGGGATTAATATTTTGAATCGTGAAATTAAGAAACAGGTATACAATGACGGCGGACAGTTCGAGCTTGACCCGCATTATCACCTCGCTGCCATCAATATCTTCTGTAAAGCATTGAACATTGCCGACTTGAACGGTTTCCGCAACGAGTTCCCGCAAGAATACCTGAATACAATTGAAAGCATGATTGTATTCTATGCCAACATTTCTTTCCCTGACTATACCAACCCGTGTTTCAGCGATGCTAAGCTGACCAATAAGAAAGAAATGCTGAAGAACTACCGTAGCTGGAGCAAGATGTTCCCGAAGAACCAGTTCATCAAGTATCTGGCAACCGATGGTAAAGAAGGCGCATTGCCCGAATATCTCTCTAAAGGTTTCTTGAAATCCGGTTTCTTCGTATTCCGTAACTCTTGGGGAACGGATGCCACACAAATGGTTGTAAAGGCCGGCCCAAAAGCTTTCTGGCACTGCCAACCGGATAACGGTACTTTCGAACTCTGGTTCAACGGTAAGAATCTGTTCCCCGATTCCGGTTCTTATGTATACGCCGGTGAAGGAGAAGTAATGGAACAACGTAACTGGCACCGTCAGACTTGCGTACACAACACCGTAACCTTGAACAACAAGAATCTGGATCAGACTGAATCTGTAACCAAACTGTGGCAGCCGGAAGGTAATGTACAGATATTGGTTACCGAAAACCCGAGCTACAAAAACTTGAAACACCGTCGTTCCGTATTCTTCGTAGACAACAGCTACTTCGTAATTGTAGACGAAATGGTAGGAAGCCAGAAGGGTTCTATCAACCTGCACTATCAGATGCCGAAAGGTAAAATCGCCAACAGCCGCGAAGACATGACTTTCGTTACTCAGTTTGAAGAAGGAAGCAACATGAAACTGCAGTGCTTCGGTCCCGAAGGTATGACTATGAAGAAAGAGCCGGGCTGGTGTTCAACCGCTTACCGCAAACGCTACAACCGTATGAATGTATCGTTCAACGCAAAGAAAGACAGCGAAGATGCCGTACGTTACATTACCGTTATCTGTCCGATTAAGAACAGTGCAGATGCCCCCAAATTATCTGCCAAGTTCAAAAACAAAGCATTCAATGAAAACGGACTGGAAGTAGAGGTGAAAGTAAACGGTAAGAAACAGTCTCTAAATTACAAACTATAATAATACTGAAAATTAGTTTATACTATCTGGTATAAACTAATTTTCAACACTTACTTATTTACCAAAGGATTATAACAAATCAATCCAATTATGAAAAACAATCTCCCCAACCTGCTTCTTCCGTTAGCGACATTAAGTCTTGCTTCTTGCGCCAGCCAGAAAAAAGAAGAGCCCAAGCGTCCGAACATTATCTTCATGATGACGGATGACCATACCACACAAGCCATGTCTTGCTACGGTGGTAACCTCCTGCAAACTCCCAATATGGACCGTATAGCCAATGAGGGCATCCGCATGGATAACTGTTACGCTGTCAATGCTCTTTCAGGCCCGTCACGCGCATGTGTCCTTACCGGTAAGTTCAGCCACGAAAACGGTTTTACGGATAATGCGAGCACCTTCAACGGCGACCAGCAAACATTCCCGAAACTGCTTCAGCAAGCCGGGTATCAAACGGCTATGATTGGTAAATGGCACCTTATCAGCGAACCGCAAGGTTTTGACCATTGGAGTATTCTCAGTGGCCAGCACGAACAGGGAGATTATTACGATCCCGATTTCTGGGAAGATGGCAAACATATCGTAGAGAAAGGTTATGCCACGGACATCATTACAGATAAGGCTATCAAATTCCTCGAAGGCAGGGACAAGAACAAACCGTTCTGCATGATGTATCATCAGAAAGCTCCGCACCGCAACTGGATGCCGGCCCCACGCCATCTGGGCATATTCAACAATACTACATTCCCGGAACCCGCCAATCTGTTTGACGATTATGAAGGACGCGGCAGAGCCGCCCGCGAACAGGATATGTCCATCGAACATACCCTGACCAACGACTGGGATTTAAAGTTGCTGACTCGTGAAGAAATGCTGAAAGATACCACCAACAGGCTTTACAGCGTGTACAAGCGTATGCCTGCCGATGTACAGGACAAATGGGATTCAGTGTATGCGCAACGCATTGCCGAATATCGCAAAGGTAACTTGAAAGGTAAAGCGTTAGTCAGTTGGAAGTATCAGCAATATATGCGCGACTATCTGGCTACCGTACTGTCGGTAGACGAAAATATCGGCCGCCTTTTGAACTATCTTGAAAAGATTGGCGAGCTGGATAATACAATCATTGTCTACACTTCCGACCAGGGATTCTTCCTCGGCGAGCACGGTTGGTTCGACAAACGCTTCATGTATGAGGAATGCCAGCGCATGCCGCTTATCATCCGTTACCCCAAAGCCATTAAAGCCGGCAGCACAAGTAACGCAATCTGTATGAATGTGGACTTCGCTCCTACTTTCCTTGACTTTGCCGGAGTGGAAATTCCATCGGATATTCAGGGAACTTCCATGAAACCCGTATTGGAGAATGAAGGCAAAACTCCCGCAGACTGGCGTAAAGCTGCCTACTATCATTATTACGAGTATCCCGCAGAGCACTCGGTGAAACGTCATTACGGTATTCGCACACAGGACTTCAAACTGATTCATTTCTATAACGACATCGACGAATGGGAAATGTATGATATGAAAGCCGATCCGCGCGAAATGAACAATGTGTTCGGTAAACCGGAATACGCTGAAAAACAGAAAGAGCTGATGCAACTGCTGCAAGACACTCAAAAGCAATACAATGACAATGACCCCGACGAAAAAGTAAACGAGCTTTTCAAAGGTGACAGAAGATTGATGAAAAACAGATAAAACCATTAAATTTATTATCATGGATAGAAGAAGTTTTCTAAAAAACACAGGCTGGTCTTTTCTCGGACTGGCAGCTTCAGGAAGCCTGCTCGGTTCTTGTGTAGCAGGAAGCAAAGAAGCAAAGAAAATTATGCCGTCGGCAAGTAACCTTAAAGTATTCTGGGGTGACTTACATAACCACTGTAACATTACTTACGGACACGGCGATATGCGCGATGCTTTTGAAGCGGCCAAAGGCCAGTTGGACTTTGTCAGCGTAACTCCCCACGCTATGTGGCCGGATATTCCGGGTGCAAACGATCCCCGTCTGAAATGGGTAATCGACTATCATACCGGAGCTTTCAAGCGTTTGCGCGAAGGCGGTTATGAGAAATATGTAAAGATGACCAACGAATACAATAAGGAAGGCGAATTCCTTACTTTCGTAGGATACGAGGCACACAGTATGGAACATGGCGACCACGTAGCGCTGAACTATGATTTGGACGCACCGCTTGTGGAATGTACTTCCATCGAAGACTGGAAAGAGAAAGCCAAAGGACATAAAGTATTCGTCACTCCGCACCACATGGGTTATCAGGGCGGTTATCGCGGCTACAACTGGAAATGCTTCACCGAAGGAGATATTACTCCGTTCGTCGAAATGTATTCCCGCCACGGTTTGGCAGAAAGCGACCAGGGCGATTATCCGTATCTGCATGATATGGGTCCCCGCCAATGGGAAGGCACTATCCAATACGGTCTGGATCAAGGCCACAAATTCGGTATCATGGCTTCTACCGACCAGCACTCCGGTTATCCGGGCAGCTACGGTGACGGACGTATCGGTGTTCTGGCTCCGTCATTGACTCGTGACGCTATCTGGGAAGCTCTTCGCACCCGCCACGTATGTGCCGCCACCGGTGATAAAATAATAATCGACTTCCGCCTTAATGACGCTTTCATGGGTGATGTTGTCCGTGGCAACAGCCGTCGTATCTACTTGAATGTAACCGGCGAAAGCTGCATCGATTATGTAGACATTGTTAAAAACGGTCAGATATTGGCCCGCATGAACGGCCCGTTAACTCCGGTTGCACCGGAAGGCGATACCGTCCGTTGCAAAGTAAAAGTTGATTTCGGTTGGAACCGCGAAGAAAAGTACGTACACTGGCAAGGTAAGCTATCGGTAAACAAGGGCCGTATCGTAAGCGTTACTCCTTGCTTCCGTGGCGCAGCCTTCACTTCTCCTCAAGAGGGCGAACACGAGTTCAAGACACATGTAAATCGTATTCTCTCCGTGGGCGAGAAAGAAACGGAACTGGATTTGTACAGCAGCAAGAACCCGAATACGACCACCGCAGCCATGCAGGCGGTAATCCTCGACCTGGAAATGCCGAAGGACGGAATACTTACCGCAGACTTCAACGGCAAAAAGTTCGAACACACATTGGGCGAACTGCTTGAAGGTTCCCGTTCTCACTTCATGATCGGCTGGTTGAGCGAAGCTATTCTCTTTAACCGCGCCATGCCTGAAAGCTGCTTCACCGTAGAACACTACATGGAAGACAAAGAACCTCAGCGTGACACCGATTATTACTACGTACGTGTACGTCAGCGCGACGGACAATGGGCTTGGAGTTCTCCTATCTGGGCTGAAAGAGTTTGATAATTATGAAAAAATACGCTATAGGAATTGACCTTGGCGGTACTTCTGTGAAATACGCCCTTATTGATAATGAAGGCGTATTTCACTTTCAAGGGAAGTTACCGTCAAAAGCCGACGTATCCGCGGAAGCGGTAATCGGTCAATTGGTAACCGCCTGCAAAGAGGTGATGGCTTCGGCCCTGCAACTCGGAGTAGCGATAGAAGGTATAGGTATAGGTACTCCCGGTATTGTGGACGAAACGAACCGCATAGTACTGGGTGGAGCCGAGAACATCAAGGGTTGGGAGAATCTGAATCTTGCCGACCGCATTGAAGCGGAAACCGGCCTGCCTGTACAGATGGGCAATGACGCCAACCTGATGGGGTTGGGAGAAACGATGTACGGTGCCGGACAAGGTGCAAAGAATGTCGTGTTCCTGACCGTAGGAACCGGTATCGGCGGCGCAGTGGTTATCGACGGTAAACTGTTCAACGGTTTTGCCAACCGCGGTACCGAACTGGGACATGTGCCCCTTATCGCTAATGGTGAACCTTGTGCATGCGGTTCCGTGGGATGCCTGGAGCATTATGCATCCACTTCGGCACTGGTACGCCGTTTCAGCAAACGTGCCGCTGAAGCCGGTGTCTCATTCCCGGGTGAAGACATCAACGGAGAGCTTATCGTACGCCTTTATAAAGAAGGAAACGAACTGGCGACAGAGTGCTTGGACGAGCATTGTGATTTTCTGGGACATGGCATCGCCGGATTCATCAACATCTTCAGCCCGCAACGCATCGTAATAGGTGGCGGACTGTCCGAAGCCGGCGACTTCTATATCCGGAAAGTCAGCGAAAAAGCACATCGTTATGCCATAGCCGACTGTGCCGTGAATACTCAAATCATGGCTGCATCTTTAGGTAATAAAGCTGGAAGTATCGGCGCCGCGTCACTGGTCTTCTCATTAAACACAAAATAGTATGAAAAAGAATTTAGGAATGCTGGCGCTAATCATGGCGTTCTGGTTTACCATATCGTTTATTACTAATATCCTGGGACCGCTCATTCCGGACATTATTCATAACTTCAATTTGAGTGACCTGGCAATGGCGGGATTCATCCCGACTTCTTTCTTCATTGCCTATGCTATCATGTCTATTCCTGCCGGGCTGATGATTGACCGCTTCGGCGAGAAACCGGTATTGTTCTTGGGCTTCCTGATGCCGTTTATCGGAACAACGTTGTTTGCTTGCATGCACACATACCCTGTACTGCTGGCTTCTTCTTTCATCATAGGTTTGGGTATGGCCATGTTGCAGACAGTTATTAATCCGTTACAGCGTGTCGTAGGCGGAGAAGAGAACTACGCGTTCGTGGCAGAGGTAGCCCAATTCGTATTCGGTATCGCTTCTTTCCTCAGCCCTTTGGTATACACATACCTGATTCACGAACTCAATCCGGATATATACACGGAAGGCCGGAATTTCTTCATCGACCTCTTGGCAGGTATCACCCCGCCCGACTTGCCGTGGGTATCGCTTTACTGGGTATTTACGTTACTATTGCTGGTAATGCTGATTGCCGTAAGCGTTTCCCGCTTTCCGAAAATCGAGTTGAAAGAAGATGAAAAGAGCGGTTCAAAAGATTCTTATCTGGCACTGTTCAAGCAGAAATACGTATGGTTGTTCTTCCTCGGTATTTTCTGTTACGTCAGCACGGAACAGGGAACTTCCATCTTTATGAGTACATTCCTCGAACAATATCACGGAGTGAACCCGCAGGTAGAAGGTGCGCAAGCTGTAAGTTATTTCTGGGGATTAATGACTGCCGGATGCCTGGTAGGCATGGTACTGTTGAAATTGATTGACAGTAAACGGCTACTCCAAATATCAGGCGGATTAACTATCGTCTTATTGCTGACTGCGCTCTTTGGAAACAAGGAAGCATCTATCATTGCTTTCCCGGCTATCGGTTTCAGCATTTCCATGATGTACTCCATCGTATTCTCACTGGCACTGAACTCGGCATCGCAACATCATGGCTCGTTTGCGGGTATCCTGTGTTCGGCGATTGTAGGCGGAGCCGGCGGTCCGATGATTATCAGTATGCTGGCGGATGCAACTTCATTACGTACCGGTATGTTGATTATCCTCGTATTCGTAGGTTATATCACATTCATCGGGTTCTGGGCTCATCCGCTGATTAATAATAAGACAATTTGTCTGAAAGAACTTTTCAAGAAGAAAGCTTAAGGCTGAGAAACTTGATATACGAATGTCAGGGAAATACTAAGCTTTGATAAACATCTCTCCCTGTCATTTAAAACGCAGTGAAGAATCCCTTTCTCTTATATGTATAGGAAGGAGATTCTTCACTGCGTTTTAAATGACAGGGAGAAGTTACTTTTACAATTTACTTCCCTTTACTCTGTTTTTATATGTTTCTTCAACACCGGATACAACATCTCCGCATAACGCATAAAACCTAAATCCGTAAAATGAACACCGTCTACGGTAGCTTCTCCATCATGCCCTATCATATCTTTGGAAGAAAGCAGATAGATATTCTTTTCTCCCCGCTTTTTGAGAGATTGAAAAACAGTATGCAAAGTTTCGTTCTTATCTTTCACTTCCTTGGCAGCGGTTCTATTAAAACGGGAATGAGTAAATACAGGATTCTCCACAAAGAGTATGGGCGTATCAGGATATTTGCTACGGATAATAGAATAGAACTTATCAGTACGTTCCTTTATCTGCTCCACACTGGCATTCGGAACAAAATCCAATACAAATACCGAAGCATCCACACCCGCTATCACATGCGCTATCTCTAAATCCAATAAAGCATTACCGCTAAATCCCAAATTAATACACTCCCGATTGAGCCAGCGCTCCAAAATATTGGTATGCGCCATACCCGGACGGGAAGCGCAACCTCCCTGCAGAATACTTGTCCCGTAAAATACGACAGGCTTCTTACGCACCGGTAATTCTACTGCCGGCCCGCTAATTTGAGATAACGAATCGACACCGATAGAAAGAGAAGTCACTCCATCATATAAAGAAAGGTACAAAAGATATTCACGTTCTTCCGGCAGCATATCTTTCACCATCGTCGCCTCATTCGCCTTTCCTTGCGGACGTCCGCTCCCGGCAAACATCCACTTTCCATCTTGCAGACAATATAAATCAAGTCCTTTAATACCCGTAGGGGTCATGTGATTCATATTCCTGTCGAGCAATACATCCCATTTGGCAGCAATCCGGGTAGAATTAGAACGAAAGCGTATAGCAAGTCCGGCACTGTTGCGCCCTAACTCCCATAAAGGCTTACGGGAGATATTCTGTAAAGAATCCGGCAAACGTTCGTAACGTGTAAGGGTTGTCTCGGTAGCTTTTCCCAACAGAGGAAAAGCGAAAGCGTCGTGATAGACGACTTGTGCATTGGCGGATACAGCCAGAACAAGGCACAAAAGAAAAGATTTTGTTTTCATGTTATAGATGATGTTAAGTATTTCCCAAAGATACAAAGTTTCTTGCAAAAATACGATTTTCTTTCGTTTTGCATCAATTAACTCGCATATACTTGCACTTCTGCGAAACATGCGTATTTTTGATAAAAAACCAACATATTATGAGACAAACACTATTACTTATCGTCGGCTTGATAGTAGGTTGTACCGTCCAAGCCAAAAACCGGGTTATCGAAGAACCGCCATTCTGCGTACGTAACACGACCTCCATCGAAGTAAGTAAAATAATACTTAGCGACACAGCCACCGTACTGCATATCTACGCCAAATACCGTCCAAAAAACTGGATACGGATTGCCTCGGAAAGTTACCTGCAAGACAATAACGGAGAAACTTACTTACTACGCTCCGGCATAGGCATCACTCCCGGAAAGCAATTTTGGATGCCGGAATCCGGTGAAGCAGAGTTTCAACTGGTATTTCCGCCATTGCCAGCCAAAGTTACATCCATTGACTTTACAGAAGGGGAAGGTGTGGAAGGAGCTTTCAGTATTTGGGGAATACAACTGAAAAGCAAAGAACTGCCGAAGTTAATGTTACCGCAGGAAGCCGTAGCTCATCCGATAGATAAAAATGCCGCACTCCCCGCTCCCCTTGTGCAATATGGCAACACTACTGTAAAAGGGAAGCTGTTGGATTATCGTCCCTGCATGATGAAAGAGCTCTCCCTATATCTGTCGGAACCCTCAAAAGGTTATGCCGACCCCATCAAAACGGAAATCAAACGAGACGGAAGCTTTAATATCACTTTCCCCGTAATGGGAACCACAGCGGCCGCAATCAATCTTCTTGGTACAGATATAAACTTTTTTGTGGAGCCGGAACAAACCAGCGAACTGTACATCAATTTGCGGGAAATATCCAGAAAAAAATCCACTTTCCACAAAAGCAAAAAGCCTTATGGTGAAATCGTCTACATCAATGGGCCGCTGGCAGGTTTATCCGAGGAGTTGAATAGAAACCGCATCAACACCGATATGATAACTAATTACCAGACCCTAATAAAAGAGATTAGGAACATGGATATAGCAGCCTACAAAACCTATATGCTTGACAAAGCAAAAGATATTCAACAGAAAATAGACAATGCCAGTCTCAGCCAAAGTGCCAAACAACTACTCTCTCTTGAAAAGGAATTGAATATAATCCAAACATTGACACAAGCCCCTTGGCTGTTGACGCAGGCCGCTCTGCAACAGAAAAAACTGCAAAGAAATGAATCCGAAGCCTATTTCAAAAAACTAGACGAAAGTTTACCGGCAGATTATATTCCCACCGAGACCTTGAAACATCTGAATATCCCACAAGCTATTCTTGTACAACCTTACCTGTACGCAATCAACGTATCGGCACGCCGCCAAAATGATTACGCCCGGAGATTGGGGACCGATAAAGGCGTATTTTTCGATATCGCCCGCACGACATTGCTCTATCAGAGTATAAAAGACTTTACTCCGCTGACCGATACCCAAAAAGTTGAAATCACCACTCTGCCCGATGCTTATCAACGCACATTGCAACAAGCCAACGAACAGTTATTGCAGCTACTCGAGAACAATAAGAAAAAATCAGGTTTTACCATCAACGAGGCAGGCGAAGTAAGTAATGAGGATTTATTTCCCTCCATTATCGGCAAATTCAAAGGTAAGGTACTTTTAGTAGACTTCTGGGCAACCTGGTGCGGTCCTTGCCGCATGGCGAACAAAGTAATGGCTCCCATGAAAGAAGAATTGAAAGATAAGGATATTGTCTATCTGTATATCACAGGCGAAGTTTCTCCACAGAAGACATGGGAAAACATGATTCCCGACATTCATGGAGAGCACTACCGTCTGACAAACGCGCAATGGGAATATCTAAGTAAAAGTTTCGGAATCAGAGGCGTCCCTACCTATTTGATTATCGACCGTAAGGGAGATATCAAATTCAAGCAAACCGGTTTTCCCGGTGTTGAAAAGATGAAAGAGGAACTGTTAAAAGTGACCGATTAAAACAAGGACATATATAAAGAGGTGTATTACAAAACAAAACAACCTTAATCGGAACGTTCGTTTTTTAATACACCTCTTTATCATCTGACAGGCCGGGTTCCAAAAACCACCTGTTACCAGTGAAAAGTATTATTTCTTCTCAGCCTGCGCCCATTCTTTAGCCCCCTGCTCTTTCAGTTTGGCAGTAAACGCTTTTGCCTTTTCCATAGCGGCAGCTTCATCTTCGGGACTTGCATAAGCGTGCTTATACCCTTTCACAACATTCCACTCGCCACGGGTAAAGTCGGGAAACGCCACCGGAGCACAATTATTATCCATAGAAAGCTCACCTAATTCCGCCAGACAGCACCACTCCGCCAAATCGTATACATCCATATCCAAAGGAAGACCGTTTTGCAGGCAATATACCAGACGGC
>OIYT01001884.1_pt1 | contig 13929 bp, 14 predicted proteins | sample 1588201 | NCBI WGS metagenome assembly OIYT01 (sample SAMN03283260) | human gut metagenome | biome: human-associated habitat; material: feces | host: Homo sapiens | place: USA | collected 2013
CAAGGTCACCCCGCTGCTGATCGAGGCCATCAAGGCCGCCAAGGCTGCGAAGTAAATTTCCTTTACAAGTATTGGAAAGAGGGCTGTCTGGTTCGGACGGCCCTCTTTTTTCGCGGAACTTTGGTTGACATGCCGCTGCTGCGGCATTATGATGGTTCACAGCAAGATGCGGAACAGGAGAACAGGAGGTGCGACGATGGTCGAGACCAGATTGTTACAGTATTTTCTGACAGTCGCAAGAGAACAGAATATCACCAACGCCGCCAAGGCGCTGCACATCACCCAGCCGACCCTGAGCCGCCAGATCGCGCTGCTGGAGGATGCGCTGGGCGCGAAGCTGTTCGTCCGGGGCAGCCGCCCGCTGACTCTGACGGACGAAGGGCATTTGCTGCGGCGCCGGGCGGAGGAGATTTTGGAGCTGGTGGAAAAAACCGAGGCCGAGGTATCCGCCCGGGAGGAACAGGTGGAGGGGACGATCTCCATCGGCTGCGGCGAGCTGGCATCAGTGAAGCTGCTGACAGAGCTGATCGCGGACTTTTCCAGACAGTATCCCCGGGTCGTGTTCGACGTCTACACCGCTAACGCGGACCAGATCAAGCGTCGGATGGATGACGGCCTGACTGACATCGGTCTGCTGCTGGAGCCGGTGGACATGGAACGCTACGAGTATATCCGACTGCCCATCCGGGAGCGCTGGGCCGCCGTTATGCCCTCCGGTGTGCCGCTGGCCCGGCGGGAGCATGTGACCGCGGAGGACTTGGCGGATATCCCAGTCATTATGCCCAGCCGCCAGAAAGTACATGATGAGGTAGCAAACTGGTTTGGAAGCTATTATGAGAAACTGCGGGTTATCGGCGTCAGCAATCTCAGTACCAACGCCGCCATGATGGTTCGGGCCGGTTTGGGCTACGCCCTCATCATCGAAGGCGCGCTGCCTTTTTTGGAGGAATCGGAGGTCCGTATGGTGCCGCTGTATCCGGAGCTGCCAGCCACCTCGGTCCTGGCGTGGAAGCGGGGCCAGCCGTTCCCGACGGCGGTCAGCCGGTTTCTGGAATACATAAAATGCTTTTTAAGCATGTAAAGAGGATAGAAAACAGGTATTCGACATAGCTGCATCATAAAATTATAATAGGCGTATCGGAAGAAGGGTTCCGGTACGCTTATTTTTTATGCTGTATCATTTCATGAAATCGCTTGGAAAGGAGCCAATCACATGATTTTTGAAGAGACCTATACCCTATCCAACGGAGTCCATATCCCCAAGCTGGGGCTGGGCACCTGGTTCATCCCCGACGATACCGCCGCGCAGGCGGTTCGGGAAGCCGTTCAGATCGGCTACCGCCATTTCGATACCGCCCAGGCCTATAAAAACGAGCGGGGCGTGGGCGAGGGCGTCCGCACCTGCGGGCTTTCCCGGGAGAACTTGTTTGTGACTACAAAACTGGCTGCGGAAGCCAAGACCTACGACGAGGCCGCTGCCGCCATTGACGGTTCCTTGAAAGAACTGGGCTTAGACTATATTGACCTGATGCTCATTCACAGCCCCCAGCCCTGGGTGAAGGTGAACCAGTGCGAGGACCGCTATGTGGACGGCAACCGTCAGGCCTGGCGCGCCCTGGAGGATGCCTACAAGGCTGGGAAGCTCCGGGCTATCGGCATTTCCAACTTTGAGCAGCAGGACATTGACAGTCTGCTCTCCGGCTGCACCGTGGCCCCCATGGTCAACCAGCTCCTGATCCATGTGAGCAACACTCCGTTTGATCTGATTGCCTATTCTCAGAGCAAGGGGATGGTGGTGGAGGCTTACTCGCCTGTGGCCCACGGCGAGATACTGAAAAATCCGGCGGTCAAGGCCATGGCGGACAAGTACGGTGTGACCGTCCCCCAGCTGTGCATCCGCTACACCCTCCAGCTCGGGACCCTGCCTCTGCCCAAGACCGCAAATCCTGACCACATGCGAGACAACGCCGGGGTGGACTTTGAGATTTCCGAAGTGGACATGGAGACGCTGAAGCAGATGGAGCGCATCAAGGACTACGGCGAATTCAGCATTTTCCCCGTCTACGGCGGCAAAATGTAAAGGAGGTTTTCCAAATGAACAGACCCTACATTTTCTGCCACATGATGACCTCCCTGGACGGGAAGATCATGGGCGCCTACATGGATACCCCGGAGGGCGAGGCCGCCGGGGATGTGTTCTACAACATCTCCTTTGGCAAAGCCCCCTATTACAAACACCAGGGCTGGCTGTCCGGCCGGGTGACCACCGACGACAACTTCACCTTTTACCGCAGGCCCGCGCTGGACGAGGCCGCCCCGGCGGTGCCGGAGGGCGACTTCGTGGCAAGGCGGGCGGAGATGTACTACGTCTCGGTGGATCCCTCCGGTAGATTGGGCTGGGAGAGCGACACCCTGACCTATGTGGACACCACCGCCCACGTGGTGGAGGTGCTGACCGGCAAGGCCGGCAACGCTTACAAGGCCCTCCTACGGAAGCTGGGGATCTCCTATATCATCGCCGGAGAGACTTCTCTGGACTATGCGCTGGCACTGGATAAGCTGAAGGCGTTGTTCGGCATCGAGACACTGATGCTGGGCGGCGGCGCCGCGCTGAACTGGTCCTTCATCCAGGCGGGAATGTGCGACGAGGTCAGCGTGGTCGTCACGGCGGCAGCGGACGGCTCTCCCGACACCCAGACGCTGTTCATGGCCCGGGAGGGGCTCAGCGACGCATCCCCGGTGCGCTTTGCCCTGCAAAACGCCGAGGTCCGGGACGGCGGCAGCGTGTGGCTGCGGTATCTGGTCAAGAAGAGGGAGGATTGAGCATGGACGAATTTCAGGACCTTTTTCCCCGGGGCGGGGAGAACACCGCCTTTGCCCGGTATTTTACGGGGCGGAGCTATCTGAACATACTGCCGCTGGAGCAGATAGCCATCGGCAATGTGACCTTCGAGCCGGGCTGCCGCAACCATTGGCACATCCACCACGCCAAGAGCGGCGGCGGGCAGATCCTACTGGTGACGGCCGGCCGGGGCTACTACCAGGAGTGGGGCAGGCCCGCCCGGGAACTGCGCCCCGGCGACGTGGTGAATATCCCGCCGGAGGTCAAGCACTGGCACGGCGCGGCGCCGGACAGTTGGTTCTCCCACCTGGCGGTGGAAGTTCCCGGCGAGGAGACACAAACCGAATGGTGCGAGCCGGTGTCCGACGGGGACTACGGCAAGCTGAAATGAAGGAGGAAGCGCAGATGGAAAAGGTGACGGCTGGCAGGGAGGCGCTGGGCGACTTCGCGCCCCAATTTGCCCATTTGAACGACGACGTTCTGTTTGGCGAGGTCTGGTCCCGGGAGGAGCAGCTGTCCGCCAGGGACCGCAGCATCGTGACCGTGACGGCGCTGATGGCCGGCGGGGTCCTGGACAGCTCCCTGCAATTCCACATCGCCAACGCGAAAAAGCACGGCGTGACGGCGGAGGAGATGGTGGAAATTCTGACCCACGGTGCCTTCTATGCTGGCTGGCCCAGGGCGTGGGCGGCCTTCCGCATGGCGAAGGAGATATATGGGGAGGCGCGGTCTTGAAACCCATTGTAATTTACTACTCCCACAGCGGAAATACCCGCCGCGTGGCGGAGAAGCTGGCGGCGGCCACCGGCGCCGACCTTGCGGAGATCAGGACCGTCCGGCCTTACACTGGCAGCTATGACGACGTGGTGGAGCAGGGCCGGCGGGAGATAGACAGCGGCTTTCTGCCGGAGCTCCGGCCACTGGATGTGGATCTGAGCCGGTACGATACCGTGATTCTGGGCACGCCGGTGTGGTGGTATACGTTTGCGCCGGCCATCAACAGCTTTTTGCACAGCGCGGACCTCGCCGGCAAGACCGTGTATCCTTTTGCCACCAATGGCGGCTGGCTGGGCCATACGTTCCGGGACATGGAACGGGTATGCAACGGCGCCTGTGTTCAGGCGGGCCTGAACATCCGGTTCAACGGCTCCCGGCAGCTGACCGCCGACGCGGATATCCGGAGGTGGGCCGAGCGCATCGGAAGGGAAGGGGATGCGCGTCATACATGGAAGACCGCCTGGTAAAGCCGGCGGTCTTCCGCGCTATCCAGGCGGATGTTGATTTTTGGAAGACGATGTGGTATATTAAAAACGCGATTTTGGAAAAAATTGCGGGAAAGAGAGCATCGGCCGTCAAAAATGGCGGCCGGTGACGGCTGTGTGCCGCGGAACAAGAAGAACAGGGGGAATGGAACATGAAGCATATCGAGTATTTGCGGAAGGCCAACGAGGTGGCAAAGCGCGCCCGCGCCTGCGGAAACACGCCCTTCGGCGCGATTTTGGTGGACGCCGGGGGCGAGGTCATCATGGAGCAGGGCAACGCGGAGGGGGAGCTGCACGACGCCACGGCCCACGCGGAGCGGATGCTGGCCTCCCGGGCGAGCGCCGCGTTTGACAAGCAGAAGCTGTGGGGCTGCACCCTTTACACCACGTTTGAGCCCTGCCCCATGTGCACCGGAGCCATCTACTGGGCCAACATCGGCAGAATCGTCTACGGCACGTCGGAGAAGAAGCTGCTGGAGCTGACCGGCGCGGACGACAAGAACCCCACCTTCAGTATGGGCGCGGACAAGGTCATCGCGGCGGGCCAGAAGGATATCGAGCTGCTGGGGCCCTTCGAAGAGGTGGAGGAAGAAATTGTGGCGGTGCACCGGGATTTCTGGGACCCCGACACAGCCAACAAATAAGCGGCGTTCAAAACTAAAAACCGCGGATCAAAAAAGGGGGTGCCTGCGTGGAAAAGCTATTGCAAAGCCGGAAGCGCAGCCCCTCTGTTTTTGCGCTTCTGGTCTCCGTGGCCTGCTTTTTGTGCCTGTTGCTGCTGATCTGTTTTTTTCAGAGGCAGCAGAGCAAGGAGGAAATGCTGCGGATGGAGTACATCGCCCGCACGGTAGAGTCGGAGACCTATGAGACGCTGCTGTACCAGATGGAGAAGACGAAGGTCCTGGAGGCGCACCTGATGGAAACCGGCGGCACCTGGGACAGCTTCGCTCCCATCGCGGAGATCCTGCTGAAGGAGCCGTGCGTCCGCAGCGTGATCTTCGCGCCGGACGGCGTTGTGCAGGGCGTGTTCCCACTGGAGAGCAACGAGCCGGTGATCGGGTTGGACCTGAACAGCGACGGCCTGGGCAATCTGGAGGCCCAGGAGGCGATTCGCCAGGGGACGCTGATTCTGGCGGGGCCCTTCGAGATGGTGGAGGGCGGCCTGGGCATCTGCGGACGGCTGCCGATCTACCTGGAAAACGACAGCGGCCAGCGGGAGTACTGGGGGCTGGTCACAGTGACGCTGGACTACCCCGATCTCTTTGCGGAAAACCCGATCAGGCATGTGGACGAGCAGGGATATGCCTGCCGGATCTGGCGCATCAATCCGGACGACAACCAGGAGCAGACCATTCTGGAGACCGAGCATCCCCTGGTGGAGGGGGCGGCGAGCCTGAGCTATGACATGTCCCTGTTCAACGCCACATGGACGATTTGCGTCTCCGCGCTGACGCCCTGGTACCAGCGCACCAGCCTCTGGCTGTGCCTGGTGGGCAGCGTCCTTGTCAGCCTGCTGGCGGGGTTTGGCGTGCACTCCAGCGAACGGCTGCGGAGGATGAAGGCGGAGGAGTCCGTGCGGCAAATCCGTACGCTGCAGCAGCAGCTGGACCGGGAGCAGACGAACATGCTGCTGAGTCAGATCAGCTCCCATTTCTTCTACCACACCCTGAACGCCCTGCAGGCGCTGATCGTGCTGAAACCGGACGCGGCGTATAAAATGGCCGGGGACTTCTCCAGGTACCTCCGCTTCAACATCGACGCGATCACGGCGGCGGGCGGGACCGTGTCCTTCAAGGAGGAGCTCCGCGCCGTCCGCGCCTACGCGGACATCAACGAACAGCAGTTGGGGGACCGGCTGCACGTGGTGTTCCAGGTGCCGGACGTGGATTTCAAGATGCCCGCGCTGATCATCCAGCCCATTGTGGAAAACGCCATTTTGCACGGGATCAAGCCCAAGGTCGGCGGCGGCACGGTGACAGTCACGCTGACGGAGGAGCCGGAGTTTTGGTACGTGACCGTGGAGGACGACGGCGTCGGCTTCGACCCGGCGGAGCAGCAGAAGGAGCAGTCCATCGGCCTTGCCAATGTGCGCAAGCGCATCGCGCAATTCCAGGGCTGCGGCATACAGATCGAAAGCGCGCCGGGGCGCGGCACGAAGGTAGTGCTCCGGATAAAAAAAATTGAAAATTAGTCGAATTTTGGGGGCAAAGCGTACGGTTTCCGTACGCTTTGCCTGTTATAATAGAAAATAGGGGGGGAGAGCAGTGAAGACCATACTCGTGGATGATATGCTGCTGGACCTGCAGCTGTTTGAACTGAAATGCGCGGACATGCCGGATTTTGAAATCGTCGGCAAATTCACTGACCCCCTTGCGGCCATTGCCTACGCCAGGGAGCATGTGGTGGATTTCGCCGTGCTGGATATCGACATGCCCGGCATGAGCGGGATGGAGCTGGCCCGCCAGCTGCGGCAGCTCCGGGCGGACATCATCATTGTCTTCGCGACGGCGCACACCAAGTACGCCGTGGACGCCCTGAAAATGAAGGCGGATTACATTGTTTTCAAGCCCTTTGACCGGGAGGACATCGCCGATGTGCTGGAGCGGGCGAAGCTCTTCCGCCGGCGGCAGAAGAAGCGGATCTATTTCCACACCTTCGGGCTGTTTGACATGCAGGTGGACGGCAGACCTGTCCACTTTCGATCCAGCAAGGCAAAGGAGCTGATGGCCCTTTGCGTGTACAGGAACGACCGCCCGGTCTCCATCCATGAGATGGTGGAGTGCCTGTGGGGCGAGGACGCGGCGTCCGCCCCGGAAAAGACAGGGTACCGCCGGACGATCAAGGAGCTGGCGGATACGCTGAAGGAATACGGCGCGGACGACCTCTTCATCCGGGAGCGCGGCAGTCTCCGCGTCCGGATGGACCTGGCGGACTCTGATTATCAGTCATTCATGAACGGCAGTCTGGAGGCCTGCTGCGAATTCCAGGGGGAATTCATGCGGCAGTACTCCTGGGCGGAGAGCGCGGTCTACGCGCTGCAGGAGAGAAAGCAGCTCATGCTCGCCGGCAGGACGGCGGGGGAAAAATAAGGGAGGGATGAACGGTGGAAGAGTTACTGCGGATGGAGCACATCAGCAAGCGCTTCGGCAGCTTCTACGCGAACAAGGACGTCTGCCTGACGGTCAATCGCGGAGAGGTGCTGACGCTGCTGGGTGAAAACGGCGCGGGTAAATCCACACTGATGAACATTCTGATCGGCCTGTATCAGCCGACGGAGGGGAAGATCTTCCTCAACGGCAGGGAGGAGCGGATCGATTCTCCCAGCCAGGCGGTCAGACTGGGCATCGGCATGGTCCACCAGCACTTCATGCTGGTGGAGGCAATGACCGTCTTTGAAAACATCATCCTGGGCGACAAGAAGTCCCGGGGCGTTTTCATCGACCGGGAGGCCAGGCGGAAGGAGATTCTGGAGCTGTCCGAGCGGTATGGTCTGGACATGGAGCTGGACAAGCTGATCACAGAGATCTCCGTGGGCGCGCAGCAGCGCGTGGAGATTTTAAAGGCGCTGTACCACGGCGCGGAGCTGCTGATCCTGGATGAGCCCTCCGCCGCCCTGACGGATATCGAGGTGGAGGGCCTGTTCGCCATTATGCACAAGCTGGTGGAGGAGGGCAAGAGCATCATCTTCATCAGCCACAAGATGCGCGAGGTGCTGCGGATCTCCGACAGGATCACCATCCTCCGCGCGGGCGAGGTGGTGACCACGGTCAACTGCAGCGAAACGGACGGCCAGAAGCTGGCGAATTTGATGATCGGCCGGGAGCTGACGGGTTCCCAGTACGAGAAAAAGGAGGCCGGCGGTCGGCCGGTGCTGCGGCTGGACGGCGTGAAGTATCACGAGAACTCCAAGCACAACGGCCTTGCCGGCATCTCCATGGACGTGAAGCCCGGCGAGATCGTGGGCATTGCCGGCGTGGACGGCAACGGCCAGACGCAGCTGGCGCAGATCGTCACCGGCGTCATCGCCCCGGAGGCGGGTACGCTGTCAAGGAAGGAAGAGAAGGTGGCCTTGTTCGACCCCTCCTCCTTTATTCAAAGCGGCGTGGCCCACGTGCCGGAGGACCGCAATTTGCAGGGCCTGATCGGCGACATGAGCATCGCGGACAACCTGGCTCTGAAGCTGACCGATTCGGAGCGGTTCAGCAGGGGACGGGGCCTGCTTTTGAAAAAGCGGGAGATCAAGAACTACGCCGACACCCTGGCGGAGAAGTACGATATCCGCTGCACCTCCACCGGTCAGGACGTCCGGAGCCTCTCCGGCGGCAACCAGCAAAAGGTCATCCTGGCCCGGGAGCTGGAGTCCAACCCGGAGCTGCTGGTGGCGGTGCACCCCACCCGGGGCCTGGACATCGGCGCGACGCGCTTCGTCCATGATCAGATGATCGCCGCCCGGGAGCGGGGCGTGGGCATCTTGCTCATCAGCGCGGACTTCGACGAGGTGTTGGAGATGTCCGACCGGGTCCTGGTCATCTTCGAGGGCCGGATTATGGGCGAGTACTCCGGTAAGAATCCGCCCATCGAAGAGATCAGTCTGGCCATGACCGGCAAGTGAGGGGGAAGGAACCATGGAAAAACTGAAAAAATCATTGACAGGCTTTTTGGTGCCTGTGCTCTCCATTCTGCTCGCTTTTTTGATCGGCGCCATCATCATGCTTGCCCTGGGGTCCAATCCCCTGACGGCCATGGGCGCCCTGTTCAAAGGCGCTTTCGGCACCACCGCCAGCATCGGCACCACGCTGAACAAGTCCATTCCGCTGATCTTCACGGCGCTGTGCGCCTGCTTCGCCTATAAGTGCGGCGTGTACAACCTGGGCGGCGAGGGCCAGTTCCTGATGGGCGCGACGGTGGGCTTCTGCGTGGTCTACTGCACCGGACTGACCGGGCTGCCGGGCATCCTGCTCACCATGGTGGCCGGCGCCGTCGCGGGAGGCGTCTGGGGCATGATTCCCGGCATTTTGAAGATCACCCGCGGGCTGAACGAGATGATCATCTCCATCATGCTCAACTATGTGGCGACGCTGTTCATGGGCGTCATCTACACCAGCTGGATCCGGGACGCGAACATGCCCCAGACGCCCGCGGTGGACGACTCCCTGATGCTCAGCCGCGTCATCCCCAGTATGCGCTTTACCTGGTCCTTTGTCATCGCCCTGGCGGTGGGCCTGATCCTCTACTACTTCCTGTACTGGACCTCCTCCGGCTTCAAGCTCCGGGCGGTGGGCCTGAATATGACGGCCAGCCGCTTCAACGGATTCCCCGTGAACCGCTACATCCTGATGAGCTTCATCATCTCCGGCGCCATCGCCGGCCTGGGCGGCGCTTCGGACCTGCTGGGCACCCAGTACCGCCTCATCAACGGCTACGGCTCCGGCTATGGCTTTGACGGCGTCGCCATGGCCCTCATCGGCCAGCTGCACCCCATCGCCACCATCGTCGTCGCCATCTTCTTCGCGGCGCTCCGGGTGGGCTCCACCTCCATGCAGGTGGCCACCGGCGTCCCCACCAGTGTCTCCGACATCATCCAGGCGCTGGTCATCGTGTTTTCTGTCGCCGGCATGGCGCTGACAAAGCTTCCGGAGTTTGAGGCGTTCTGCCTCCGGTTCTTCCGGAAGAGAGAAAAGGGGGAGAAGCGCGTATGAGTTCGTCTTTCATTTCCAGTATCATCCTGGCCGCCGTCCGCATGGCTGTTCCACTGCTGTTCATCTCACTGGCGGAGCTTTACTCCGAGCGGGCGGGCATGGTCAACATCGGCCTGGAGGGTCTGGCCGCCGTGGGCGCCCTGGCGGGCTTCATGCTGACCTATCTGACCGGCAGCACCTGGCTGGGCATCCTCTGCGGCGCTCTGGCGGGCATCCTGGTCAACATGATCTATGCATTCGCCACCGTCACCCTCTGCGCCAACCACACGGTCTACGGCATGGCCATCAACCTGCTGGCGCCCGCCCTGGCCTCGTTTATCTACCGGGTCTATTTCGGCGCGGGCAGCTCCCTGATGCAGATCACGCTGATGCCCAGCGTCAACATCCCGGTGCTGAAGGACATCCCCTTCCTGGGTACCCTGCTGTTCAACCAGACCCCCATGGTTTACATCGCCTTTGCTCTGGTGATCTTCACCAGCGTGTTCTTCAACAGGAGCAAGGCCGGATTGAATTACAAGTCCGTGGGCGAGCATCCGAAAGCGGCGGCCACCCTCGGCATCAACGTGATCGGCGTCAAGTACCTCTCCTGCGTCATCTGCGGCGCTCTGGCGGGTATCGGCGGCGCCTATCTGACCACCTGCTACTCCACCACCTATACGGAGGGCATCGTCTCCGGGCGCGGCTTCATCGCGCTGGCGGCGGTCATTTTTGGCCGCTGGACCGGCGGCGGTGTGCTGCTGGCCTGCCTGTTCTTCGGCCTTTGTGACGCGCTGCAGATCCGCCTGCAGGTCACCAGCATCGGCGTCCCTTACCAGTTCTTCCAGATGATCCCGTACGTCGCCACCGTTCTGGTGTTGGCCGTCGTCGGATCCCGGAAGGCGGGGCCCCAGGCCAACGGCAAGCCGTACCGCAAGGAAGAGCGCTGAGCGGTAATAGCCGGACCACCGGTTGTTATAAAAAATTATCAGGAGGATTGTATGATGAAAAAACTGATCGCAATTTTGTTGGCCCTTGTCATGGTGCTCAGCCTCGCGGCGTGCGGCTCCAAGGACACACAGAGCGGCGGCGGGGACACGGGCGACAGCGGGGAAGCCGCTTACAAGGTCGCCTTCATCCTCAATTCCAGCATCAACGACGGCGGCTGGGGCACCGCCTGCTACAGCGAGCTGGTCGCTGCCTGCGAAAAGAGCCCCAACTGGGAGATGAAGTACACCGACAACCTGACCCAGGACGGCTACTATGACGCCATGGTGGCCTACTGCAACGAGGGCTTCGACCTGATCTACGCCCCCGGCGGCGAGTACACCGACGCGGTCCTGCAGGTCGCCGCGGAGTATCCTGACGTGGCTTTCGCGCTGCTGAACGGCGCCGAGGACACGCCTGCCGCCGCTGCCAACAGCAATGTCACCTCTCTGCTGCCCGACGGCCAGCAGATCGGCTGGATCGCCGGCGCTCTGGCCGGCCTGATGAGCGAGACCGGCACCATCGCCTTCATCGGCGGAATGGAGCTGACCACCACCCTGGCGAAGTACAACGGCTTCTGCGAGGCCGCCGCCTACGTCGCTGAGCAGGAGGGCAAGACTGTCACCGGGCTGGACGCCGTCTACGCCAACTCCTTCGACGACTCCTCCAAGGGCATCGAGTTCGCCAACGCCATGATCGAGCAGGGCGCGGACGTGTTCTTCGGCGACGCCTCCGCGGTGGACTCCGGCGCCCGGCAGGCCATCGACGACTACAACACCGCCGCTGGCTCCGTAAAGGTCTATGACATCGCGCAGCCCGCCGATTTCCTTGGCCAGAACGCGTGCATCATCGGCTCTCAGGTCACCGACAACTCCTCTCTGATCGCCCTGAGCTTCAAGGCGGTGGAGGACGGCACCTTCGGCGGTGAGGTCCTCTATGGAAACCTGCAGAACGGCGTCCTGTCCGCGGGCGCGCTGAGCGATCTGGTCCCCGAGGACATCCAGGCCAAGTACACCGATTACATCCAGCAGATGATCGACGGCACCTTCATGAAGTAAGCCCGTGCCATCCAGGAGAGCGGCAGAGGATTCTCTGCCGCTCTTTTTCTGCGAAAACCGCCCGTGCCAAAGGGCCTGTTTGATGGTGCGACGAAGGGGCGGCCATTCGGCCGCCTCTGGTCATACATCAGACCATCATTAGAATAAAGAAGACGGCAGTCATTTCGATAGCCCCCACATAATCAAAGTCTGCTTCATACCACGTACGCCCTGGGCTTTCTGGCAGTTTGCGCTTACGATTTTCAAGCACGTCACCGCCAATCATCTGCCCTAGCAATGTTTCAGCTAAATTTCCGAGCAGCTTATTCCATCCCGCTTTCCTTGCTTCTGCCTGTGTAAGATAGTGATTGGGCAAAACGCCGTGAAGGGCGACATAAAATCTACGCCATCAACTCCCGTGTCTGTTGCTGTGCCAGCCACAAGGGCAGAAAGTGATTCTATGTAGCATTTACAATTGGGGTTGGAATATTTGCCATTCATGGATGCGCAGTAATAACACGTCCCTGGTGTAACGATTGCCCGCCAAATCTTCCATAGTCTGCTTTCATAAGTAATGCGCAACGTCTTTTCAACCAGGCGATGGTAGGCGTCGTTATCTATAACATAACCTGTTTTTTTAACTTTGTACACACATTTCCCTCCTATATGTAAAATCAAGGTTCTACATATAGGCGTCTAAAGGATGAAAGTTGCTTGTTTCCGTGCAACAAAATAAAAAAGTTTACAAATATACAATAAAAAAATCGGTGAGTCCCATAAAGACTCACCGATGGTCCCCCGACCGATTGCAAATCCGAACTCTCAATATCAGTAAAATCAAGCCTTTCCTCGCCCTCTTTATAGTTAAAGGTAATCAAAATGTAATCGTCAAAGACGGTCACGGAATTTACAAAGCTGTCAATGAACCTCCGGCGTTCTTCCTGCTTGGACACATCCAGGGTACGGAAACGGCAAATCCAGTATGTCACATCCTCACGGGTCAGCACGGGGTGTTTCATTTCCTCCTGGATGATTTGCAGCTCTATGTCCTTCTTCCTGTCCTCCAACTCGTCAAGCCGCTGCTTGGTGGAGGCGTTTATGATACCCATCTGGATAGCGTTCAGCATGTTTGTTATGCCCCGCTCTGTCTCCTCCAACTGGTGCCGGAGTGCCGGGAGTACGCTGCTTTCCTTTCCCTGCAAGTCCATCACGGCATCCGCTATGTACTCCACAAAATTATCGTCCATCACCTTTGTCATAACAGCGTTGACAACGGCATTTTCAATGGGCGTTTTCCGTATGCTCTTATGCTTGGCCTCACAGGTCTTGTTCTTCTTGGTGTTCACACAGCGATAATAGTGGTATTTCCGGCCCTTGCTGGCACTGGTGCCGCTCTCGCCCACCATCATGGCCCCGCAGCTGCCACAAAAGAGCTTTGTTGTCAAAAGGTAATCGTCCTCGGCCTTGTGGCGGGCCGGGGCTTTTCTGTTTGCCGCAAGCCGTTCCTGCACCCGGTCAAACAGGTCTTGGTGGACAATGGCGGGGATACCGCCGGGGGTGACAATTTCACGGTAACGGTACTCCCCGATATACTTCCGGTTTTTCAGCAGACGGGCCATAAAGTTCAGGTCGATTTTTTTGCCCCGTACTGTGGTAACGCCCTTTTGCCGCATTTCCTCCATGATTTCCTTCATGGTGGCTCCCTGGTCGTACCGGGTGAACATTTCCAGCACCACGGGGGCGGTATGGGGGTCAAGCTGGTACTGCATATCTTTGTCAATGACATAACCGAAGGTGGGCGTACCGCCGTTATACTTGCATTTCAGGGCATTTTCCGTGTGGCCCCGGATGACCTTCTCGGCCAGCTCGGCGGAGTAGTATTCCGCCATACCTTCCAGCATACTCTCCAAGATGATACCCTCCGGCCCCTCGGAAATGTTCTCCGTAGCGGAAAGCACCTTGACGCCGTACTTCCGCAGCTGGGCCTTATAATGGGCGCTGTCGTAGCGGTTCCGGGCGAAGCGGTCAAGTTTCCAAACGACGATAACATCAAATAGGCCCTTGGCGCTGTCTTTAATCATGCGCTGGAAGTCCGGGCGGTGGTCGGTCTTGGCGGACAAGGCCCG
>OIYT01001892.1_pt1 | contig 13894 bp, 8 predicted proteins | sample 1588201 | NCBI WGS metagenome assembly OIYT01 (sample SAMN03283260) | human gut metagenome | biome: human-associated habitat; material: feces | host: Homo sapiens | place: USA | collected 2013
CCGCCGTCTGCAAACTCCAGATAAAGCTCGCTCCGATCAATTCCCGCAGGCAGTTTCCCGGTTAATCGAAACCACGCGCAGGCAAAGTTTTCGGTTGCCCATACATCACCGGGTTTGATTGCGCAAAAATGCAGCGTGTGCAGCTTTTCAAATGCAACCGGTTCTGCAGAATATGCAAACTCAATGCGAAGCTCTGTAACAAACTCGTAGCATAATGATTTTAGTGCTTTTTTCAAAAACCTTGGCAAAAAGTGCAGCTCTAGATCCTGCTCATATTTATGCCAAGGTTCAAAATTCATTTCATGTCTATGCACCGATAATCTCCTTAACTTTGATTACGTCGAGCTGATTAACAGTAGTAACGCGCAGTTTTTCATACGGAATGATCATATTAGCGAACACAGTCTTCGGAAACCTGGGCTGTAAGCAAAAGAAGTTATCCGAAAAAACGATCTCCGAAACACCGCTCTGGATGAAAACATTCTCTGTATATACATCAGTAGTAATTTCAAAGCTACTCTCTGTCAGTGGCCGTATAATGACATGTGGTTCGCAGTAGCAGCGTTCTGCCGGCGTATTTCTATGGTGGTAGCATTCAGACAACAATTCCCCTTGCGGCGATTCCAAGCGGACATATAAGATGCTCTCACCCATCGGGACCCGCTGAACGCACAGACTTGCTCCACTGCACACAGTAATTTCAAGTCTGCTCTCTCCGGACATTTTCCCATCCATGGATAAATTCCAATAATTTAGCCGATACATTTGATCGACGTCAGTGTCATTGGATACATGGATTTCAGAATGTGTCTCATTATTCACAACACTGACCAAATGCGGCGCATAGAATCTGCGCGAAGCATAGTGCAGGGCTTTTAAGCCGTAGAAATAGTCGACCGAACTCCACGAGATTCCCGGCCAGCAATCATTTAACTGCCAGTAAAGCATTCCATGGCAGCGATCCGTATGCCGCCTCAAATGTTCCGCACACCGTTTCATCGCTTCAGCCTGTACCAGTTGAGACAGATAAACCGCATCTTCAAAACAAGTTGGTTCACCATAGAGCTCTTTTACATAATTCATAATGCGCGAATTGCTGTTAGGCTGTTTTTGGTGATGCTGCATTACGGAAGAATTCACCGCCAAATCACCTTCACAAGCAAACTGCTTGATTGTCTGCACCATCGGGAAAGCCTGATGACCTACCTCTGATAGCATGCGTGGATAAATTGTTTCAAAAGTACTGAGTGGTTTATCATCGCACCAAACACGCCAGTAGTGTGTGTCATAATGGTCTAAATCATTGGGATGGCAGAACATTTTTACGGAGCGCGGGGATGTTCGAAGGAAATATGTCTGGGTCAGTTGCTTCATCAAAGGAACCAAGATATCTTCACTCATGGTTCGATAGGCTTCCATCAGCGCATTCCCATGACCGTTTACGCCATCTTCGCACTCATTGTCTCCTGAAATCAAGAACACTGATGCATGGTGACGGAAGCGCTTTACATTTGACTTCGTTTCCTCAACAATCAATTCTCGGAAAGCCACATCATGCGCATTATATGCAGCGCACGCAAACATCAGATCCTGCCAAATTAGGATGCCATTCTCATCACAATAGTCATAAAAGTCCTCCGACGGATAATAGCCGCCACCCCAAACTCTAACAACATTGTGATTGAATTCTTTTATGAGTTTCAATAGTCTCCGCGTTCGCTCCGGTGTAATTCTTGAAAGGACATTATCCTCCGGAATATAACAAGATCCTTTGAGAAACAGCTTCTTCCCGTTGATGTAAACACAGAAGTTCGTTCCATAATCATCGGATCCGTCATCTATTCTGACTTCACGCAGACCTATACGGTATTCTGCTTTCTGCTTCTCACCAGTTATCGCAGTAATTGTAAAATCCAGATGATAGAGCGTCGGTTCCCCCAAGCCAATTGGATTCCAACGTTTCGGATTATCAACTATAAAAGAAAATCTTTGTTGTTTCTGAAGCACTGCGCTCTGCGTCAGGTGAGTTGGCTTCTCTCCGTCTTCCAGCCATAGCACCGCTTCAATTTCACCGTCACCAACCTTTTCGACGCTCGTCTCGACATCGATACGCGCTTTTCCATCCTCTAGAAATACGCACTCATGTTGAAAGGATTCCAGATAACCAACATCGGTTGACAGAATTGATATCCCTCGAAAAATACCCATATCTGCCAAATCAGGTCCCCAATCCCAACCAAACATAAAGTTCGGCTGGCGGATACATGGGGACTTTGCACGTGTTAAACCAAACGTAGCAAAAAGTCCCTGATCATCATATTGATCTATATAGCGATATGGAGATTCAAATTCAATGCGGATTTCGTTATCCTCTTTCAGAATTTGATTGTCCAGTAAAATGTGCTTTGGTGTGTGCATATCGCAGAACTTCGCCACAAACACACGGTTAATATAGAGGTTTGCAATTGTATTGATAGCGTCAGCAAACAGGTAATTCTGTTTTTTTAAATTCTCCGCAGTTAACGAAAAATTTCTTGTAAAGGTATAGTCATAATAAAGCCATGCACGAGCACTAGCCTCATTTTCTCCATAATATGGATCGTCAATCAAGTGATTGTCAAGGAGTGCACTTAGCACTGATCCCGGTATCGTAACCGGTAACTTTTCCACCTTGGGGGAATCAATGTGCCACATACCATTCAAATCAATTATCATGGAGACTCTCCTTTTCAGATTCCCTCAGGGGTTATCCCGGCAGCATCTCTGCTGCCGGGAAGATACTAAATCAATTAGAACTCAGGCAGAAGCTGTCCTTCACCGCCGTTTGTAATGTTGAAATAGGCAATGTATTCTTTCCAGATACCACGCATCTCAGACATTTCTTCCGCACTGTAATCATCGCCGTATACGGTCGCCTTCAGATAGATCACGCAAAGATATTCCTTCATAATGCGCGTTTTCAGCATCTCATACAGTTCTGTGTCACTGTCCTTATAGTGCTCAATTGCTGCAAGAGCCTGCTGCATCTGCTCGTCCAGTTTTTCCACAAAAGCACGCGGATAAAGCTTGTTGAGATTCGGGAATGCCTGAATCGTACCTGTGCCGGGATCGATTGCATCGACATAGTAGGTGTTCTGGTCACAGAGCATATCAAACACTTCCTGCATATTCTCCGCCGCATCCTTGTAATAATGCGTAATGAAATCCGCGGCAAGTGTCTGGTAGTTCCGATTCACATCCCACATAATATTAGAGGTTACATAAGCGCGAAGCTCTTGGAATCCAGGAACATTTACCTGATCTGATGCGCCCTGCGTCAACAAATATGTTACGCCAAAATTCTTAAGCTCCTGATACATACTCTGCACAGTGCCAAAATTAAAGAAGTTAATGAAATAATAGTAAATATTCAGGTCATAAAGGTAAGTGAAGAGCTGGCCATCTGTACAAATCACTTTCCACCCCTGCAGATCCGCTTCACATTCTTTATTTACCGGAGAATTAAAGGCAAATGCGTAGTTTGCTCTGACCGGTGCATAGAAAATACGCATTTTACTGTTCGGGATCACTTTATCACTGAAGGGAACGTAATTGCCGTCTGTATCTTTTGACACGGGAGGAGCCTGCGTAAAGAGATAGGCATAAACGACGTAGAAAACCTCGCGCTCCGGCATATTGGCCTCGCGCCATGCTTCTACCTGCTCCAAAACACCGTTGAAGAAACCAATCTGCAAACCCGAGGCCGTTCCGGCCCAATCTTTCAACGCAGCCTGACAGCCAGCACAAGTACAAGCATCAGAGTTGTCATGCTGGCCAAACATGAAGAAATTGGCTTCCGGATCCATCTGGAGATAAGTAATCATTTTATTTGCAACGACTGTCTGCATCTCCTTCAGGCTGTCAGCGCTACCGCCTGCCGTCCAACAAAGCTGGTTGGTAGACTTTGAAATTGTCGATTCATATGGATTCACAAACCACTCCGGGTGGGACTGGCCATAGGAAACACCATTTTCATCCGTATCCGTCGGATGGATAAAATCCTCCAACTGACTATGTCCGTTCGTGATCTTATTCCACTCTGTTCCGGTAGAAAAATTCACATAGCGAAGTCTGTTGTTATGAAGCTTATTAGAATAGATGTACGCCGTAGAATGTGTCCGCATATCAAAGGAAGGCGCAACAGTCTGTTCTTCATAGTTTCGCAGATTGACATCCGTGCTTTGTTCCACATAGATCTCCGTATCGGCATAATAGGTATAGCCAATCATATCATGCAGAATGTCATAAATCGCATACAGGCTTGCCGCTCCCTTAAAGCCGTTTCCGGACGCAACATAGATGTTTTCGTCCTTTGTAGCAATGAAATACGAGGACTGCTTATCATTCAGCGTGGAAAGATCCTGCTCCGGAAAAGCTGTTTTGAGCTGCTGTGTATTGCCGATGGAAATATACTTTCCGGTACCGCTTACATCGGTATCCGAAACTGTCCGGAACTCACAGCCGGTTGCCTGCTGCATAAATGCAGTAAACTCCTCCGCTGCGAACTTCTCATACTCCATTGGCTTCGTCGGCAGAATCAGAACGTAATCCGTTTTTCCATCCTTGACAACAAATTTGTCCTCGACGAGCGTGCTGTTCTCCGGCTCGGAGGACGGCTCCTCCGGTGCAGCTTCACCGCCGCAGGCAGCAAGGCAGGAAACCATCAAAAAACACACAAGCAAGAGACAGATGATTCTCTTTTTCATAATTTGCCTCCTACTTCACGTCGAACGGAAGCTCGACAACCGTCCGATTATAAATATCATCGTATGCCACAAAACGGAGTACATATCGCCCCGTCTGTTCGGCACAGAACGAAGTGTCACTCACACCAAAGGAAGAAAGATACAGATCCGTATTCTTCGTGTAATAGGTAACGCTTCCGTTCTCGTCATGAGAGAGCAAACGAAGCTCAGAATTCGGAAGAATCAGGATGACATCGACCGTGCAGACACCAAGGTTGTCGCTTGCGGTATAAGACGGAAGCTCCACTGTATCGCCCTGCTTGTAGGAGGTCTTCTTTAACTCCGAAACATTCAACTCCGGCGCAACATCGTCGTTGACAAATACCGTTCTGGTAAGCTCTGCTGCATTACCGTGAGAGTCCTCAGCGCGATAAACGATCTGGTACTTTCCGTTCTCCGTAATTTCGACAGGCACATAGCCCGCAAAATCGCCGCTGTAAAGCTGTGCGCCGCTCGGAGACTTGACCGTAATTGTGCTGCCGGTAATCTGACTGAAAACGTCAAAGCCTTCCGCTGCCGGGAGCTCTAACTTGCTTCCCTTTGACTGCTTGGAATCAAGTGCACCAGCAAGGGCAATCGTAGGTTCTGTTTGATCTGCAATCTGTGCATCTCTGTGGCCAAGCGGCTGGTTTACCAGACGCTTGAGATAGACCTCACTGCTTCCGGTGACGCCGACAAAACGCAGGGTCATGTAGACACCATTGGAAAACCCGGTAAATGTGTCCCCCTTGTCGTCCACGGCAAAGGTCAAAAGCGACTCGCCAGTCGTAGAATCCTGAAGGCTGCACGCTCTGTTATCGTATTTCAGCAGCAGCATCCCACCGGAGAACTCGGCAGACTGATCTGCGCCTGAAATAATCTCTCCGTTCGGATCAATGGAAGCTGTCAGCGAGACTTCACGATTTGACGCATCGGTCAAAACCAGTTCAAGTGCGCTATAATTCGTTGCAGCGGAAAACTCCATGTTCACGGAGAAAGCGTTCGCGTTCAGAGCGTGCGCAAAGGTAGCCTCGCCATCCGCAGAAGCCGACAGCGCAATATAATCCGCGGTTTCGCTTGCTCTGACCGTTCCGTTCGGAGAATAGAAATATGCGCAGTGGTCAGAGGCATTCTTTGTGTCCACGACAGGGATAATATACGATGCGTCGGCGGCTGCATCAGAAGATGCCTTATATTCAACCGTCACACGCTTGCCCTCTGCAACAAAGCTTCCATTTGCCTCCGTACCGTTGACAAAGGCCGTTTTTCCTTCCAGCGCAGGCAGTTCATAGCTGAAGCCACTGATCAGCACCGGCGGCAATGACGCCTCCGGCTTTTCGGCAGCCGAAGCAGAGATTACCGCACCGGCAATTACCGATACTGCCAGCACACATGCCAGCAATATCGCAAGTCTTTTTTTCATCAACCCTTAATTCCTCCAATGTAGACGCCACCGCGCAGCCGTTTATTGAACACCAGAAACAGGATCAAAATAGGAAGCGTCATCAAAAGCGCTCCGGCTACCTGCACCGGAATCTGCGAGGTCGCTCCCGCTCCCATCGGCGTATTCATAAAATAAAACACGCCATAGGTCGCAACCGGATACGACGGCAGATACAGCATCGCGGTCTTATAATCGTTCCAGTAAGTAATGAAATTCAGCAGGAACACCGTCACGATCATATTCAGTGCCTGCGGGAAAATGATGCGAAGCATAATGCTCAGATTGGATGCACCGTCGATCTTTGCAGCCTCGGTATATGCCTTCGGAATCGCACGAAACATTGCGACAAAGGTCAGAAAATAGGCACCCAGAAAGTTAAATTTCAGAACACCCATGCTGAGCCAAGTGTCATAAATGCCAAGGTTTTGCAGCATCCGCAATTCGGACGCCAAACCACCAACGATCGGAATGCACATGGTCACAATCACAAAATTGTAGACAATCTTCGAAAACTTAAATTGGAATCTCGCAACGAGATAACTGACCACCGCAGTGACAGCCACCCACATTCCCGCGCAGATTACGGCGTACAGTACCGAATGGATATATAAGCCAAGGATATTGTAGGTGACAGAGGTCGTTGTTGCCGTGACATTCATGTACTTTTCTGCCGTCTTGAAGTTCTCAAGCGTCAGTTTGAATGCCGGGCCACTGCCGAATATCTTATCGACATAAAAGTCAAAATAGCTGTTCACTTCCGTGAAAGAGGTAATAACCGCCCAGAGGATCGGCGCAAGCAGTCCGATGACATAAATCGTCAGCAGGATGCCGGTCACGATGCTCATGGCATCCGGCTTCGTTCTTCGTCTCAGCTTCATTCAGTCATCTCCCCTGTCAATCAGTTTGCGCACAACGGTCACGACCGGAATCAAAATCAGAGAACAGATTAGGCCGAGGAACGCGGAATAGCAATAGCCTGTCTTGCCGTCAACAACCAATGTGTACAAAAGATAACCGATGGTCTTTTCCTGCGGCATGGCATTCCAGCTCAGGAAGTTGTAAATATTGTTGTCGTTGCTGAAAAAGCCTGCCAAACCTGTCACGATAAATACGCTGACTGCCGGAGCAATGTTCGGAAGGATTAGGTGGCGGAACTCCTGCCAGGGTGTCGTACCGTCGATCTTGCCGGCCTCAATAATGGAGAAGTCGATGCGATCCATGGTAGCCGAATAGATCAAAACCTGACTTGCGAAGCTCGTCCAGATCGTAAATAGTGTGATGAGCACATAACGCAGTCCGTCCGCACTGGTTGCAAAGGGATTGGAAAGAACTTTGCCAAACAGATACTCCAGCCATGCAGGCAGGCCTAGACCAACAGCATCCTTATAAATGACCGTCAGCAGGATTGCTGGAATCACGCTAGGCAAAAAGAGCATGAATCGAAAAAAGTTGTGCCCCGAATGTCTTTTGTAAATGTAGTAAGCAAACAGAATCGCCAGCGCCGTACCTGCAAGCTGGGTAAAGATATAGACCCAGAAGGAGTTTTTCATCATCTCCCAGAAGCCCGGCGTGGAAACATCCGTCAAAAAACGGTCAATATTCGTCCGAATATCCCATGTAAAGGTATCCGTGAACGCATCATAGCGTTGAAATGCCATCAGGATTGATTGGAAATTCACGCCAAAGTAAAAAATCGCAATCTGCACCAGCGGCAGGAAAATCAACACGCTATAAAATATGATGTCTTTCTTGTTCCGACGGTGTCGTTTTATACCCGCCGTTTCCTTGATTCTCATAGCTTTGTCCTTTATCGGCAATTACACGGAATGAGGGGTGGGGTCAGAGTGCCCCAGCCCACCTTTTCTCAAAATACGGTTCCTGTCCGTTGAAATAGGCCTCAGCCGTAGCACCCTTTACATCTGTAAAATACAGCCAAGGATTTTTATACTCGTAACCATCCACACTTGTAAGCCACGCCCAAGAGAAGGACTGGAACATCAGCGGATTATTCAGAACAATGTCCAGCTTCGTATACGGATAGACAATGTCGCTGTTTTCCTTCAGGTCAAGAATAGACTTGCAATAAGTCGTGAGCTTTGCCGCATCCTCATCGAGAATCGGATAATCCAACGGGCGGGTCATATTGACCTCTGCGGTGAAATGCGACAGCTCTGCATCAGTGTGCAGGAACTTCAGGAATTCCTTGGCAAGCTCCTTATGCTCAGAAGCACTGGCAACAAAGCCATAGGAGCTGGAGGTAGACTGCCAGCATGCCTTCTGGCCGACTTTTTCAGCCGTTGCGTGGGGCTTCGGCATGACCGCATAGTTATGGCGCTCATATCCGCTGCCTTCCAGATCCTCGAAAGCTGCTTTGGCTTCGTTTTCCCACCATGTTCCGTCTACAATCATGGCAATGGGCTGGTCGTTGGCGATACCACCGCGTACAAAACTCTTCTGCGCATTGATATGGGTGTCTGCGATTTTATAATTGTCGGCCTTGCCCAAGATGTCCTGTGCAAATTGCAGTGCATAGTAGCGGCCAGCCTGACGCTGCAGCTCATAGCCATTTTCAACTGTGATCGTCGTGTCGGGCAACTCAGTGATCGTGCCGTCCTCGGAAACGCTGATCAGATCCGTTGCAACGCCATCAAAGGTGAAGTTCAGCTCCATCTGCTCCTTGCCTTCGTAGTTGATGTAATACTCATAAAGGAAGTTTGCAAGGTAATCCGTTGCGTTGGCTGCACAGATAAAGGGCTGCACTCCCGCATCTTTAATGTGCGTGATGAGCTTGCCAAATTCCTCATAGGTCGCAGGCATACCATCATCGGACGTACCGGCAATACCGTCGGGGCCATCGGAGAGATTGCCGTCAGCGTTCGTCCAGCCGCCGTCCTTGGAAATATAGAAAGACTTCGCATTCCAAAGATCAAGGTCATAGCCAAAGGAATAGAACGTCTCATAAAAAGGAATTGCATAATAGTTTCCATCGGATGTCTGGAGGAAGTTCTGCAGAACCGGATCGATTTTATCAAGGATTGTCCGTTCCTCGCCGTATTCGCTCAGCGGCGTGCTCATAATATCCGTCAGGTTTTCCATCTGACGATTGTTCGTCATGGTATAGTAATCAACGCCCTCAATAAAGTAGACGTCGTGCGTCAGAGGCGTAAACGACATCTGTGAACCGTCGAAACTGCGGCTGGCAAGAATACTGATCTTGCAGCCAGTTTTTCCTTCTTCAAAAGATTTGTCTTTATAAAGCTCCTCAAAGCGAGCTGCTGCGTCCTCCAGCCACTTGCTGCCGAGGCCGCCGTCCCATGTTGCGACGGAAAGCTGTGTTTTGTTTTCAACATTCATATCTGTGGAAGCATGCGCATTAAGCTGGGACGGCGTAACAGCTTCAGAATTGTTGACCGTGCCGATAGCGCAACCGGCCAACATGACAATCAATGCAGAAATTGAGAGCAGCAACGCAAGGATTCTTTTTTTCATAAATACCTCCTCATAAGAGAAAAAAATGTAATTAAATCCATTGTACCGGTGCCAGAGGGCCAACCGCTCCGGCACCGGCTCCTATTCGTTATGCGGGCGGGTTGGTGGAGAAGACCGCTCCATTTTCGCCCTTGAGTGTAATGTAGGTCGTATCAAAATGGATACCCCAACCGGTATCATAGTCGACAAAGTCACCCTGAAGCACGAGTACGTCACCCGCACGCAGCGGAGAGCTGCTTCCCAGCAGCCACGGATCGCAGACAAGAAAATACTCCGTGTTGGAATACTTCAGGACCATGCAGTCAACGTCGTAGATCGTCTCGCCGTCACGGATGATGGAAAAGTTGTCCTCACCGGTCGAGGCATAACGGACAGCCCATGTCTCATCAGCTGGAATATCGTTCGCCCAAAGATTGAAGTAAACGCCATCCGTGCCGTTGTCCAGATTCTGGTACCAACCGTTTTCATGTTTGTTCAGAACGCCTGCCTCAACAATGCGCGGTCCGCTTGCTTCTGTGGAAGGCTCGGTAGCTGCCTCAGAAGGAGCTTCACCGCTTGGCTCTGGAGCTTCCAAAGAAGGAGTATCCGAGGAAGGCGTCTCCGAAGACGGGTCATTGGATTCAGTCGTATCCTTCGAGCCGCAGGCAGCAAGCACGCTCACAAGCATCAGGCATGCCAAAAGAAGTGCAATCAGTTTTTTCATTTTTTCCTCCTGAATTGGTAATCTAATTACAAGCGGATTTCCGCTCATAATACATTGATGGTGACTTCCACAGAAGTCATTGTTTACAATGCCAATTATAGCACCGGCTAACGAATTGTCTATATTATTTCTTTCAAAACTGGTACTCTGGTTCCACTAATTTTACCATAAAAATTCCGATTATTACCAGTTTTGTCGTTTTGTACAAATGCAAAGCCATCATTTTGTGTAAAATGGCAATTCATTAGTTTTCAAATTCCGCCATGCCGCATTGCGTGAGCGCTAACAGATATTTATGATAATCAATGTTCAGCAGATTGGTATAATAGTGGTTCCTCCCGCCTGCATCTCCATCCCACTCAATCAAGTAAAACGCCTGTTCATCCGGTTGAATTTTCAAAAAATCAATTTCAGTGGAGCTGTCCGGCTGCAAAACCACCTCACCGTTGAGCATCAGCTCGGGTGAAGCCTCAATTCGAATCACTTTATATTGTAGATGCATTGGAGTTTGCAGATCATTTACCCCGACAAGGTGCAGTCTCTGGCGAGTCGGTTCATCGAACATTAGACAGACCGGATTCTGCGAGCGGCGGATATAGTAATACGCGAGCTTTTTTGTAAAGTAGTAATCAATGACAGCATCCGAAATCTGTGGCCACCCGTCAAGAAGATTCCACCAAATAATACCCGTTCTTTTCCATTTGGCAATGCGGAACTTTTCAATAAAGTATTTTTTGGCCTCCGCCTGAGAGATTTGACTCTGACGGACAAAATCGGCAAGGTTCCTTTCCGCACTTCCGAACAGTGTTTCCACTTGATCATAAGCCAAACGGATCCGGAAAGCATACGGCGCGTTGGGGCTTGGTTCCATACTTGCAGCATGTGCAAGATATTCCTGTGTTGGTGCGCCGCTTTCCTCAAAAATTATCTCCGGCTTTCGCAAAAAGCGTTTTAGAGAGGAAACGGCCGGAAAACCGTGATAACCTGTTTCACTGGCAAAATGACAAAATGTATTCTTGTAAAAATTGCCCTTAAAGTAATCCCTTGGTCCCCATAGATGCATTTCCGGCAATTCCGCCTCTCTGCGAAATACTGCTTCGCTGAAAAACGGTGAACTTGGTAGATACGGTCTGGAATAGTCGTGCATTTCTACTGCACGGCGAAGTATCTCACGCGTCAGGCGGTTTCGATTCGGGTCACGCCGGACACCGATTCCGTCATAGAATACCTGGTCTCCTTCGTTATCGCCTGCCCACAGCACAAGGGAGGGATGATTCCTCAGCCGTTTGATTTGGTAAACAGCCTCCTGCTCCATTTTTTTCGCAAAACAATCGTCCTGCGGATAAACGGCACAGCCCATTGCGAAATCCTGCCAAACCAGAATACCGTGCGCATCGCAGTAATCAAAGAACTCATCGGATTCATAGACGTTTCCGCCCCAGCAACGCACCATGTTACACCCAACATCCGAGAGCAGCTCCAGCGCTTGCGGCAGGCGCTTTGGGTCTTGAGAGTGAAATGCGTCCAGCGGTACCCAATTGGTTCCCAAGCAGAATATTTTCTTTCCGTTAATTCGGAATACAAATTCTCCATCTGTTCCCTTTGTATCGTCTGCACGTTCAAGCTCCACCGTCCGGACACCAATCTTCAAACAATAGGTGTCGCAAATCTTGCCGCGGTGCAGGAGAGTGACTTTCGTGTCGTAAAGTGACGACTGCCCTGCGTTTCGCGGATACCACAGGCAGCAATCATCGATTTCAAACGGGAACGCATAGGTATTGTGCCACAGTGTCGTCTCTTTGCAGAAGAAGCTTTCGCCACACCGGCCTTCAATACGAATGGAATACTCCTGCGCAAAATCACCACTCAAATCGGCATTCACATAAATACGCGCATAGGCGCGATTTGCTTCAAAATCGATACGGTGCGTTACAACATAGACCTCATTAATGTGATCCGGCTTTTCTTCACAAATATGCACTGGCTTCCACAGTCCCGCCGACACAATACGCGGCATAATATCCCAGCCGTACATATGCGCAGCTTTTCTCTGATAAAGTGACGCATAGTTGTACTCCATTGCATTGCATGCTGCAGGTGAGATGTGCTTTCTCGCCTCCAGCATCGCAGGAAGAATATGCACGAGTATCTCATTTGAACCAACACGTAATCCTGTTTTCACCTCGCACGGCAAAAACATATTATCGGAAGTCGCAGAGAGGCCGCCATTGACATAGATTTCCGCAAACGTATCAATACCTTCAAACAGGAGATACTGCGATTCGTTTTGAATTTCAACCCTCGTAGAATACCAGACATGCGTTGCTTCGTACTTTTGCGCATTCCACACATTGGTTGAATCATAGAAATCCGGTTCTATGCCGGCTTTGACAAGTTCCAGCTCAAAATTTCCTGGAACACTGGCAGAAAGTTGCGTAAAACCCGCAGCATCCAGTTCGGACACAGTATGGAATTCACACCTTGGACACTGCGCATGCGCGGCATAGGTCAGTTTCCAATCCATTTGAACACCTCCAAAGGTATCTAGCAGTCCCACTCCATAAAATTAACCTCACGGCTGCTGCCATCCCGCATGACGCGCAGGGTCTTGATTTCATACGATCGGAAGCTCGTTTTGATCGATTTTCCAAACAGCGTCAACTCAGTCTCGGTCGTTTCGCCGTAAATCTCATACAGGCGCAGAATGCAGCCATCTCCGCTATAAGGAAGTTTCATTGTGGAGAGCAGAATGTTATTCTTTGAGATTTCCAGAGCAGATTTGCACTGCGGCAACTCGCCGGTATGGAAGGTCTCATAATTTGGAATGACCGGCTGATTCAGAAGCATTGCATCCTGCACCGTACCGGCGTGTTTCCAGTCGCCTGCATGCACCTTGAGTTGATAACGGAACTGCTGCAAGCCCTGATCGATAAAATCATAACCAAGGTTTTCATTCAGTTTTTGCGGATCATGATGTGCATAGGCTTCGCAGCGCAGCACCGTCATCCGCAGTTCGCTGTCGACAAAGCTGACACCGTATTTTTCGTCGTTCAGGACAGACAGGCCAACACCGTCGCCCGAAACATCCGCCCAGCGCTGCATCGGCTCCTCGTGACCCGAAAAGCTCTTTTCACTGAAACCGAAAGGAATCTCACATGTAGCTTTCGGATTCGCTGCGTTGACTGGAAAACAGAACTTCAGCGTTCTGCGCGGTTCCTGCCAGTTGACCTTACTACAAACCGAGATCTTGTCGTCACCAGCATAAAGGCTGTATGTCTGCGTCAGCGTGGATTCTCCGTACTTCGAGACAACTTGAATCGTCCTGCGAACCTCGCCGTCATCCAGCACGCGGAAAGTTACCGGCGCAAATTCACCGACCTGCTTATCAATGTTCTTCGTTGTGTGTCCCCATGTGTCTCCAAAATCTTCATAGACGGCCGCACGAATAGTCCTGGAGAGCACTTCTTTTCCCGTTCGCTTATCGAAGATAGACGA
>OIYT01001898.1_pt1 | contig 13849 bp, 9 predicted proteins | sample 1588201 | NCBI WGS metagenome assembly OIYT01 (sample SAMN03283260) | human gut metagenome | biome: human-associated habitat; material: feces | host: Homo sapiens | place: USA | collected 2013
AGCGGACGCCAGAAGGGAAAAGGCGCAAGCAGATGGCGCAGGTGAATCTGGAAATCGTATCGTGCCCGCAGGGAATCTCACTGCCCCGCCGCCGGCGTCGGCAGCGGCTCCGGCGTGCGGTCATCCGCCGTGACCTCCGGCGTGGGCATCGCCGACAGTTCCTCCACATACAGCAGATTCAGCGTCTTGACATCCGCCGTCCCCGTCGCGGACAGCCCATTCGCCTTCTGGAACGCCTTCACCGCGTTCTGCGTGCCCGCCAGGAACGTGCCGGAGCATTTGCCCGAATAGTAGCCAAGATCCGTCAGCTTCCGCTGCATCCAGTACACATCCTCGCCGGAGCTGTTCACTTTCAGCGTCCGGAAGGGCTGCGGCGGCATCGTCCCGGCGCGGTAATCCGGCTCGGCGGTCGGCTGCGGCGTGACGTAGGGCAGCATGTTCTTCGTGTTCAGCGAGGGCAGCTTCAGCGCGGCGCGGAGTTCCGGGTCGGCGGGCATATCGGCGCGAATCGTGACGACCGTCCCTGCCCCGCAGTTGTTGTAAATCCACTTCGCATCCGCAACGGTCAGGCGAATGCACCCGTGCGACGCGCGCTTGCCGAGGTTCTTGTAGGACTTGACCGACAAATCCATCGTGTTGACCGTGTTGTAAATGACGGAATGGAACGCAATGGACGAGTTGATGCGCGTCCAGTACTGTGCGTGGCTGCCCCACTCCGGGAAGTAGCACCAGCGCGCCGTACGCCCGTTGAGTGTGAATGTGCCGATATCCGACGGATTCTTGCGTGTGCCGGTGGAGCAGAGCATCTGCCGCACAACAACGGTGTAATCGCCGTTTTCGTCGCGCCCGTAGACGGTCGTCACCTGATTGTTGACGTCCACCGTGATGGCAAACGGCACAGGCGTCGGTTCGGGCGTAGGCTTCGGATCATCGGTCGCGGCACGCACATCCGGGTCGTTGAACAGCGCGTTCCATGTGTTTTCGCCCACGATGCCGTCCACGCTCAGCGCGTTCTGCTGCTGGAATGCCTTCACCGCGTTGCGCGTGTGCCCCAGAAAATTGCCGCTGATGTTGCCGGAATAGTACCCCAGTTCCGTCAGGCGGGTCTGCACGAGCTTGACTTCTTCGCCCTTGGACTTGTTGTATTGCAGTTTCTTGACGAACGCCACCGTCGGCGCGGGCGTCGGGGTGGTGGTTTCATCAGAAAGGTGCATTCCGGGCGTGGGCGACGGGGTGGGCGTCGCCGCGGCGGAAGAATCCCGGCTGATGGCATCACCGCTGAACAGGCGTTCCAGCGTCTGCACATCCGCTTCGCCCGTAATCGGCAGGGCGTTCGCCGTCTGGAACAGGCGGATGGCTTCCTGTGTCGCGGGCAGATAGCGCCCGGAAATCTTGCCCGTGTAGTAGCCCAGCGCCATCAGGCGAATCTGCGCCTGCCGCACGTCCTCGCCCACGCATCCCAGCCGCAGCGGGCGATAATCCGCCGCATAGATGGCTTCCTGCGTCGCTTTGTCCGCCATGCCCGTCACCGCAAGGGCAAAATCTCGCTGGAAATCCTCCACCGCGGTTTTGGTCGCCTCGCCGTAGCGCCCGGTTACGTCGCCGCTGTAATAGCACAAATCCGTCAGCGCGGTTTGCAGGGCGGACACGTCGTCGCCCTCATCATTCAGGGTCAAATCACGCGTGATGTTCGCCGCGCCCTCCGTCCACTCCACGCTGTCATCCGGCACGGCCTCCCCCGCATCCTCCGCCGACGCGAAGGGCAGTATCATCATCACCGCCAGCAGGAGCGCCGCCAGCGTTCGTTTCCACAAAGGCATCAAAAGCACCTCGTTCATGCTGATATTCAGGGATACGATTCTATTGTACTGGTTTTTCGCGCAGTTTGCAAGCGGATTTTTCCCCACGCAAAAGGCTGCCAAGCGTCCCGCGCCTGACAGCCCTACGGTTATTGCCATTAGGAAGTTATTTTTTCAGCGACACCTTGTGTGTCTCCTGATTTTCGCCGTCCGCTTCCGGCTTTTCCGCTTCTGCCGGAACATTCTGCGCTTGCAGCTTCTCCAGCTTTTCGGCGATGGTCTGCATATTCGCGGCGATGGTGCGGATGTTCTCGTCGCGCGTTTCCTCCACCCACGGCGAACCATCCGCCGGGCGGAGCGAATCAACGCCGATTCGGATGAAGTCAATCAGTGCCCAAATGCCAAGGCCGCCCGCGGTAAGCAGCTTCAACACGCCCAATGCCGTGTAGCCGAGGTAGAAGCGGTCAACGCCCAGCACGCCGGTGAAGATGGAGAAGAGCAGGGCGGTCTGCTTGCTTTTCGATGACATCGTATGGTCGCCCTCCTGAACTTGTTTTTTCTTGAACATTTCTGGTGGTACATCGCGCAGAATTCCCATGCCGATGGCAAAGAGCATCAAATATTCATCCCATTCATAAAAATAACGACGTGAGATAATCCCTGTAATAATTCTGATGATTACCAGTATGAAATACACAATAGCAATCACTTTTCTCGTCTGAGCTTTGCCAACGGCGTTGAGCAGCGTAAAAATGCCGATGGCAAAGTTGATGATAATTTCGCCTAACCGTATCACAGCATATACGCCAATCCCATATCTGATAATATCGCTTATCAGATAGCTTAATGATGACCAGTCCATATATGCAGTGATGATAAGATAAACGACTGATAAAATCACGGATGCCGCTTTGTGCTTTCTGAAAGTTATTGCCAAAATCGGCAGGACAACATATACAGTCTTTAGCAGGAAATCGACGAAATAATTCGTCACACCATTATAAATAAAAACATCAATGAGTTGATATATCTGAAGCGCAATTACAAGCACCGCCAGCACAATGAAAAGTCGATTCAGCCTCTTGTTTCTTTGAACTTCCACACCGTTTTCCTCCTAATTTATTTCGTGTATACCTATTTCTATTTTACCCCCCCCCGAAAAAAGTCAAGTGTTTTCTTGCAAAATGGTATATTTCTGGCATTCCTAACAAAAGCATCCCAATTTGTTGTGAAACTTCACAAGAGGATTCCGCTGCTTGCGCCATCCGGGCAGCAAAAAAGACTGCCTGCACTCGGCAGGCAGCCTCGCTTCTGGTAAGCCCTTCATCAATATCGGTAGTTATACTGATAGCTGCTGAGCCCATCCATGATCGACACGCCCATCACCATTCCAGCAATCGACAGGATAACCGCCACGATGACCACCACCAGCACGCCGCACCAGTAACCGCGCGCAAAGTTGCGGCGGTTCAGGTTGTCGTCATTCAGCGCAAAGACGATGGCGAGAATCCAGCCAATGACCGGAAGCGTGAACAGGATGCCATAGCCCACATACGCCCACGGCGACAGTAGTCGATACTGATTGTTTTCGTTCTCACTCATGCGAAAAACCTCCTTTTTCATCAGGCGGATTTGTCCGCCGTGATACCCCTTTCAGTTTTCCCTTACTCCTGATAGTCCTGCAGCGACACCGACACCATCCGGCTCACGCCCTGTTCCTCCATCGCCACCCCGAACAGGCTGTTGCAGCGCTCCATCGTCCCCTTGCGGTGCGTCACCACAATGAACTGCGTACCCTTCGAGTATTCCTTCAAATAATCCGCGTAATACCCGATATTCGCATCATCCAGCGCGGCTTCAATCTCGTCCAGAATGCAGAACGGCGTGGGCTTCAATTTCAGCATCGCGAACAGAATCGCAATGGCCGTCAGCGCGCGTTCCCCGCCGGAGAGCAGCGATAAGAGCTGCAATTTCTTTCCCGGCGGCTGGGCGTTGACCTCGATGCCGCAGTTCAGCGGGTCGTCCGGATCCATCAACTTCAGTTCTGCGTGACCGCCGCCGAAGAGGCGCGTGAACGTCTCGGCGAAATACCCCTGCATCTTCGAGAAGTTCTCGACGAATGTAGAACGCATTTGAATCAGCAGCCGCTCGATGAGTTCGCGCAAGTCCATTTCCGCGCGCTTCAAGTCCTGCTGCTGGGCGGTCAGGTCGTCCACACGCGCCTTGGTTTCGGCGTATTCCTCCACCGCCCCAACGTTGACCGTCCCCAGCGCGCGAATCTGCCCTTGCAGCTCGGCGGCGCGGCAGTCGCTTTCCTTCTCGTCGAAGGGCGTGCGGCGGAACTCCTCTGCCCCGGCGTAGGTCAGCTTGTAGGTGTCCCAGATGCGGTTTTGCAGATTCTTCTGGTCGCCCTCGATGCGCGCCTTCGCCAGCTCGGTCTTGTGCAGCTTCTCGCTGTCGCGGTTGTAGGCTTCGTGCAGGTTCTCCATGTCGCTGAGGATGTCGCGCAGGTCACTTTGAGCCTGTGAACGTCGCTGCTCGATGGCCTGCGCGGCGCTCTCCTGCCGCAGCTGCTCCTTCTGGCGGCGGGCGGATTCGGTTTCCTCGCGCTTCATGTCGTTCTCGTCAATGGCGTCCAGTTCGTCCATCTCGTGCAGCAGCTGTTCGCGGCGCTCCTGTTCGCGGAGGATTTGCGCCTGATCCTGCTGCGCGTGGGCTTCGTCGCGCTCCAAGTCGCTTAAGCCGTGGCGCAGGTCGGACAATTGCAGCGTGCGCACCATCAGGCGGTCGTTTTCCGCGCTGGCTTCCGCGCGCGCCTTGACCAGCGCATTCTGCATTTCAATGGTCTTTTGCTCCATCGCGCTCTGGTCGCCCTGCGCGCCCGTGCGCTGATGTTCAATGGTCTCCAGCTGCTGGCGAATGTCCTCCAGCGACTGATGCAGCTGCACGCGCGCCTGCTCAGTCTCCTGCATCCGCTGTAAATGGGTGTTCAGGTCGGCGGATACGCTTTCGCGGCGCGCCTGTTCGCGGGCGACGGCAATCTCCTGCTGATGCAATGCGTTCACCGCGTCGCTGACCTTCTGCCGCTTTTCCTGCGCCGTCTGCTGACGCTGCGTCAGTTCCTGACGGCACTTGTCCAGTTCCGCGCGCCCGGTTTGCAGCTTCGCGGTCAATTCCTTCAGTTCACGCTCGCGGCTGAGCAGGTTGGACACCTTCGACTGCGCCGAACCGCCCGTCATCGAGCCGCCGGAGTGCATCACGTCGCCTTCCAGCGTCACCAAGCGAAACGCGTGATTGCCCGCGCGCATAATCGGAATGCCGTGGTCGAGGTTGTCGGCAATCACCGTGCGCCCCAGCAGATTTTCCACAATGCCGCGATATTCCGGCGCGCACTGCACCAGTTCGCTCGCCACGCCGAGGCAGCCCGGCAGTTTCAACGCATTGCGCTCATTGCCATAGAGCGTTTTGCCGCGGATGGCGCTCATCGGCAGGAACGTCGCGCGCCCCAGCCGATTCTGGCGCAGGTAGTTAATCAGTTCCTTCGCCGTCTCTTCGGTGTCGGTGACAATGTTCTGCTGTGCCGCGCCCAGCGCCATGTCAATCGCCGTTTCGTACGCCTGCGGAACGGTCATCAGCTGCGCCAGTACGCCCTTGACGCCCGTCAAGCCGCGCTGCTTGGCGTAGGTCATCGCGCGGCGAACCGCCATGTTGTAGCCTTCCATGTCGCGCGTCATTTCGGTCAGGACGTTATGACGGCTTGCCGCCGCCTGCATATCGGCGGATTGCTTTTCGACATCCGCGCGCAAATTGGCATACGCGGTATCCGCCTCATCCGACGCTTGCCGTGCCTGCGCCAGCTTCTCCTGACACTGCTGCTGATGCTGATTTTCTGTTTCCAGCTGCTTTTCGACGGCAGTCAAGGCTTCCCGCAGGGCAGCTTCCTGCTCCTGCAGTGCCCCGCTGGATTCTTCAATCTCCGTCAAGCGCGTTTCCATCTGCGCCTGCATCGTGTTCAGGCGCGTCTTGTCGTTGCGCACATCGGACAGGCGGTTCATTTGGTCAATGACAGCGGCTTTCTGCGCTTCCAGCGCGGCGTCCGCTTCCTTTTCCTTCGCCTGCGCCTTTTCGGCGGCTTCCTGCGTCGCCCGGAGGATTTGCTCCGCGTCGGCAATCAGGCTGTGCTGCTTCTCCACGTCCGCCTGAATCCGTACATGATCCTTCTCGATTTCCGCCAGCCGCTCCTGGGCTTCCTCCTGCTCGCGGACGATGCGCTGGCGGTTCTCGCTGCGCGTCTCGCGGCGGCTTTGCAGGGCGGAGAGCTTCTTCTGCGATTCGTGCACATGCTCGGCGCATTCCATCAGTTCGGTGCGCGCCTTCGTGATGGCTTCTTCCAGCTGATCGATGCGGTTCTGCGTCTCGTCGCGGCGGGTGGTCTTGTCGGTCAGGTTGCTTTCCGTGTCCGCCAAAATCGTCTGGACAGTCAGCAGTTCACTTTCCAGTTCGGACAAGCGCGCCCGCGCTCGGTCGGAGCGAATCAGGAAGAGGTTCAAGTCCAAATCCTTCAATTCGGTGGACAGCTCCAGATACACGCGGGCGTTGCGGCTCTGTTCTTCCAGCGGCTTCAGGCGCTTCGTCAGCTCATCCAGAATATCATCGACGCGCTCCAGATTTTCCAGCGTCCGCTGCAATTTCTTGTCCGCTTCTTCCTTGCGCGCCTTGAACTTGACGATGCCCGCCGCTTCCTCAAACACCTGCCGGCGATCCTCGCTCTTGCGGGAGAGGATTTCGTCAATGCGCCCCTGCCCGATGATGGAGTATCCCTCTTTGCCGATGCCCGTATCGCGGAAGAGGTCAACCACGTCCTTTAAGCGGCAGGCGGTGCGGTTTAAGTAATATTCGGATTCGCCGTTGCGGTAGACGCGGCGCGTGACCATGACCTCGGCAGCTTCCAGCGCCAGCGCATGGTCATCGTTGTCAAACACCAGCGATACTTCGCAGTAGGACAGCGGCTTGCGCTTCTGCGTACCGTTGAAAATCACGTCGGACATGCTCGCGCCGCGCAGGGTTTTCGCGCTCTGCTCGCCCAGCACCCAGCGCACCGCGTCGCCGATGTTGCTCTTGCCCGACCCATTCGGCCCGACGATGCCCGTTATGCCCTCATCAAAGACGATTTCCGTCCGCTGGGCAAAGGATTTGAAGCCATACAGCTCCAATTTTTTCAGCTTCATTTATTAACTCCCATAGCGGGGATGCCCGCTGGTTCATGGGCATTCCAATAAACACCCATAATAAGTATAGCACAAACCCTCTTCTTGGACAACTGCCGCCGCCTGATTTTCCATGCTTTTTCCCCTCCCTTTTTCCCTTCTACCCGTTGCAAAGGCGGGCATTTCCTGCTATACTGCAAGCAGATTCCTGCAAAGCAAAGGAGAAGCATTATGTTCCGTCCCCTCTGCGCGGAAAATCCGCTGCCCGCCGCTCGGCGCGTCTATGAATACCTGCAATCGCTTTCCGGCAAGTGCCTGACCGGGCAGATGGAAAGCCAATGGTGCCGCTCGACTGAGCATGAAATCAGCTATCTGACCGATGTCACCGGTCGTCAGCCTGCCATTCGAGGGCTGGATTTCATGGATAACGACTATCTGGGCGTGACGCAGCGCGCGAAGGACTGGTGGGCGCGCGGCGGCATTCCCACCATCTGCTGGCACACGGGCGCGGATTTCTTCTCCGGTTACCCCGAATGCCGCGAAAGCGAGCTGGACTGGGCTTCCGCTTTTGTGGACGGCACGGAAGCGAACCGCCGTCTGCTGGATGGGCTTGACCACGCCGTCCCCTACCTCAAGCGCTTGCAGTCAGATGGCGTTCCGATTCTTTGGCGACCTTTCCACGAGATGGACGGCGGCTGGTTCTGGTGGGGACGCGGCGGCGCGGCGAATTTTGTGCGCCTGTGGCGGCTGATGTACGACCGCTACACGCATGTTCACGGTCTGCGGAATCTAATTTGGGTGCTGGGCTTCTCTGACGCGACGGAGGATTTGCGCCCGTGGTATCCGGGGGACGACGTGGTGGACATTCTCGGCGGCGACAGCTACAAGGTCGGCGCGCAGGGGGATTTATACCGGCGCTGTGCCGCGCTTGCCCCGGCAGGGATGCCGATTGTGTTCCACGAGTGCGGACAGATTCCGACCCGCGCGGAGATGGACGCGACGAATGCCCCGTGGGCGTACTTCATGGTGTGGCACACCAGCTGGCTGACGGACAGCAGCAAGGGGAACACGCCGGAGTCGCTGCGAGCGATTTATCGGGATAGCAGCTTTGTGACGCTGCATCAGCTGCCGGATTTCATCGAAAGCGACGAATGATTGCTGAAAAACATGCAAGGAGGTTATTCTCATGACCCTTCACGAACAAGTCACCGATATTCTCGCCTCCGCTGTCGAAGCGCAGGAATGCGCAGGCATCAGCGTACTGGTGCGGCGCTGCGGAGAGGAAATGCTCTATACGCAGGCGGGCATGTCCGACGTTGCGTCGGGGCGGCTGATTCACCGCGACAGCATCTTCCGCCTGTACAGCCAGTCCAAGCCGATTACGGCCGCCGCCGTGATGCTGCTGGCGGAGCGCGGGCAGATTGACCTGATGGACGGCGTAGACCGTTATCTGCCGGGCTTCCGAAATGCGCGCGTCGTCGATAAACAGGGCACGATTCGCCCCGCGACCCGCGCGCCGTGGCTGATGGAGCTGCTCGGCATGACGGCGGGCGTCTGCTACCCTGACAGCGACCCGGCGGGGCAGTACGCCGCAAAGGTGTTCGACGAAGCGACGCAGGAAATCCTTGCGGGCGGCGGCGTGCCGACAGTGGAGTTCTGCAACCGTCTGGGGCAGCAGCCGCTGTCCTTCCAGCCGGGCACGCACTGGCGCTACTCCACCTGCGCGGACATCCTCGGCGCGGTGGTGGAGGTCGTCAGCGGAATGCGCTTCGGCGAGTTCCTCCGCAAGGAGTTCTTTGAGCCGCTGGACATGGTGGACACCGGCTTCTACGTTCCCGAAAGCAAGCGGAATCGCCTTGTGACCGTCTACAAGCGCACGGAAAACGGACTTGTGCCGTGGACAAGCACCCACCTTGCCGTCGGTGTTTACGACCGCGAACCCGCCTTTGAATCCGGCGGCGCGGGGCTTGTTTCGACGCTGGAGGATTACAGCCACTTTACCGATATGCTGCTGGCGGGCGGCACTTACGAGGGCCGGCGGATTCTCTCGCCCGCGACAGTCGCCTGCATGACGCAGCCGCAGCTGAAAGACGCAGTTCGCCGCGATATGTGGGATTCGCTGGACGGGTACAGCTACGGGCACTTGATGCGCATTTGCGCTGAACCGGGGCGCATCGCCGGATTGGCTTGCGCGGGCGAATATGGCTGGGATGGCTGGCTGGGAACATACTTTGCGAACTTCCCCGGCCAGCAGATGACGATTCTGTCGATGCAGAACACGGTTGATTCCGGTACGACACGGGTGGTTCGACAGATGCGCAACGCGGTTCTGGCGGCACTCAGCCGCGAAAATTAACCATAAGGGAAACGCGCTCAAGCCGGGGCGCAAAAAAAGGGTCAAGGGGGGATCCCCCTTGCAGGGTCAAGGGACAGCGTCCCTTGTGGGGCTTGGGGCAACGCCCCAACTGTTGGGCGTGTGACCATTCCAAAGGAAAAGTCAAGCCCGACACCTTGGTCGCAGGCAGCGAAGCGTCCCTGCGCAGTAACTAAAAATGTTTCGATAAAAGTCAAGAAACATGGGAGTGCATCCGAAGGAGTCCAGAGGGCGATCGGAAAGCCCTCTGGTTGCTGCATAAAAGACCTATATTGGAAAAGCAGCCAACTCCGGCAGCCACGCTCCACAATTATATTATTATAATGAAGGAAGTACACACCATGCAATGCGGTGACTACACCTACCGCGCCATCGACACCGGCGCGGAAATCATGGAATACTACGGGCAAGGCGGCGAAATCACCCTCCCGGAAACGCTCGACGACCTCCCCGTTGTGAGCGTCGGGCTGTGCGCGTTCATCATGCGCACCGACCTGACCGCCGTCACGCTCCCTAAAACGCTCCGACACATCGGCGGCAGTGCCTTCGAGGGCTGCTCAGCGCTGACAAGCATCACGCTGAATGACGGGCTGGAAACCATCGAGTACCGCGCGTTCGCGTCCTGCACCGCGCTGCGCGAAATCGCGTTCCCCGATTCAGTGACAGCCGTCGGCGGCGCTGTCCTTTCGGGCTGCACCGCGCTGAATAGCGTCCACCTGCCGAACGCACTGACCGTCCTGCCCATGCAGGCGCTGATGAACTGCACGTCGCTGGAATTCTTGAATCTCCCGGACACCCTGACCCGCATCGACCACGAAGCCCTGCGCGGCTGCACACACCTGACGGCACTCGCCATTCCCGCATCCGTGCGCGAAATCGGGCATGACGCGCTGACGGGCTGCTCCCGGCTGAACGCGCTGACCCTCCCCGCCCCCTTCAGCGCCTATGCGCGTGACCTGCGCGTCGGACTGGGGCTGATGACAGAGGGCGATACGCTCATCGTCGGCTCGTATCTGGGGCAGGCAGAGAAGGGCAGCACCTACTCGGTCATTGAGTACATCGGTTCGGATACGGAACTCATCATCCCCGCGTTCATCGAGGGCTGCCGCGTGACGAAGTTCAATCAGCGGATTCTGGAGGACATGGACAGTTTGCGGATTTTGTCCGTCCCGGCGGGGTTTGTGGTTGAACCGACGCTGGTGCCGGAAGGCGCTCAGGTGGTTGTGCGCCCGCAGGTTTAATTTGCAAACATAGTTTCCACGGACGAAAGTTGGATAAAAAGGAGTAACAAAATGAAGAAACTGCTGAGTTTGCTGCTGATGGTGCTGATGCTGCTGGGCGGCGCCGCGTTCGCGGAGGAGAACGAAGAGGACACGACCCCCGTCGTTGCGCCGATTGTCACGTTCAAGAGCGGATTCTACGTCGGGTATCTCGACCGCGAAATCAAAATCACCGTATCGTGCAAGAACAAAAGCAGTGCAACTGTGCCGGAGAAGTATCTGGAGCTGCGCAACCACCGCGGCGAAGTGCTGGAGCGCGCGTTCTGGCGCAATCCGCGCTACGACCTGACCTTCTCGGTCTATGTGACGGAGGATATGCTGGGCGGCAACAAGCTGTCCGTCTGGCTGGACGGCGAGAAAGTGAACGAAACGGATTCCTTCGCCGCGTTCTCGGACATCAGCCTGCCGCGTGTCACCCGTTTGACCCCCTCTGAGCCTGCTGTCGGCGTGATGATTGTGTGCAGCGGCGCATCAGAAAAGCAGCTGACTGACATGCTGAACACGCTGGACAAATACGGCGTGAAGGGGACATTCTACGTCACGGGCGATTTCGTGCGCCGCAACCCGGAGCGCATCCAGCGCATCATTGATGCGGGCCACGAGCTTGGCAGCCACGGCAACAACCTCATCAACATGACCGAAGTCTCCTACGCGCGTGTGCAGGAGAATATCCGTGAGCTGAACGACCTGTGCGAAGAGACTTTCGGCGTACGGCCGCGGTTGTTCTGTGCGCATTTGGGCGCGACGAACAGCATCGTCACCGCCATTGCCCGCGCGGAAGGCGTAGAGGACTGCCTGTTTGCAATTGACGCGTGCGACTGGTCGGACGCGTATAAGGATAAGGTGTATCAGATGGTGTACCGCGTGACGAGCGACCGGGTGACGAGCGGGTGCGTGGTGCAGTTCCATATCAATGGGTATCATACAGCGGAGGTGCTGGATAAGGCGCTGGATAATTGGATTAACGTAAAGGGATTGCGCCCGGTGACGGTGGGTGAATTGATGCAGCTGTCGGGGCGGGATTTCCCCCCGCTCCCCGATTACGATTAAGGGAAGGGAAAAAGAGGATAAACACGCGGGCAAAGCATGGGAGTGAGACCAACTCAATCGCGCGAAGGGGTCAAGGGGGGACTTCGTCCTTTTTCGTCTGCCCCTTGCGGGGTCAAGGGGCGGAGCTTCCTTGTGGGGTTTGGGGCAACGCCCCAACTGTTTCACGGGCGACCAACTCCAAGGAAGCCCCCAACAAAGGCGCAGGCAGCGAAGCGTCCCTGCCACTAACTTCGCGCTCCCGCAGGAGCGCCCCCAAGCTGCTCTACCCGCTGCTTGCACATTGTCGCGCCAAATGGGCGCGACCACGCTGCATGATTTCCGAACATAGCTGGTCTTTTCCGCAAGCAGGGGATTTCGCCTCTGCGGAGGCGATAAGGGGGCAATAGAAACAGACGAAGTCTGCGGTCGCCCCCTTGACCCCTTCGGCGCCGCCACTTTTTGGGGTTATCTTCGGCTTGGCTTTGATTGTTTTGGGAAAATTTGCGTCAAGTTAGTCTCCCTTAACTTTTTTCTTCCGCATCAAGCAGGAATTTTCGCCTGCAACCGCGAAATATCACTCTCGACCCCATGATTTTCAGCACAAGGAGGAATTTTCCCATGTACGAAAAAGTATTTGCTTATCTGGATGCGCACGCGGAGGACTATGCCGCGCAGCTGTGCCGCTGGGTGGAAGTGCCGTCGGTGAAGGGCGAAGCCACGCCCGATGCGCCGTTTGGCAAGGATGTGCGCCGGATGCTGGATGTGGCCATGGCGGACGCAAAGGCGTTCGGCTATGAAACCCGCAATTTCGACGGCTATGCGTGCGATATCACCTTGCCGGGCGAATCGGAAGAAGCCATCGCCGTGCTGGGACACCTCGACGTCGTTCCGGCGGGCGACAACTGGGCGACCCCGCCGTTCACCGCGACGCGCGTGGGCGACCAGATTTTCGCGCGCGGCACGAGCGACGACAAGGGGCCGGCGCTGGCGGCGCTGTATGCCATGAACGCCATCAAGGCAGCGGGCATTCCGCTGAAGAAGTCCATCCGCCTGATTCTTGGCTGCGACGAAGAATCCGGCTGGGAAGACATGGCGTATTACTGCGCGCACACGGAAATGCCGGAAGTCGGCTTCTCCCCGGACGCTTCCTTCCCTATCATCAACACCGAAAAGGGCATGATTCACGGCTTCTTCACGAGCAAACTCGCGGAGGACGGCCTGCAGGTCAAGCAGCTGTGGACGGGTGAGCGCGTGAATGTCATCCCCGGCGAATCCAAGGCGCTTATCGCGGGCGGTCAGGAGGTTGCCGACAAGGTGGCGGCATATGCCGAAAAGACTGGGCTTCCCTACACGGCGGAGGTGACCGCGGATGGCGTGTGGGTGACGGCGGAGGGCATCCCCGGCCACAGCGCGTATCCCGAAGGACGCCGCAACGCCATCGGCATGATGCTGGTACTCCTGCGCGAGATGGGCGTGACCGGCGCGCTGAAGACGCTGGCGGACGCGGTCGGCATGGAGCACGACGGCGCGTCGCTGGGCTGCGCGTGCTCGGACGAGATTTCCGGCGCGCTGACGTGCAACATGGGCATCCTGCATATCAAGGACGGCAAGGTGACGGCGTCGCTCGACCTGCGCTGCCCTGTGGCGGCGGATTTGTCCGCGCTGACGAACGCGATTCGCGCGCACCTGCCCGGCTTTAGCGTCGATTCGCTGGAAATCAAGGAACCGCATCACGTTCCGGCAGACAGCAAGCTGGTGCGCTCGCTGCTGGACTCCTACACCGAGGTGACGGGCGAACCCGCCGCGCCGCACGCCACTGGCGGCGGAACGTACGCGAAGGTGCTCAAGCAGGGCGTTGCGTACGGCGCAGCATTCCCAGAGGATGAGGACTTGGCGCATCAGGCGAACGAGTACATCCGCGTATCGCAAATGGTCAAGGCGATGAAGATTTATGCCGCGGCGCTGATGAAGCTGGCAGCGGAATAAGGGGTACAGGCAAAACAGGCTATGGTGAATGGGTCATGGCCTGTTTTTTATTGGTTCTTCACGGAAAGTTGTGGAAGCAAACAAGGGCTTAGGCGAAGCACCAAAAAGCTGCACGCGAGAGGAGCATGAAAGCGCGACCAACTCAATCGCGCGGAGGGGTCAAGGGGCAATTGC
>OIYT01001902.1_pt1 | contig 13818 bp, 13 predicted proteins | sample 1588201 | NCBI WGS metagenome assembly OIYT01 (sample SAMN03283260) | human gut metagenome | biome: human-associated habitat; material: feces | host: Homo sapiens | place: USA | collected 2013
ATTGAGTCCGGTTCCGGCGTTCCCAACAAGGAGAAGGTCGCCACCATTTCCAAGGCCTCCATTCAGAAGATCGCCGAGCTGAAGATGCGCGACCTGAACGCCGCGTCTCTGGAAGCCGCCATGAGCATGATCGCCGGTACCGCCCGTTCCATGGGCGTCGTGGTCGGCGAGTAAGGAGGGTGTAAGAAATGTTTAGAGGTAAGAAATATCAAGAGAGCGCCAAGCAGATCGACAAGGCTACGCTGTACGACCCCAAGGAGGGTCTGGAGCTGATCTGCAAGACCGCTTCCGCCAAGTTCGACGAGACCGTGGAGCTGCACGTCAAGCTGGGCGTGGACTCCCGTCACGCTGACCAGCAGGTCCGCGGCGCCATCGTGCTGCCCAACGGCACCGGCAAGTCCGTCCGCGTTTTGGTGTTCGCCAAGGGCGACAAGGCCGAGGCTGCCAAGGCCGCCGGCGCCGATTACGTGGGCGAGATGGACCTGGTGGAGAAGATCCAGAAGGAAAACTGGTTCGACTTCGACGTGGTCGTCGCCACCCCCGACATGATGGGCGTTGTGGGTCGTCTGGGTAAGGTCCTGGGCCCCAAGGGTCTGATGCCCTCTCCCAAGTCCGGCACCGTGACTCCCGACGCCGCCAAGGCCGTTCAGGAGGCGAAGGCCGGTAAGGTCGAGTATCGTCTGGACAAGACCAACATCATCCACTGCCCCATCGGCAAGGTGTCCTTCGGCGCTGACAAGCTGTTTGAGAACTATTCCGCCCTCATCGGCGCTATCATCAAGGCCAAGCCCGCCGCTGCCAAGGGTCAGTATATCAAGTCCTGCGTGGCCGCTTCCACCATGGGTCCCGGCGTGAAGATGAACGCCAACAAGCAGCTGTAATTTTGTGAGGGCACCGCGATACCGACTCCACCGCACAGCTCACCGGCAGATTTCCCGCCGGCCTGCGTTGAAGCCTCTTGAAATACACAAAGTATTCCTGCGAGGCTTCGCCTTGCCCAGCGAAAAATCTGCGCGGAGATCTGAACGGCGGCTCGGTATCTTGGTACCCGGAGCGCTTTCAGGAAGTGTCCTGAAAATGCCGGAAAATTGTTATCTTTGGCTTGACAAGCTGTGAAGCCTTGGATATAATATTGGTTGCGTTCCAAAGACAGCAGGTGGCGAAAGCCGTAAGTCCTGCCGAGGATGGCAAGTCATTTTGATTGCTTTTACCGTCCTCATGTCCTTTGGCATGAGGACGGTTTCGTTTTTGAACGCACCGACAATTCTAACGGAGGTGAAATCAAAGAATGCCCAACGCAAAGGTTCTGTCTGAAAAGCAGGCGATCGTGGCGGCGCTGACCGAAAAGCTGCAGAATTCCGCAGCCGGTGTCATCGTTGATTACAAGGGCATCACCGTGGCAGAGGATACCGAGCTGCGCGCGGAGTGCCGTAAGAACAACATTGAGTACGCTGTCATCAAGAACACCCTGCTGCGTTTCGCTTTCAACAACTGCGGTCTGAACGAACTGGACGATCAGCTCAACGGTACCACTTCTCTGGCTATCTGTGTTGACGATCCCGTCGCCCCGGCCCGTGTGATGGCGGACTACGCAAAGAAGCTGAAGGACAAGTTCGAGATCAAGGGCGGTTTCATGGAGGGCAAGGTCGTCTCCATGGAGACCGTGAACGCGCTGGCGTCCATTCCCGCCCTGCCCGTGCTGCAGGCGCAGGTCCTGGGCACCATGCTGGCCCCTATTTCCGGTCTGGCTTGCGTGCTGAAGCAGATCGCCGAGAAGAACGGCGCTGCCGCCGAGTAATTCGGCCCCCTTTCCATCGCAGGCACAGGGCCTGCACAACATCAATTTAAATCTTACAAATAGGAGGCTATCACAATGTCTGAGAAGATTACTGCTATGATCGAAGAGATCAAGGGTTTGACCGTTCTGGAGCTGTCCGAGCTGGTGCACGCTCTGGAGGAGGAGTTCGGCGTTTCCGCCGCCGCTATGGCTGCTCCCGCTGCCGGCGCTGCTGCTCCCGCCGCTGAGGAGAAGACCGAGTTCGACGTGGTTCTGGCTGGCTTCGACGCCGCTCAGAAGATCAAGGTCATCAAGGTCGTCCGCGAGATCACCGGTCTGGGCCTGGCCGAGGCCAAGGCTGCCGTTGAGGGCGTGCCCCACACCCTGAAGGAAGGCCTGTCCAAGGACGATGCCGAGGCTATGAAGAAGCAGGTCGAAGAGGCCGGCGGCAAGGTCGAGCTGAAGTAAGTTCTTTTGCAAGCAAAAAACAGCCACCCGACAGGGTGGCTGTTTTTTCGCGGCCGGAACAGCCAGCTTTTCCCGCTTTACAAAGCCCCGCGGCGAATTGCCGGGTGGTCGTAAAACAGTAAAATCAAAAAATGGTGAAAACCTTGAGTTTTCAAAGGGTGCGGCGTGACTTCGGTCACGCCGTTTCCTCTTTCGTCAGCTTGTCCAGCGGGATAAAGCCCACAAGGTCATAAACAATGCGGATGCCCTGTACCCTGTGGCCGCTACTCTTGTCCGGGGCCTCAATGTAGATTCCCTTGATCAACTCATGCACGGCGTAGGCGGTCAGTCCGTCAAGGGCTGCATACTTGTGTACCCGCTGGATAAACTGCTCCAAGTTTTCAACCTGTCGTTCCTGTGCTTCGATCTCGTTCTGTAAGGTCTGTACTTCGGCTTTCAACTGCGCCTGCTCGTCCTCATAGCTCCGGCTCATCATGGTGAACCTCTCGTCGGAAAGGCGGCCCGCCGCGTTGTCCTCATAGACCTTGATATACAGCCGGTCAAGCTCCGTGATGCGCTTCTCGTCCTGCGCCAGCTTCTTCCGCCGTGTCTTGATGGCTTCGCTGGTAGCCAGCTTCAACCGCTCCTCCATGACCGCCCGGAAGTGGGCTTCATAGCAGGTTACATAGGAGATCACGGCCTCCATGTGCGCCCATACCATTTCTTCCAGGACAACGGCCCGGATAAAGTGGGCCGAGCAGCTTCCCGTGTTGCTCCGGTAGTTGGCGCACACAAAATGATCCTGCCGCTTCTCAAAGTAGCTGGTGGTGCAGTAGCGCATTTTCGCCCCGCAGTCGGCGCAGTAGACAAGGCCGGAAAACATGTGGCTCTTGCCCGTCTTTGTCCGCCTGTGCCGCTGCTGGCGTATCTCCTGCACCTTGTCAAAGACCTCCTGCTCGATGATGGCCGGATGGGTGCCGTAGAATACGGCCTGCTTCTCAATGGGGGTGTCCCGCTGCTTCTTGTCCCAGATGGAATTGGTGTAGGTCTTGAAATTGACCGTGCAGCCCGTGTACTCCCGCCGTTCGAGGATATGAACGACGGTGTTTGTGTTCCATTGGCATGGGTCTGCGCTCTCCGTGTTGGGGGTGGGGATGCCCTTTCGCCGTTTGTAGGCCGTGGGGGTCAGCACCTGTTCCGCCCGGAGCAGCTTTGCGATCTGCATTGGGCCTCGGCCCTCCATACAGAGGGTGAAAATCCGCTTGACCACCTCTGCCGCTTCCTCGTCCACAAGCCACTTTGTCCTGTCCTCTGGGTCTTTCACATAGCCGTAGGGAACATGGGTGGTCAACGGCTCCCCACGCTCCCCCTTGGACTTCTGGACAGCCCGGATTTTGCGGCTGGTATCGCGCGCAAAAAACTCGTTGAACCAGTTCTTTATGCCCGCGAAATCGTTGTTCATGCTGTTGGGGTCGATGGTGTCCAGATTGTCGTTGATGGCGATATACCGCACTCCATGCTTGGGAAAGGTAAAGTTAATATACAGCCCGGTCAGGGAAGAATTGCGGCCCAGTCTGGACAGGTCTTTCGTGATGCACACGCCCACGCGCCCCGCCTCCATTTCGGCAAGCATGGCCTGAAAGCCGGGACGGTCATAGTTGGTGCCGGAGTAACCGTCATCCACGAAAAATACCGGGTGAGGGAAGCGGTGGTCTTTAGCGTATTGGAGCAGGATAGCCTTTTGATTTCCAATGGAAAAACTCTCCCCTTCGTTGGCGTCCTCTTGGGAAAGGCGGCAGTAAAGTGCCGTGATTTTGTCAGTTGCCCGTAACATTTCTGTTTCCTCCTTATCGTGGGCAACTGTCCGTACAGGTTTAGGTGAGGCTATTATACCACACGCCGGGGTGGTCTGTACAGCTTGTGTCACAGGCGATCCTCCATATTTTTCTCCATGATCCGGCGCAGCTTCCGGTCAAGGGGTTCCGTCCCCTCATAGCTGCCGGTGACGGTGTAAATCGTCCCGCCGATCTTGCGCCGCAGGGTCAGCTCCGGCAGCCAATAGGCGGAGATATTTCGGACGCAGAGGCGGCCCTCCGCGTCACGATAGCATTTCTGTGTATTCCTATTTTCCATGTGCAGTCTCCTTTCATCGTTCTTGCTCATGTTTGCGTTTCGGTTGCTGCTCCTGCTCTATCTCATGCTTGGCGCTCTCCACGGCAAACTTGATCTGCCACAGCTTTTTCACCTCGTCGGCAAGGGGCCTGTACTGCTGACCAAGGTCAACACGCTCTGCCTTTAGCTTCTCCTGCTCTTGCTTCCAGCGGGTGATGGGCAGCTTGCCATCCTTATTGAAATGGGGCTTTAGCTTCCGCTGGGCGAGATAAAAGAAATGCAGTTCCCGCTCATGCTCGGAGGCAAATTTCTCTCTGGCTTTCTTGAATTTGATGGTGTTCAGCTTGTCATAGACGGGCTTGCCCTCGGCGTAAAAATGGGCAAGCTGGAGCAGGTCGTTCAGTTCCTTTGTGCGGCTGTCCGTCTGCTTCATAGCTGCTTTCATCTGCCGGTCTTGTTCTCCGCACGCCTGAACTTTCTGCTCTAAATCTGCCAGCGTATAAATTCCGTTTTTCTGGAGATAGCTCACCGCCTCGCTGTGGCTTTTCAGATTGCCCAGCTTCGCCTTTTGTGACCATGCTCCGGCGTTACGCTGGCCGTAGTAGCGGTTGAGAAAATCCGCAAGGGTCGGCTCCTGCGGTTTTGATAATCCGTTGTTGATCTCTTTTAGCCACAGGATCAGCTTCTTGATTTTCGCTCTTGTGGCTTTCATCATGGCGTTGGCCGCCCGGATAAAGCGGTTGTGGTCGCCCTTGTCGGTGCGGATGCCCTTTGCCTCCATCTGCCGCACGGCTGGCCCTTCATGAACGGTAGGTATCTGGTCAACACCCTGCCGCTCATAGCTGCGGTGGTCGATGCGCTGCTCCAAACCTTTCTCTGCAAACTTGGCGTTACACAAATCCGCCCACGCCGCCCGCCATTCCTCCAATGTCTCCGGCCTGCCCCAGTCGGTGGTAGGCACGGCGTTGAACCTGTCATGCCCTACCTCGTCCTTGACGCGCTCTCCACGCTCGTCCAGCACATATTCCCGGCGCTGCTTCGCACCCCATTTTCCGTTTTCCTCAACAGGACGGATGGGGCAAAGCACGTGAAAATGGGGATTGGGAACGCCGCCCTCCTTGTCGGGCTGGTGAATGGCAAAGTCGCAGATCATCCCCCGGCTGACAAACTGCTCCAAACAAAACTGCCTTGCAAGAGCGATGTTCTCGTCAAGAGAAAATTCGTTCTGCAAGGCAATATCAAAGCTGTACGCAAGCTGGGCCTTGGGGTGCTTCTCCGCTTCTTCCACGGCGTTCCAGAGGTTTTGGCGGTCTGCATACTCCTGCGGGGCATGGGCTGGCAAGAGGATTTCAGAGCATACCACGCCGCCTTTTCGGGTGTAGTCTGCCGCCTCGCCGTAATACTCGCTGTACAGCTTTTCTCCGGCACGGTAAGCGGCTGCGGCAATTGCAGATTGCCCCGCGCTGCGCTTGACTTGGGTTGCGTGAAAATGATAGAGGGCGATCAGACATCACCCCCGTTCCCATCAGGCATCAGGGCTTTGACTTCGGGCAGGGAAAAGATTTTCTCCGCCAGAGAATAGAAGTCCGCCTCGCCCATGCCCTTGACCTCGGGGGCTACGCTCTCGACTGCCGCTCCTCTTGTAATGAGCCGGTGGTTCCGTTTCTTCCGCTCTCCTTCGGTGTAGTAGGCGATACGGTTTTTAAGCCGTTGGTCTTGGTGTTGGGCCTGTGCAAGCTCCTGTTCGACTTTGGCTTTCTCGGCTTGCAGTTGTTCAATGGTCTTGTTCATAAAATCAACCTCCTTGAAAATAAAAATGACCGCTCACCGAAAGGCTTCCGGTAAACGGTCTTGGTTACAGATTTGGGTTTTCAAACCCGCCGGACAGGGACAGACGCTTTTGAAAAAAGCGGGTGTTCCTGCTTGGCGGGTGCGCGGGGATAGCGGCGTAAGCCGCGCAAGGGGGGCACCCCCTTTACGGAGTGTCAGCGACGGAAAACGGGCCGGACATTCGGATGTCCGGCCCGTTCGGCCTCGCAGAGCGCACATACATGGCTTGCCATGTATAGAAGTGCGCCATTCTTTCAGAATGGATTATTCGCGCCCCTGCAGCCTTGGTGGTTTCTTACTTGACGATCTCCCAACTTCGGGACACTTTGTCCCATAGTCGAGGTTTCCAGCCGATGGTGCAGGTGAATACCGTCAAGTTCCAATCAGCTTTTGAATTTCTCCGTTTTCTTTTTGTATGTATTTAGAAAAAAACTTCGATACAAAATCCAAGGACAACAAACAGTAAAATGCTGATAATTGTTCCAACTCTCGTCATGATCTGATACTTTGTAAACTTCTTATTTCGCACAAATGTAATCCCTCGCATTCTCAATAAATGTATCTAATATCAATTCGCAATCTGTAAACTTGTATTGTCTTGCGCTTTCTATATCTTGATTTAGGAAAATAAAACCGATGCATTTATCGTAGGTTCCAAGATAATCAAAAACAGATTGTATGTATTCATTGCGAACTTCATCACTGCTGCTATGCTCCGCGATCTCTCCAAAAATAATTGGCTTATTATATGCTTCCAAATAGTCTCTTTGACCTTCATTTTCATAGAATTGCTGAAAACTCTCACGGGAATCCAATGTGTTATTCAATGTCAAGCCGACATAATCAACATAATCATCACCTGGATAATATTTCGTTGCGTATTCGTCTGCCCTGTTGGGAGACCATACCCACTTGACATTGGGAGCATACTCCCTGCCCAAGTTCACAATGTGAATCCAAGCGTTTACATATGCGAGAGCATCATCTGTTTGCCAACTGTACCAACCAGATTTGTAAGAGGGCCTCATTTCCATTTCATGCGCCAAACGAACAAAAAGTTCTGTATTGGCCCTGTTATCCGAAGATAGTTTCTTAAAATATCCAATGATTAAATCATCATAACACCCGTCAGAAACCAATTTTAAGTCCCAGTCGGTAGGCTGTAAGGTGATAAACGCTGTATATATATGTTCGTCTAAACATAAAGAAATCTTGTAATCACTTGCCTGGTCAAAACGATCATACCAAGCTAAAGTATTGATGCTGTCAGCTAAAACATCAGCCTCTTCGGGGCCTTGAACATAAATGCCCAAATATCTTTGTTCCTCTGTAATAGGATAATATTCAGCCTCGACAACCGAGGATTCTGTTACGACGGGTTCGTCAGTTGGTTCTTCCAGTGCAGATTGATTATTACTCGGAGCCTCAATAGATGCAGTGCTGTCAGAGCCATCTGCATTTTCGGTATTGGTGGGCTGTTCGTTGCAACTAACCAATAATATAAACATAGCAACCGCGAATATACAAATGCAATTAAGGAACTTCCGCTTTAGCATTGTCCTCCTCCAATTTCCGGGTGCCCCATCCCATATCGTCAGAGCAGCGCATAAGGCCCAGCAATCGGACAGGAACCATGACAACAGTTAAAACAAGAATGAATACTGGAAACAGTAATGTATAATACCACTTCACGCTTCTCATAACCTTAATATTTCGTGAACCAAAACTAATGATGCAACCAAGAAAAATAAATAGAATGATCTGCCACCATGGAGCGGTATATGCCAATGTTGGAATCGCGCAGCCAAGCATATTTAACACCTTGCAAATTATAGTATTGGCATAAACACTGACCAGCATCATCGGCATAATCATATCTGACCAGTAAATAAAGCACATCAGTTTGGCGTTTTTTAACATCCAAGGAGTCATTCTTAAATTGTTATACTGCGAACCCTCAGACCATCTTAACTGCTGCCTGATAAACTTTTTCCATTCAGTAGGCGCATCTGTATAAATTACCGAGGTGTCCTGCATAACTGTTTTGTATCCTTTTCGGAGCGTCAGGTTTGTGAGGCTTCTGTCATCGGAAACTTCTTTATGAAATCCCATGAATGTCTCATTCATAAAATCATACATCACATCTGTCAAAATCTGAGTACGGAAAGCAATTGTCCTGCCGGGAAGGCAGCCCACCTTGCCTGTAACGCTCATTGCTTTCATCGTTCCTTCAGCTCTGATCTCTTCAAGCAGATTTGCAAACATGGTTACGAATTTGCGGTCAGGATCAAGAATTTTCTGCCTGGTAGTAACACCGCCAATCTTTTGATCACAAGCAAAAGGTTTCAGCAACTCGGACAAAGTATCCTCTGTCCATACCGTATCACTGTCCACAAGCACTGTTATATCGGAATTCGGATTAATGTGCTCCATTGCCACACGGATTGCATTTCTCTTACCGGCAACAGGTGTGTAATAATACTGAACAGGTGTGAAACAAGTTGGTAAATTCTCATTAAAATCTACACACAGGCTTTCAAGTCCTTCGTTTTTTGGCCCATTAATAACAACTATAATCTCAGACGGGTTTTGGCGCGCTATTTTCATCAGAACGCTAAAAAACAGGTCTAATGGTTCGTCAACGACTGGGATCAGCACCGATGTAAAATAACTTATCTTCTTATCTTCATATTCATATGGCTTATATCGAATAGTATGGAAAAATACTATTCCCCATCGAATAAAAATGAAGGCGAAAAAAAACATAAAGAGGTGGAGGTTATGAGTTTTGATATAATCCTCGACCATCAAGAAAAATGTGTACATTACAATCACCGCTTCGCCGGGTCATTCTCTTCCAAAGATGTCTCTTGTATAAACCTTATACATAACTTCCGAGAGTTCATCGGAAACTCTATTAGCAACAATAACATCACACAAATGCTTAAACTCCGCAAAAGAATGTACGACCTTATAACCCATAAACTCTGTGGCATCACCCAATAAAGGTTCATATATTACGATCCCTCGTTTTGCTTTGGAAAGTCCCTCTATAACCCCCAAAACAGCACTTGAACGGAAATTGTCAGAATTGGACTTTGCAGTTAAGCGGTAAATACCAACTGTAGCAGGATGCTTATTTAGGATTTCTCTTACGATGTGACCTTTTCTGGTGTGGTTTGCCTGACACACAGCGGTAATCAAACTTTCAGGAATGTCATGAAAATTTGCTTTCAACTGTTTTGTATCTTTTGGTAGACAATATCCGCCATAGCCAAAAGATGGATTGTTATATTGCTTACCAATTCGAGGGTCATGACAAATTGCATCTATGATGTTCTTTGTACTTAACCCATTCATTTCTGCAAAGGTATCCAATTCATTAAAGAACGCAACACGCATGGCTAAATAAGTATTAGCGAAAAGTTTAACGGCTTCTGCCTCATCAAGCCCTATAATCAAGACAGGAACATCATCTTTATTTGCGCATTCTTGCAAGATGGCTGAAAAAGCCTGTGCATGGATAACCATAGCAGGGTCTGCAATATCTGTACCAACAACAATTCTGGAGGGGTACAAATTGTCGTATAGGGCTTTCGTTTCTCTTAAAAATTCAGGGGAAAATAGAATGCGGCTGGTGTTATATTTTTTTCGCACACTCCTTGTATACCCAACAGGAACCGTACTTTTGATAATCATGATGCAATGATTATTATTTGCCATACAAATTTCTATGGCGGAATCAACCGCACGCGTATCAAAGCTATTGGTTTCATCCTCATAATTAGTAGGTGTTGCAATAATCACATACTCGGCAGCCTTATATGCTATTGCCGTATCTACAGTAGCTGTCAAATTTAGTTTTCTTTCGGCAAGAAACTTTTCAATATATACATCCTGAACGGGAGAAATGCGGGAATTAACTTTCGCAACCTTTTCTTCATCAATATCAAGCACTATTACCTCATGCTTTTGTCCTAACAGAGTGGCAAGAGATAACCCAACATAACCTGCGCCTACAACAGTAATTCGCATAGCATTCTAACTTCCTTTTCTATATAATCCCCGCTTTCTCCCGAACCGTGTGTTGACAGCGTACCCGTTCTGGTTGGCGGAAAATTGTACTTACTTGTAGCGTTGTTTGCAGGATGGTGTACTTTCCTGTAAGGGTTTTGGCGTTCTGCACCGCATCGCTGAACAGCGAATTTTTTAACCGGAATGGTATATGCAAAGGCTCCGAATTGTGCTATAATAAAGCAAACTGGATTGGTGTACTGATTTACAGGAAAGTACACATTCTTGTAAATCGGACATACTTACAAAATAGCTGACTTTTCGTAAATCTCCGCCCGGTAGCGAAAGGTGGCCAGCGGCATCCCGCACTCCCGTGCTGCCGCTGTTCCCGTGATTTTCCCGGCTTTCCAGCGTTGGTAGGCACTGTGAAAGCCCTCCGGCAGCGGTTTGGGTGGCCGCCCAAACCGCACGCCCCTTGCTTTCGCCGCCGCGATACCCTCCGCCTGCCGCTGGCGGATGTTCGTCCGCTCATTCTCCGCCACGAAGGAAAGCACCTGCAATACAATATCCGCCAGAAATGTCCCCACCAGGTCTTTGCCCCGCCGGGTGTCCAGCAGGGGCATATCCAGCACCACAATATCTACGCCCTTGTCCTTCGTGATGGCTCTCCATTGCTCCTGTATCTCCAAATAGTTCCTTCCAAGGCGGTCAATGCTCTTAATGTAGAGCAGATCGTCTTTTTTCAGCTTTCGCAGCAGCCGCTTGTAGGCTGGGCGGTCAAAGTCCTTGCCGCTCTGCTTGTCCATAAAGATGTTCTTTTCCGGCACAGACATCTCCCGCAGGGCAATAAGCTGCCTGTCCTCATTCTGCTCCCGCGTGCTGACGCGGATATATCCGTAAGTATTTGACAAACACATCCCTCCGTTTCATTCACACACAAATACCCTTATTTCTTTGATAATTCATCCTGCTTTTGTGTCTGCCGCTTTAACCTCTCCGCTTCTGCCACACAATGTCATAGCCCAGCGCGTCGGCCAGTTCCACGGCCTCGCCGTAGCGCAGGCTGCCCCGGCGCAGTTTGCCGGAGAGGTTGGGGACGCTGGCGCTCCAGCCGTATTCATCGGCCAGAATTTCAACTAACTCGCTCATGGTCATGCCTGCCCGGACAATGTAGGATTTGATCTCGTTCCGGTAATCCTCTGCCTTTCTCATCTTCATCGTGTAAAAACCTCCTTTTTTTGTTCGCCCTGTGGTATAATGGGCTTGTCCATTGGCAAGCCCATTTCGCCGCAGGGCGTTGTTCTCGTGAAAGCGGCTTTCCGTTCCAATTTCCCTTGCCGATGCCCTGTCCGCTGGTGGGGGTGTCCGGCTTTGCCGTTGGGTGCGGGATTTTACCCTTTCGCAAACTCCCATGCTGGATGCTGTACGGTATTCGCTATGCGGTGCACCGCCCTTTGATATGGATAGGGACAGGAAACGAAACAGTTCTTCGCCGTTTTCACATAGTTTGAATTTTCCTGATCGCTTTTGCCGCTCTTTCCGAATGTCGTTCCTGCCCGGGACTCTCACCCCGGCGTAGTCCGGCCTTGGCGCGCTCCGCCGCTGCTGGGACAAAGTGTCCCGAAGCTGCGGTATCGTGGCGACGCTTCACCAGCTGGCATATCCCATTCGGACGGTCATGTGGTTTTTAAAGTACAGTGGTCTTGCTGTACTTACATCATAGCGAAAAAACGCGCCCTTTCCCGTATATCCAAAAGGTTGGAAATGGGCTAAAAAACGGCGTGATTTCCACGCTCTTGGAAATGGAGGTTTCTATGCAGACCAAGCTGACGATCCCCGAAAGATTAAAGGATTTGCGGGTAGAACAAGGGCTGACGCTGGAGCAGCTTGCGAAGAAAACGGGCTTGTCTGCCGCCGCGCTGGGCCGGTATGAGATCGATGATGGCCCGAAGGCGGCGCGGAGCGTGGACATCAGCAGCTATGCTCTCTGCCAGCTTGCGGAGGTTTACGGCGTGTCCATTGACTACTTATTAGGCCAGACAGAAAACAAAAATCCCGCAAACGCAGAGGTGCAGACTCTGCATTTGCAGGACGAGGCAATAGAAGTATTAAGGTCTGGAAAATTCAATCACCGGCTACTGTCTGAAATCCTCTGTCACAAGGAATTTGAACGGCTGATGGCGGATGCGGAGATATTTGTTGACCGCATTGCCGACCAGCGGATCAACGACCTGAATGTGCTGTTGGAGGGTACGCGGAAACAGGTCATGGAGCAGTACGCCCCTGGCGAAAACGATTTGAATATGCGGACGCTGGAGTTGGCGCAAATCACGTCCACGGAGTATTTCAGCGGGGTGGTGGGGGATGACCTCTCCGCTATCCTGCGGGACATTCGGGACGCTCACGGCAAGGACGCAACTACGGCGGATGAGGCTTCCCCCGCCGCCGAAGCGGCAAAACGGATACAAGAGGCCGTGAACTTTGAGGGCAGCCCGCAGGAAAAACAGGCGAGGGCATACCTTGCAGGTTTGTCCATCGACTACGACGCACTGACCAAAGAGGAATTTGTGACACTGATCGGGATATTGCAGAAAGCGGATATAAACCGTATCCATCAAGTGCGCAGCCAGCGGGGGCGGTCAAGCCCGTATCCTCCGCACGGCCACGGCAAGGGCAAGAAACGCCGCTAAACGAAAAAAGGACACGGAACAGGTGAAAAATCACTTGTTCTGTGTCCTTTTTGTTACCTAATCCCGCACGACAGCTGCCATCTGGCGTTGGGTTTCTTGGGTTACTGTCTTACGGGTGCCCGCCAAATCCCCGGGGGAATCTTTTGCTTCATGTTTACTTTGCGTATTCGACGACCTTGGTCTCCCGCAGGACGTGGACCTTGATCTGTCCGGGATATTCCATCTCTTCCTCGATCTTCTTGGCCAAGTCCCGGGCCAGGATGACCATCTGGTCCTCGCTGACCTGCTCGGGCTTCACCATGACGCGGACCTCCCGGCCGGCCTGGATGGCGTACGCCTTATCCACGCCGGGATAGGTGCCGGTGATGGTCTCCAGCTGCTCCAGACGCTTGATGTAATTCTCCAGATTCTCGCGGCGGGCGCCGGGACGGGCGGCGGAAATGGCGTCCGCGGCCTGGACCAGGCAGGCGACGAGGGTCCGGGGCTCCACATCGTTGTGGTGGGCCTCGATGGCGTGGATGATGTCCTCCCGCTCCTTGTACTTCCGGGCGAATTCCACGCCCAGGGCCACATGGGTGCCCTCCATCTCGTGGTCCACGGACTTGCCCAGGTCGTGGAGCAGGCCCGCCCGCTTGGCGGCCTGGACGTCGGCCCCCAGCTCGGCGGCCATCATGCCGGCGATGTGGGAGACCTCCACGGAGTGCTGCAGCACGTTCTGGCCGTAGCTGGTGCGGTAGTGCAGGCGGCCCAGCATCTTCACAAGCTCGGGGTGCAGGTTGCGGATGCCGCACTCGAACACCACGCGCTCGCCCTCGGCCTTGATGGTGGCGTCCACCTCCCGGCGGGCCTTTTCCACCATCTCCTCGATGTGGGTGGGGTGGATGCGGCCGTCGGCGATCAGCTTCTCCAGGGCCAGACGGGCGATCTCCCGCCGCACCGGCTCGAAGC
>OIYT01001907.1_pt1 | contig 13789 bp, 9 predicted proteins | sample 1588201 | NCBI WGS metagenome assembly OIYT01 (sample SAMN03283260) | human gut metagenome | biome: human-associated habitat; material: feces | host: Homo sapiens | place: USA | collected 2013
GTCGTTGCCTTGGTTGCAGAAGTTGTTCCGCTGGTGGTGGTTGTTGCCTTGGTTGTGGAAGTCGTTCCGCAGGTTGTAGTCGTTGCCTTGGTTGTAGAAGTCGTTCCGCTGGTGGTAGTCATTGCTTGGGTCGTGGAAGTCGTTCCGCTGGTGGCTGTTGTTGCCTTGGTCGTGGAAGTCGTTCCGCTGGTGGCTATTGTTGCCTTGGTCGTGGAAGTCGTTCCGCTGGTGGCAGTGGTCGCCTTGGTCGTTGCAGTTGTTTCGTTTGCAGTAGTCGTCGTTGTTGTCGTGGTGGTAGTAGTTGTTGTGGTAGTTGTGGTCTGTGCATTTACGACAACCGTGCCGGTCACAACGTTGTAATTGTCGCTGTCCTCCGGCGTAAATTCCCACGTCAGGGTGTTTTCACCGGAAGCCAGTGCTTTGATCTCGCTGATAATTTTTGCCAGACCCTTGGTACTGTTTCCGCTGAGGATCAGCTTCAGCTCGCTCACAAGGTCGCCCTCGGTGTGGGTGTCGCCGTCCACGGTCACCTCAACCGTCGGGTTCGCCTTGGCGATGCGGAAGGTCAGTGTTGCTTTCTTGGATGCGCCATTGCCTGCCGTCAGGATCAGTGCGGTTTTCACTGCATCCGCAGCCTTTTCCGGTGTGCCGGAAAGCACGCCATCCTCTGTTAGCGTCAAACCCTCCGGCAGAGCGCTATCTGTGTCCAGTTTAAACTGGATGGACTTCAGATCGGCAAAGTTTTTGACAAACTCAGTCAGATCGAGACTGCCAAAAGACTTCTGATAGGTGAGAAGGAACATCGCATCAAATTCCTCAGAAAGTTCGATCTCCACCGGCACTTTCTTGACAGTGATCGCAGTGTCACCAGTCAGTGTGTAGCTTTTGTCAAGCTGCTCCTCATCCTTGAAATACTGGTAAATGTACGCCTTATCCGGAGATTCCTCCAGCCTGTCGCCGGAATTGTGGTAGGAAACCTTCGTTTTCGCATCTTCGCCGAAGCTCTCGTCATAGGTCAGTTCCAGACGGCAAACCTGCTTGGAACCGGCGTTCAGCGTGGGGTATTTTTCGGTAGAAAGATTCTGGTAGAAAGCGATGTTGGACTGGTCGCCATTCAGCAGGTGGCAGACTTCGCCGCTGGCAAATTGGTCGGTAGTTTTGCCGGCGACCAGTTCATTGTCTGTTGCAGATGGATACGCTTTTCCGCAGAAAACATCGCTGTTATAATAACAATCGGAAATCCCCGCAGAGCCAGTCCCGACAATACCGCCAACGTATGTTACTTCTTCTGGTGCGTTGATTTTGCTGATGCTATAGCAATTCAAAATATTGGTATTTGAATTATTGTCATAGCCGCAAATACCACCCACATAGCTGTTACCAGCAATTGTGTTTATACTGTAGCAGTTCTGAATTGTAACATTATCAAAGATATCTCCGACAATACCACCGACAGCGCCACTTCCTTGGAAATAAGAATTGACAACACCGACATTTTTGATATTACCATTCTTCACTGCTCCAAACAGACCAACAAAATTTTTGGTTTCATCATTGTAATACAGTCCGCTGATCGTGTGTCCCTGTCCATCAAATGTTCCTGAAAATGTAAACGGAGATTGTGTGGCATCATACTCTCTTCCAATGATAATCCATTCTCTCCAGTTTTCATCCTTTTTGCCATCACAGCCTGCCACATCGCCTTCGTTTACAATAATGTCCGCAGTAAGGACAGCGTTTGAATTGCAAAAATTTTTATTATCCTTGTTCACCTGCTCCGCAAACCAATAGAGATTTCCGGCATTAGAGATTTCGTATGCAACATTACTATAACTATATATTGCAGGCTGGTAATGCGCAGAATCGTTTTTGCAAAAACCGTTTTCGTCCCAAGCATGTCTTTCAGCCGTCTTGCGTTTATCATTGGTATAGTACACAATGCCGGTACAGGTCGTTCCGTTGTAAACCACCCCGTGAGTGCTGTCCAGAACCGGCAGTGCATCCGCCGTCCGGCCGTTATCCAGGTTCTGACGGAAAACAGAGGTATCGTCCGACTTGCTGCTATTCAGCAAATACGCCACTTCCCCGCTTTCGAACTGCTCAGCAGTTTTGAAAATCGTGCCGTCGAGGTTGTCAGTTTCGCTGGTATCGAGGTAATAGCAGTTGGTGATTGTACCACTATCATTGTGTCCACACACACTGCCTATATGAGAATCTGATCTGGTAGAACTAACCTTTCCCGTGTTATAGCTGTTGGTGATTGTACCATTAACATTGTATCCACACACACCACCTGCATAAACAAAATGGATAGCAGTAACATTTCCTGTGTTATAGCTGTTTGTGACTGTGCCCTCATTAGTTCCACACACACCGCCTATCCAAGCATTTGAATGGGCAGTAGCAACAGTTCCTGCATTATAGCAGTTTGTGGTTGCCTCATTATTTTTTCCACACACACCGCCTACATAATCGTGTCCTTTAAAATATGAATTAACAACGCCTACATTTTTGATGTTGCCATATGAACGTCCAAACAAACCAACATACTCAGCGCCTTCATCATTAAAGTACAATCCGCTGACTGTGTAATCTTGTCCGTCGAATGTACCGAAGTATCTATTGTCAGAATTTCCAATCGGTGTCCAATCTCTCCAGCTGCTGTCAGTTTTTGTGCCATCGCAACCGGAGACATCGCCCTCATTGACGGAGATATCCGCTGTGAGGACAGCGTTCAGACTGTCTTCACCGTTGTTCACCTTGTCTGCGAACCAGTAGAGCTGACCGGCGTTGGAGATTTCATATACGCCGTCAGCATTTTTCACCGGCGGCTGGTAATGCGTTTCGTAGGTTTTGCAGAAGCCGTTTTCGTCCCAGTCGTGATCCGATCCGGAAACGTCCGAGCCATTGGTGTATCTTGAAGCAGAACCGTTACAGTCTGTGTCCGCAGATACCATTTGATGCGTGCTGTCCAGAACCGGATAATCATCCTCGCCGAGGGTCTGGTAGAACGCAGCGGTTTCATTTGATTTTCCGCCGTTCAGCAGATAGCAGACTTCACCGCTTTGGAACTGGTCAGCAGTTTTGGCAGTCGTGCCGCCCAAATCATCAGTTTCACTGTCAGAGAGGTAGTAGCAGTTTGCAATCGTTTCCTGATTTCCGCCAGCGATTTCGCCAACTTCGCTTGTGCCCGCAATGGTTCCGATGCTGTAGCAGTTTGCAACTGTCTCATAATTACAGCCAGCTATCCCGCCAACATAGGCGTTGCCCTTTACTGTGCCGGCATCATAGCAGTTTTGGATGGTTCCGATATTTCCTCCGCAGATACCGGAAACATTCTCGTCCCCGCTGAAATAGGAATTTTCCAGACCGACATTCCGGATTTCACTGCCCTCAGCCACACCGAAAATACCGATGTATGACGCCGTGCTGTCATTCAAATAAAGCCCCCGAATGACGTGTCCCTGTCCGTCAAATGTCCCGCTGTAAATCTTAGAATTATCACAGCCAATTGGTGTCCATGTTCTCCAATCGTTTTCGCCCGTGCCGTCATAAGCTGCAAGATTCCCCTCGTTTACCGTGATATCCGCAGTGAGGACAGCATTGAGCGAATCTCTCCCGCTGTTTACCTCCGCAGAGAACCAGTACAGCTGACCGGCGCTGGAAATCTCGTATGTGCCGTCGCCATCGCTATCCTCTGCCGGCTGATAGTGGGTGGTGTCGTTCTGGCAGAAACCGTTGGCATCAAAGTCGTGCTGCATAATCGTCACCGAATCCGCCCGGTCTTCAAAATCATCCTTTGTCAGTGTCGTACCGCAGACAACAGTAATTGCCAGTGAATCAGGGCAGTCCTCAAACACACCGCCTCCGATGCTGGTCACGCTGTTCGGAATCGTCATATGCTCTAAGCTCGTGCAGCCGGCAAACACACCATGTCCGATTCTGGTAACACGATCTGGTATTGTCACATGTTTCAAGCCAGTACATTGATAAAAAGAATAGCTATCGATATTTGTCACACTGCTCGGAATCGTAATACTCTCTAAACTGATACACTTCCGAAATGTTCCATTTCTGATATCTGTAATACCTTCCGGAATTTCAACGCTGGCTAAACTGCTGCACCATATAAATGCATCTTCCCCGATATCCGTAACACTCTCCGGAATTGTAATGCTTGTTAAGGATGTACAATTCTGAAATGCGGAAGTCCCGATACTTTTTACACTGTTTTCACTGTTTGGGATTGTCACACGCTCCAGATTCGTGCAGCTTTGAAAGGCAGAAGTTTCTATGGTATCGACACTTTCCGGAATTGTAACGCTGGGCAAACTGCTGCAGCAGGCAAATGAAAAACTGCCGATTTCAGTGACGCTATCAGGAATCATGACATCGACTAATCCGCTGCATCCCCAGCACATATTTTTTCCGATTCTGGTAACGCCGTCTTCGATCACCAGACTTGTAATAGTGGCATCCCCGTATACGGGACTTTTATCATTATAAGAGTAATCTCTCATTGCGCCTGTACCGCTGATGGTCAGTGCTCCGTTGTCATACAGTGTCCAAACCAGACCGTCATCTTCTGTTTTTGTCCACGTCACTGTGCCCGTATTCCCTGCATCCGCATTCTCCGCACCCGCAGCAATCTCCCACCGGATATTTTGCAGCGTTCCGCTCGGGAAATACAGCAGCGTTCCCGCTGCCATGACCGCTGCCGACAAAATGGCAGCCAGCCGTTTCCACTGTTTCTTCATAATATGCCTCCTTTTTGTTTGAGTTGTGTCACATACCTGCGATATCTCTATTATATCACATCCGTCCGTTTGGTGTCAAGAAAAAACCAAACATTCGGCAGAGATTGTACAACAAATCATAACATTTCAGCATTCTTGATAAACGGGCAGAAAAAACGAGGAACAGGCGGTTAGCGCCTGCTCCTCGTACTGGGGTTGCGGGATATGAAGCTCACTGTTTGTGTGCTGAAGAAATATCAAAGGTCCAAAATGAAAGCGGGGCGAATATGACGCTCTGAATGCCTCCAAGTATTACCGAATCCGCCGCTACAAACTACATCAATACAGCCGCTATTAAGTGGAGAGCCGTTATAATGTCGAGAACGAAGAAACCAAGTTCCATCACAACGTCTTTTATTTTCTGTCATCCAATTTTCAGCTTCCTCTCTGCTCAATAGAAAAATATCCGTTTTCTTCCCGTCTATGATGGTGTTGATGATGCGCTTTTGCTCTTCTGCACGAAATGCCTGCTGAAAAAATTTCCCGTTCAGATATGCTCTGATGTCACTGTCAGGCCAGTCACGGTTCTGGGAATCAAATTGCCTTACGAAAAGGCCGTCTTTGCTGATGACAACCGAGCCAAGCTTGTTCTCTTTCAGGACGATCCACTGGATGGGCTTTCCGTCCCAGGTACCGAGCGTAACAATACGTTTTGACATAATCGACTCCTTTCTTACTCTCCCAGATGCACACGAACCACACCCGCAGGATCTGCGGAGGGTTCTCCCTCGGAAATACAATATTCAATGTCCTCCGGCGCATCTTCCACACAGCGAATGAAAACATCTGCGCTATCGCTGGTATATGGCAGCCGGCAGCGTTTGTTGTAAATGCCGGTTTCGTCAATGGACATCTTGGCTGCATTCGGCAGAGAGGTGTAGTAAATTTCGAAATCCTCCACGCTTGCATCGGTCAGGCACACCCACTGTCCATAGGCAACCAGTGTTCTGTCCAGCACCATCTTGAATTTTCCACGCTTCTCGATGCCGATGTTAAAGCGGAACTTGGTCTGTTCGTCCGCTTTGATCTCCGAGATCACCTTGATCTTACCGCCCTCACGTCCGGTAATCAGACCATAGGCAACGCCGGTTTTTCCGGTGGGCGCTGTGATGTCGTTTTCATCGACTCTGATGCCCTTTTCCCGCTGAATGGCAATGGCTTCCTTTGTGCCAAGGGGCGGGAACAGGTAGAAGTGGCTTCCGCCGGACGCCTCCCGAAAGCTGTCGTTGTTCTCCTTGATGTACTTGTCAAACAGCTTTCGGAGAATCGGCGATTTGCTGGAGTTTCCCGCCAGAAAGATCTGAATCTCATTGACCCCGCTTTGCTGCAGCGATTCGTTGCGGAACGCCTTGCAGATGGAGGTGAAGAAGTTCGACACGCCACGTTCGATGCGCTTTTCCAGCACTTCCGCCAAGTTCAGCTGAATGTTTCTGTCCTTGTTTTCGACATAGAGCTTGAAGTTGGATTTCCGCTTTCCCTCCTTGTCAAAGAGATCCACTGTGATCGTGCCGTCATTGATGGGGAATGTGCAGATCTCGTCCTTTCTGAAGATATAGCCATTATAGGAAACGGTTTCCGCATTCTTTGCTGCATTTTGTTTCGGAGCAGCGGGTGTGTTTGCGGGCGCAGCAGTCTTGCTGTCAATTCCGATAATTCCCTCCCAGAAAGGGCGAAGCACTTCCATCAGCTGCTTGGTGTTCCGCTTTGCCTCCTGGGAATCGGAGATCAGCATCTCACTGCCCGGAAAAGCGTCGCATTCCTGCGGTTTTGAGAATGAAAATCCCACCGCATCCCCGCTGCTGCCTTTCTTGTCGCCGCCGAGAAGATCGGCGTTTGCACGAAATACTTCAAACGCAAGCAGTTCCAGCAGATTTTCGCCGCCGAGATATCTGTCGCCCTCAGAGCCAAAGTGATTGATGACGTAGTCATAGCGCCGTTCTTCACGTTTGCTGTCGTCTGCGCATCTCCACAAGCCGAAATCAAAGTCCGTTGTGCCGCCGCCAAAATCGAAGATGGCGTAAAAAACATTTTCGCCCTCATCCGGCTCAAATCCGTATCCCTGCAATGCTGTAATGGCATACGCAGCCGGTTCGCTCACGCCCTGTCTTACTCTGAATTTTTCCATGATCTCTGCATTTTTCAGAATAGAATCCGGCAGCGATTTTTTCAAACCGTTCTCGAAGCTCTTCTGGATTTTTTCCTTTACGGTCTTTTCATAGGTGGTCGGGAACGAGAGAACATAATCCAGATAAATGCCGTTCCGCATATTGTTGATGTACAGACCGAGGTAGTACGCATATAATTCCAAAGGATTGAATGCGCTTTCTTTCAGAGAAGTGAACGGCGACAGCACACGCTCCACGCCTTTTTGGTCGATGATCTTTACACTGCGGTTTTTGTTTCCGCACCACTGCTTGATGTCATAAAAGAACGAATAGAAATTGTCGCTGACCGTGCAGGATTTCAGGTCGTAGTTTGCGGTGTGGGAAACACGGAGATCATCGATGGAGGTTTCCGGTCTGCCGTTTCTGGTGCCGTAGCTTTTGAGAAACTTTTCGAGATCAATGAACTCCATGATCGTCGGATTCTCATAGTGCTGCGCCTCTGCCTTTTTGCTCAGCTGACCAGTGCCCACACGGAGAAGCGTCGTCTTCGCACGGCCGTCCCGTTTGGAAACAATGGTGCTTTTGGTACCAAAGTCAATGCCGATAAGCCCGTCTTCGTGGATGTCGGCAGCCGGATTCCGTGCGATCAGCGGCTTTTTCAGAGAAACAAGCACCTGTCCGTCTTCCGCTTTCGGCGCTTCGTCCGACCAGAGTTCCCAATGGCCGGAGTTGACATCCTCCAGGCACTTTTTATCGTAGACCTCCAGATCTGCACGCACTTTGTCGCATGCAAGAAGTCCGGCGGTGTACGTATCGATGAGTTCCGGCGACAGCGTGAAATTGCTTGCAAGTCTTTTGGAAACTTCTATTTCGATCTGTGTCCGGTTCAATCCGAGGATGGCCTGAAGCCGGTCTATCTCTTTTTCTGAGAGGCACTTGGATTTGTCTTCGGTTTCCAGAATGCTCCGGTTTTTCAGAAGCTTAATGACCTTTTGAAAGATTTCATAGTCGAGAATCTGATATTTCTGCGTGCGAACTGCGTTCTGAAAATCTACAGAACTAATCTCAACAACTCCTACTTGTACAGAATCCCCATCATTCCAATCGGCAAAACGTTCTGTTTCAATACAATAAGAACCATTCTCAAACCCAACCCAATGACCTTCACCATATCTTTTTCCAGTTTTGATATACTGCAAGATATCAGAAGGACACTTCTTGCCAAACAAATCAACTACGGCTTTTTTGTCCAAATGTTTTCTTTTGAGGTCAAGATAAAATTCCTGTATTGCGCCCTTTTCGAGTATGACGGCAACTCTTTTTTCCGTATAGTAATATGCTGTTGTCTTTCCGCATAAAAAGCAGATGCTGTCCTTTTGGAAATATTTTTTCTCCATTTCACGATAATTTTCGTATAGCATCTCCCGCAGTGTTTTGTAAAGCTCCGCATGAAGCACATTTTCCAAGACATTGTCCCGCAAAACGACCTTGTCCACCTGTCTGGTGGTTTCTACTTCTGCCACGGTTCTATTCCCCCTTGTCGTAAATTTTCAGTCTTTCGCACATTTCGTCAATAAATGGCGTCGTCTCCAAAATTTTTCGTTCCGCTTCGGCGGGTGCGGTTTCTGCATGCCGGTATTTCGCCGTGAGATTCACAATTCCAGTTGTTTCCGCCTTTCGGAATGCGCCTGCTTTGGCAATGCACACACCGTTTTCATTGGAAATCTGCGTGGGCCTTGTAATGGGCAGCAGATGCACGGCATCCTGTATCGTGTATCTGTTCCATACGCCGGATTCGTCCGCACATTCCCGATGCAGCAGCTCCTCCGAAATCGTTGGAGCGTCGTCGTATACCAGACAAAAATCAGTTTGGCTGGTCTTTAGGAAACCGGCGTAATCCTGCCACTTTTCCCAAAAGTCCTCCGTATAGCCGGTAAAGCAGTTCCCGCCGAATTTCATGACCTCAAACCGGTTGTCTTTGCTGAGCACGGCGGCAATTTTGTTTTTTTCGATCCAGAAGAGACAATGACATATTTTCATTCTTTATTCCCCAATACTGAACGTTTCATTGACTTTTTCATTCATTTGATAGAGATTCTTGCTGATGTCGCTGTCGCTGATGCCCGGAGTGATCTCCCGCATCGCATTCGACAGAGCATCTTTCACATTTTTAAATGTTTCGAGATTGACGGAGCACCCGTGGAGATAGTCCGAAAATTCTTTCATTCCCATGCCGTTTGCCTGCAGGTACTTGTTGTACACCACAAAGTCAGACGGAGAGAGAATGTCCTTGATCTTGGCAAGATCGGAGAGAATTTCCGCAGTGATCCCAACAAGTTCCGGACTTTTCAATCCGTCGGTGTCAAAACCAAGCTTTTCATTGCAGGCTTTCGCATAGAGATAAGCGCCCGTTGCACGATAGGCGGATTTTTCATCCGGCGACATCTTGTCAAGCTTTTCTTTGTCCTCGTTGGAAATCTTGATGTCCTGCTGCAAGTGCTTGATATATTCCTCGGTGGAATCAAAGTCCTCCGGTTTGGATTCCTTATCCTTTTCCGCCTTGAATGCAAGCTCCTCCGGCTCATCCCTTTCTTTTTCCTTCATTCCGAGCGATTCGGCAATTTTGCACACAACCCCGACGACCAGCAGGATCGCAGCCGCAATGTTCGGGCCGGGAAGTGCAAGCCCGATCTTGCCGATAAATGAAGAGATCGCTCCGCCGAGAAATGTTCCGCCAAGTGCGCCGCCGATTCCCCTGCAAATGCTGCTGACGCAGCTGCAAACGCTATGAAACGCACTGCCAAGTGCACTGCAAACAGAACTTACAAAACCCATGATTATCAAACTCCTTTTTTATTTTTGTAATGCGGGAATCGGAATCCCGCTTCTTACACAATACAGTTCAGCAGAGGCTGTGCTGCGTGCAGCTGGAGATAACGAACAAACACATCCTCCCCGATACACTCGATTGCCTCCTGCATCTCCCGCCTGCTCTCTGCGCTGATACCCACGCCCTGACTGGCGGACAATTCATAGCTCCATTTTCCGAGCAATTCGGAATCCATTTTCCGAATCCGGGCAAACTGCTCCTCTGTCGGCTCCGTATCAAACAGCTCCAGCCCCTTGTACAAGCCTCTTTTGTAATTGATCCGATAATATGCGAGAACGCTGTTTCGCACTTCGGCATTTGTCGGCGCCTGTTCAGAAGTGTCCGTTTCCCGATCGATCTTGATCTGGATTGCCTTATCTGTACCAGTTGTAAAATAAACCGCACGACCAGCGGGGAGATTGGACAAGAACTCCTTTTGTTCATCTTTCAGCATGATCGTATTCCCGATGGCTTCCTTATCGTCCGCTGCAAAGATACGGTGAATGATCTTGGTGTTGGTGTTCTTCAGAACATCCGGTGTCAGTTTGTTTGGAATCTGGTCGGCGATAATCAGACACTCCCCGTATTTGCGGATTTCCGCAAGCATGTCCGAGAACATTTCGACGCTTTGCTTTTTCGAAGGACTGTCACCAGACTGATACTTGCTTAGCAATCGATGCGCTTCTTCTACCAATGTAATATGCTGAAATTTTCCGTCCATCTGATATTTTTCACGAATTGCTTCGGAAAGATTGATTAGGATGAAGCCCATGATGAGCGATTTTTCTGCGCTGCTCCGGATGTTTTCCAATTCGAATACCACCTTGTGCTCCAGCAGATCGATAAAATCAACAGAGGAACTGGTATTCAGCAAAAATTCCTTTCCGCCGCTTGTCAAGCCTGATGGAATTCGGTTTCTTTATGATGGCACGAAAACAAATCTGGATTCCCTGCGGGATTCTGGCAGTGGTCTGGATTTGTCACGTCTGGTTTTTCCTGTTTCGGGTAAAGACGCTGGAGCGTCCGGCGGAGTTGGAAAAATCGTAGGGATATGATTGCGGAACCGATCGGCTTCAAGCATGAGCAGCGGAAAAAGAAAACGTCTGTTAAGAAATTGCAGAAAGCATCTCAGTTGAGGTGCTTTTTCATGTTTCAGCTGCTTTTCCGTTTTCTCCGAAAGTAAATGTGATTTTTTGTGCCAAAATATGCAAAAAGTGTTGACAAAGATGGACGGAATAGGTATAATTATATCAAACAAGAAAACACGAATTTTGTCGAAAAGAAACAGCTGCTTTGTCAATGGAATTGCCCATCAGATTTGTGCAGTTGAATTGGCGGATTATTCTTGGAGGAGGACACCATCATGGTGAAAGAAAAAGTAATGTCAGAATTGAAACAGAGAATAGCCGAAGCAGGCTTGGATGATTTCATCAGTGTCAATGAAGATGTTAATAAAATGGGAACACTTATGGTGTATAGAGATAACCAATCTAAAGTAGAAATGTTTGCGGTTGATGATGGAGAGCCGCTGTTCCCATTCGACGCAATTACCAATATTCTATATGATGACAGAATAGAAAGCATGCACTATTGTACAGAAGAGACTGCGTTTAGAATTCTATTTGAATTATATAATGATTATTTGCTTATCTATGAAATAGGAGATCAGGGAAATGCGTGGTTGCTGCGAAATGATAGAAATGAATGGTTTACAGATGGCAAAAAGGGAACAGATGAATTGAAATCCTATAATGATAAATTTCAGAAAAGAATTTTTATCAAGAATTTGATATGGTCGATGACATCGGACATTAATTGTTTTGATGATGATTTTATAGCATCAGAAGACCTTAAAACAATTGAAGAAACGATTTGGTCGTACATATATGAAACGCCGCAAGATACTGAGATGCTTCTGTTTTTTGCACATCAGGTTTTACATTGTAAAATGTATGATGATGATGATATTAAAGTTACGATTGATGTTCCTAAAATATTGCAGTATATTCAGGATAAAGATTTAAAGGATGCTTTATTGATGTATATAAGAGGATATTGGCTTAACAAAGATGGAGAGATCTGTATGCTAGATGCCTTTTTAGAAGAAGTAGCGCTGGCTATGAAATACCTAAAATAAATCTTACAGCGTTCAACTCAAGAAAGCCTCATTTCTCATATTGAAATTTGGTGAAAATTGTGGTATAATGGAAAAAACAAATGAGAAGCCGGTGATTTTCATGAGTACGATAAAGGAAACTCTGCATGAAAAAAGGAAAACAACAGAAGACCATATCAAACAGCTTCAGCAGGAGGGAAAAGAAGGTGTCCGCTATACGGCTATGATGCCGGATGTCCCATTTCTGGTATTTGGACTGTTCAGTGATATTGGTTGGCTTATACACCTGATAGCAGGCACCCTTTACTTTTGCAGAAATGGATTTCACCATGTGTTAGATGGCATTGCCCTCATTGCATTGGCTGCCGTCGTGTTTGGTGTTGCTTATATCATTTATCTGAACAAAATCCATGAAAAGGAAATTGCCACAAGATATCAAAAGAACCTTGGCTTTGGCGTGACAGTTTATGCTGGACTGGCAGGGGCTGTGATCGGAATCCTTCAAATCGTGCTGTATGCAGGCGCTTCATCCGAACTCATTTGGCTCGTGATCGGCGGTTTTTTGAACTTTGCTTCGGGATGCCCATTTATCTTTCTTTTCAAAAAAGGATTTTTTATGGCGTAAAATAACTTCCGTAGGTTGAACGACAAAGGGCAGAAAAGGAATAAAACAGCAGAGAGCAGCGACAGAAATGCTGCTGCTTTTCTTGGAAAGGAAACCCCCAATGAGGAAAACAGCATACCAGATGCGGGAACTGGCAGCATGTGCGCTCCACGGCAAAGTCCCGTCGCAGGAACTTCTGGCGCAGGTCGATCTGGAAAAACTCTATATCATGTGCCAGTTCCACTGTCTGACGGCGATGGTTGCGGTAGCGCTGCGGTCGGCGGGAATCCGCTCGCCCCAGTGGGAGGAGGAGCACGTAAAAGCCGTCCGCAAGAGCATCCTGCTGGCAGCAGAGCGCCGAAAACTCTGCGAATTTCTGGAGCAAAACGGGATCTGGTATCTGCCGCTGAAAGGCATCGTGCTGGAATCGATGTATCCTGAAATCGGCATGCGCCAGATGGCGGACAACGACATTCTCTACGACAAAACCGCACGGGACAAGGTGCGAGCATTTCTGACGGCAAACGGCTATCAGGCAATCAGCTTCGGAAAATCGCACCACGATGCGTACCAGAAACCGCCGGTATACCACTTCGAGATGCACATCGGACTCTATCCGGCCGGACGGGAAAAACGGATCGAGGCGTATTATGCAAATCCGGAACGCCTGCTGAGAAAAGACACAGACCATCGCTTCGGCTGTCATATGACGGCGGAGGACTTCTACCTCTATATGATCGCACACACCCACAAGCACGCCACTGGCTGCGGAACCGGACTGCGTGCTCTGCTGGACATCTATGTCTATTTGCAGCAGAAAAGCGAAGCGCTGGACTGGGCATATCTCGCTGCGGAGCTGCGTCAGCTTGGGCTGACGGAATTTGAACAGCAGATACGGCAGCTGAGTCTGCGGGTGTTTTCTGCGGTGGAACTGCCGGCGCTGTCTGCCGACGAGCGGAAACAGCTGGAGTCTTACCTGATCTCCGGCGCTTACGGAACGGTGCAGCAGGGCATTCAGCGGCGGATGCAGGCGTACTGCGCCGGGGAGACCGGCGGTACGAAGTGGCGCTATCTGGTGCAGCGGGGATTTCCGCCGAGGGCAGTGTGTCAGGCACGGTTTCCGATACTGGGACGGTATCCGTTCCTGCTGCCGGTGTGCTGGGGGATACGGCTTGTGCAGGCTGTTATTACGCAGAGAAAGCACCTGCTTCTGGAACTGCGGTGTTTCAAGGAACTGCGCAATGACTAGGGGTTGTTTGAAAAATAGCGATGTTTGGAAAAATGCACAGAAATTACTGT
>OIYT01001909.1_pt1 | contig 13767 bp, 16 predicted proteins | sample 1588201 | NCBI WGS metagenome assembly OIYT01 (sample SAMN03283260) | human gut metagenome | biome: human-associated habitat; material: feces | host: Homo sapiens | place: USA | collected 2013
AATAATAATTTTAACCCCGATTCTGCTTCCAGTTTCGGGGTTTTTGGACAGACTGTCCTGCCGCATTAATTTGCGGCAGGTTTTTTGTTGATAATGAAGATATTTTTCATTTTTTGAAATTTGTAACTTTCATCAAATTATCACACAAATATCTTGACTTTTTATAAACAATGTGATACATTATGAATAGGGAGGTGTATCTATGAGAAGAAAAATTATAACTGCATTCAGCTGTATGGCTTTGATCGGAGTTTTATCTGCATCTGCATTTGCTGTATATGCGAAAAATGATAAGGGCACTGAAAATAATATCCTGAACGAAAACAATGACTATGAAAAAATACTTTCTCCATATCAGAATGTTTTTAATGAATTTAACAGCGCTCATGGTACAACATATGGATTTATGACTGATGAACAATTATCTTTGCATAATATGGATAAAGAGGAATATTTAAAAAACGTTGTCGATGAATACGGCAGCATGACAACAGAGGAATTCAAGGAAGTTTTAGAAAAAGCATATGCTGATGAAAATAAAGCATCGGCAGAAAATCTGCCCTATTATCAGGAAGATACGCAATCGGGTAAAAGAGTGATTTCTCATTGCGCTAATCCTGATCCAAATGGCGGGAATGTTTTTAATGTAGAAATTATAGAATAGAGGTTGATTAGTTTATGAAAAGAACTAAGTTATTGGCTATTATTTAGCCTTTACTACGTCTATACCTTTCGCAACAGTTCACGTTGCTGCTGCTGACAATGAAGAAACTTTAACACCTTATTTACAAATTTTAGATGAATTTAATAATGAGTATGGTACATCTTATAAGCTGGCTACGTCCGATCAATTGTGTATTATTGGAGAAAGCACAGATGAAATGAATGACTTTTTCAATAGCATGACAGATTCAGAATTTTATGATTATCTTTATGAAGCATATTTGCTTGATGCATCAGATGAAATTGAATACGAGCAAGTTGATGCGGATGATATTTTTTCAGTTGATAATTCAGAAACATATGCGGATTATACGGATGTGATTTTTTCTTCACAAGTTGCTCATACCGGTACTCAACATTATTATTATAGTGGGTCTGCAACAAAGAGTTTGTATATAAATGCAACGTGGTCTTATGGTGATGGCTATTATCGTTATAACCAGACATTGAATGGTATTGGAGAAACTCACGCAGATGGGAACTATCCATATTATGCACCGTATAATACCTCTTATTATCTTGCAAATTCTTCAAGGGAGATGGCTTGTACATTTTATTGTACAAGGTATGTTTCTAAATATGTAACTCAGGGAAATTATACCATACCTGTAAACTTTGTTGCTGGCGGAGGAGATATTTGGAATTCAATGACAATATAGGTTTAATAAAAGCATTAAGCAATCCCCGGAAAACCCGGGGATTGCTTTTTTTCCGGATATCTGTTATAATATTTGCAGGTGATAATATGACGGCAATTTCTTTAGCTGATATTGAAAAAAAAGATCAGCACATACACGCTCACAGGCTGCTCCGGGAATGCCTGAAGCCTTACGGAATAAATTATACTGAATCTACGCCTGTTGTCAAGGGACGATACGGCAAGCCTATGCTTGAAGAATATCCGGAGATACACTTCAATCTATCTCACGGGGACGGTATCGCCGCCTGCATTGTCCATAACAGAGAATGCGGAATAGACTGCGAAAAAATACGTGAATTCCGTCCGAATGTCCTGAAAAGAATTCTTTCCGGACAGGAGCAGGAATTCTTCGGCAGCGTTCCTGATGATGAAAAAAACGCAGCGTTTTTCCGTCTCTGGACTCTGAAAGAAGCCTATATCAAGGCAATCGGCACGGGACTTTCATTTCCGATGAACAAGGCGGAATTTTTCCTCTCCGATAACGGATTCACTGCGTGTATCAGGGACTACAGATTCAGGCAGTACATTATTCGTGGGGAATTTGTGGTTTCAGTCTGCATGGCTATTGACGAATCCGAAAAACTGTGATATAATTTTATTGTAAAATAAATAACATGGAGGTTTATATGAAAAAATTATCATTATTGCTTGCATTTATGCTCACTATGTGTTCGTTTGCCGCCTGCGGCGATAAAGACAACAACGACGATGAGGAAGATTCATCATCCGTTTCAGACAACGAGAACGAAAAGGACGACGACGATGACAAGAAAAAATCGTCGGATTCAGACGATGATGAGGATGATGACAATAAAAAGTCCGGCGGATTTGAACGTGGTACGGTGGACGGAAACGTCTATACCAACAAATTCAGCGGTCTGACATTTGAAACTCCCGACGACTGGACTATCTACAGCGATGAACAGATCAGGCAGACTATGGGCATTGGTCTTGAGGCAGGCGGCAGCAGTCTGGATGCAGATAAGCTTGCAGAAAGCGCAGCCGCTGATTTCGCAGCCGTAAATCCGGTAACAGGCGAAAGTATTGTCGTTGCATTTGAGGATGCATCAAAATTTCCGGAAAATTATACAATGGATCAATATATATCGGCATATAAACTCTCTGTGAAAATGGGAATGCCTAATGCCGATATCGACTGGCATATTGACGGCGAAAAAGCCGAGCTTTGCGGAATCGAATTTGATAAGTTTGGTGCTGATGTATCGCTGGAAGAGTATGGTATGAATCTTTCGCAGGAATACTATATTGCTGAGGTCAACGGCTATATGCTTAATGTCACATATTCCGGCGGATATACTTCAAACACTCTGAGTGATTATGCCGACTGTTTCAAGGATTAAGATAGCTTCATGAAGTCAAGATTTTTACGTGGGATGTCTCATGGTATTCCCATTGCTCTGGGATATCTTTCGGTTTCTTTCGGATTCGGTATAGCAGCGGCAAAATGCGGACTTTCTGTTTTTACAGCCTCTGTTATATCTGCATCTAACCTCACATCGGCAGGACAGGCGGCAGGTATTGATATAATTGCTGCCGGCGGTGCGCTTATTGAAATGATACTCGTTCAGCTTACTATAAATATCCGCTATTCTCTTATGGCAATCTCGCTTTCACAGAAGCTGGACAGCAGTTTTACTACTCCTCACAGGCTTGCGGCTTCCTACGGCATCACTGACGAGATATTTGCTGTGTGTTCTGCCCAGAAAGAGCCACTGACTCCGGCGTATATGTACGGTATGATATTTGTTGCTTTTCTGGGATGGGTCTCCGGAACGGCTATGGGCGTCAGCGCAGGTCAGCTTCTTCCAACTTCAATAAGCAGCGCTATGGGCATTGTTCTGTACGGAATGTTTCTGGCAATAATTATTCCGCCGTCAAAAAGACAGAAAAATGTTCTGTTTGCTGTTCTTCTGGCGGCTGGAGCAAGCATCCTCATGCGGTATGTGTTCACCATGATAAGCGGCGGATTTGCTGTGATAATCAGCGCAATTGCCGCTTCGGCTCTGGCTGCTGTTATTTTTCCTGTTAAGGATGACGGGGAGGCGGCAGAAAAATGAGCGTTGCGGTTTATATTCTGGTCATGGCAGGCGTGACCTATCTTATCAGAATGATTCCCTTTACATTTTTCAGAAAGAAAATAAAATCGGGATTTTTCAAGAGTTTTCTCTACTATATCCCCTATGCGGTGCTGAGCGCAATGACCATTCCGGCAATCTTTTACAGCACCGGAAACATTGTCACTGCGGTTGCAGGAACTATAATGGCAGTCGTACTTGCATACCTTGATCTGCCTCTTATCGTTGTGGCTCTTGCAGCATCCGGAACGGCATTTGTTACAGGCTTCTTTGTCTAAAATCTATATATATTTGAATTATAAAGGCTTTGTAGTTGTTTATTCCTACAAAGTCTTTTTTTGTTTTATCTTCCGTACAACGGTTTTTAGTTGTATGATGCTCCGTTTCGCACCCCTTATGAACGGTGATGCCGCTCATAAACGAAAGGAGGTCATATGATTTGCAGGAAAAAAACGATCTTAAAGCAAAACGAAACGCTTTCTGCGGCTATTACGTTTTGCTCGGCAATGTGTCGGAGGCGGCTGAAAAGGCAGGATTCGGAAGAGAAAACGCTCTTGCCGAGGGGATAAAATGCCTGAAATCAGCAGAATGCAGACGCACTATCGCAGGATTGAAAGAGGTACTCGACGGCAGCGGAAATGTTTCCGCAGGACTTAAACGTCTTGCATTCGGAAACTGTACCGATGCGGTGTATCTGGTATTCGCCGACGAACTCCCTCCGCCGGAGGTCATTGAAAAGCTTGATCTTTTTAATGTTTCGGAAATAAAACGTGTAAAAGGTGGTGGCGTGGAGGTCAGGCTCTTTGACAGGCTGAAAGCTCTGGAAAAACTCTTTGAACTGGAAAATTCGTGCTCTGACCGGAACAAGGCTGCCGATCTTATCGCTGCACTGACATCGTCTGCCGGGGAAGAGGTTGGTTCTGATGATTAAAAGGCTCTCACGAAAGCAGAAGATCACCATGAACTGGTGGAAAAATCCTGAATATAAGGATCGTGACGCTATCATCTGCGACGGCGCTGTCAGAAGCGGTAAAACGCTTTCCATGTCTGTGGGGTTTATTTTCTGGGCATCCTCCGCCTTTAACGGAGCATCATTTGCACTTTGCGGCAAAACAGTGACCTCCCTGCGCAGAAATGTTGTTGTTCCGCTGCTGCCTGTACTCAGGGAATATGGCTGCACGTGCCTTGAAAAGGTCAGCAGGAATTACATCGACATTACCTTTCTGGGAAAGACAAACAGGTTCTACCTCTTCGGAGGAAAGGACGAGGGTTCGGCTTCGCTTATACAGGGCATGACGCTTTCAGGCGTGTTCTTCGACGAGGCGGCACTTATGCCAAGATCCTTCGTTGAACAGGCTCTGGCAAGATGCTCGGTCAGCGGTTCAAAAATGTGGTTCAACTGCAATCCGGACAATCCATCCCACTGGTTCTACAATGAGTGGATAAAAAAGGCGGAGGAGAAAAAAGTTCTTTATCTCCATTTCACCATGGACGACAATCCGTCGCTCTCGGAGGAAATGAAGGAACGCTACAAAAGGCTCTATTCCGGGGCTTTTTATGACCGCTTCGTTCTTGGAAAATGGACTGCTTCCGAAGGTGTCGTCTACCCTATGTTCAGCACTGCCGATCATGTTTTCAGCGGAGCTGTTCAGTGCGAAACTTATGTCATTTCCTGTGACTACGGCACGGTTAATCCGTCATCCTTCGGTCTGTGGGGACTTCACGGCGGCGTCTGGCACCGCATAAGGGAATATTACTATTCCTCCAAAAGAGAGGGAGTATCACGCACGGACGAGGAACATTATTCGGCTCTGGAGGAGCTGGCAGGCGGGAGAAAGATCTCACGGGTAATCGTTGACCCCTCTGCTGCAAGCTTTATCGAGTGTATCCGCAGACACGGAAAATTCAGAGTCGTAAAGGCTGACAACGATGTTATCACGGGAATAAGGCAGGTGAGCGCCGCACTTAAACAGAACCGGCTGAAATTTCATGAATCGTGCAGGGATATTCTCAGGGAATTCCAGCTTTACCGCTGGAGTGAAAAAGCCGGAACGGACGCTCCCATTAAGGAAAACGATCACGCAATGGACGATATGCGGTACTTTGTTGCCGATATGTTCGCTTCGGAAAAGGGAGACGATTTCTTTGCAGTATCAGTATCAAGATAATATGCATCACCGTTCAGAAAAGTGTAAAAGGAGGAAAAATGAAGTTCTTTAAATCAAAAAGGGAAAGCTGCCGGATACCGCCGGACATCGTCACCGCCGACCGCCGCATACCGGGCAGGAATGTTCTCCCCGACGTGATAGATCCTCTTGAAGCAAGGCTGTATGACAGGCTCAGGGGAGCTGTTCCCGTACTGGATGCGGCTATCATGAAAATAATTCGTCTTACAGGCGGTTTCAGGGTGATATGTTCCGATGAAAAATATCAGGAACAGCTTGACCGCTTTATGAACAGCGTTCCGGTGGGACTTACAGGGCAGTCAATAGGTACTTTTATTGATAATTTTCTGGATAGTCTGCTGACCTATGGCAGCGCTGTGGGCGAAATTGCTGTTGCTCCGGAAGAACGCCGTATCGCCGGTCTCTGGAACGGGGATGTGACAAGAATACGGATAGTTCCGGGAGAAGATCCGTTTACAAGAAGCTACAGGATCAAAGCAGGTGAAACGGAAAAGACGGTAAAGCATCCGGAAAGAGTGCTCTATACTTCGCTGACAGGCGGTAAGTCGCTTCTTCGTGGACTGCCGTCGCTCAGCAGCATACTTCTCAGGATATATGAGTGCATCGGTCAGAATTTTGACCGTGCAGGCAATGTCCGCTACGCCATAACTTATAAGCCTACAGGCGATTCCGGAGATATTATCCATTCCAGAGAAAGAGCACAGCAGATAGCTCATGAATGGGCAGACGGCATGAATTCATCACGCTGCGGTCAGGTCAAGGATTTTGTGGCGGTTGGCGATGTGGATATAAAGGTCATCGGAGCTGAAAATCAGCTTTTTGATACCAATGTTCCCGTCCGTCAGATTCTGGAACAGCTTATCGCAAAGCTTTCCATACCGCCTTTTCTTCTTGGTCTTACATGGAGCAGCACCGAGAGAATGTCATCGCAGCAGGCGGATATCCTTACATCCGAGCTTGAGTATTACAGACGGCTTCTTACGCCGGTCATTGCTGAAGTTGGAAACGCTTTTCTCTGCACTATAGGTGTCGATGCTTATTGCAGCGTTGAGTGGGATAATATCAATCTTCAGGATGAATCTGTCCTTGCGGAAACACGTCTTAAAAACGCTCAGGCACTTGAAATTGAAATGAGACTCGCAGATGAGTCGGAAAAAAATAATTAATTCTGGAGGTACATTATGTATAACGATATCAGACTTGAAAAGGGACTTTACAATCTCAGCGGAAAATCTTTTACAGCGGCTCTCGAAGAGTTTGATCCCTCATCAGCATACAGCGGAACTTCTCTTGAAAAGCTCGATGCTTTTGAAAGACAGCTCAAGAGATTCAGCATCAGAGTAAACGGCCCTGACTGCGACTGTGTTGAAAAATTCTTCACATCTACAGAGACAGCAGTTCTTTTCCCCGAATTTGTTACACGCTGCATCAGAAAGGGATTCGACGAAACAGTTATCTCTTCTGTATGCGCAGCTAAGACTATCAGCAATTCGGGACAGTATCTCGGCTGCGATCTTGACGATACTGCCGCATATACGACAACTGCTCAGTCAACACAGCTTCCTGCCGCTACGGTAAAGGAAAGCACAACGGCAGTAACTCTTGCAAAATACGGAAGAGTTATCAATGCATCCTATGAGGCGGTACGTCAGCAGCGTCTTGACGTTTTCGGCATCATGCTCAGAAGCATCGGCGTGAGACTTGCTCTCAACGTGGCTCAGAAGGCGGTTGACGTTCTTGTGGAAAGTGCGGAACAGATTACTGCAACAACTCTTTCTTATGGCGATCTTGCTTCTCTTTACGGAGAATTCGACTGTTTTGACATGACAACGGTTCTTGCCTCTCCTGCAAATGCATCCCTTATTGCCGCAATGGATCAGCTTTCGGAATGCGGAGTTGACGCTAACGGAAAGATGATGCTGCCTTTCGGTTCGGAACTTATAAAGACTTCTGCTGCTCCGGCAAAGAAGATCATCGGTCTTGACAAGAACTTTGCTCTTGAATTTATCACAAGCACCGATCTTGTTATGGAGACAGACAAGCTTATTGACCGTCAGCTCGATCAGATAACCGTTTCCATTACCTGCGGTTTCCGCAAAATCACTCCCGATGCCGTTAAGGTGCTTGTTATAAGCTGATTTAAAGATTACTTAAATCTATAAATTTATCCCTCCTGCCGATTCAGTATCCGGTAGGAGGGATCTTTACGAAAGGAAGTCATTATGGATACAGCAATGCTTGAAAAGATCAATAAATTTACACGGAGACCTTTCACAGAGGACGAAATATACGTGTTTTCTGTGATTCTCTGCGACAATGAAATAGATCGTGACGGGGAAAGATTCTCTGATAAGGCACTTGAAAAGATCGCTGAACTTTTTGTGGGAAAAACGGGAATTTTCGATCATGCTCCCAGTTCCTCAAACCAGACCGCACGCATTTTTGATACGGAGATAGTATGCGACGAAAACCGCCTTACCAAAAACGGAGATCCCTACAAATGCGTGAAAGCCAGCGCCTACATGATAAGAACTGATAAAAACAGCAGTCTTATTGCCGAGATCGACGGCGGAATAAAAAAGGAAGTAAGCGTTTCGTGTTCGGCTGCCAGACGGATATGTTCCGTATGCGGCAACGACAGATGCGCTCACATTTCTGGAAAGGAATACGGCGGCAGGATCGCTCACAAGATTATTGACGATGTTACAGATGCCTATGAATGGAGTTTCGTGGCTGTTCCGGCACAGGTTGGAGCAGGTGTTACCAAGCATTTTTCTGCCGGTAATATAGAAAGTTCGCCTGTTTCCGGAGATATTGAACAGGCACAGGATGAACTTCGCCGGGATATACGCAAGCTGGCTTACTTTAACGGCGGTCATTCAGCGGCTGATATAACATCAGTTGCGGCAAGGACTATGAATATGCCGCAGCTTATCGAACTTAAAAAGTTTCTTGAGAAAAAATGCTTCGGCAGAGGCGTTGAGGTTCAGCTTGAACCGTCAGATGATGCCGCAGACTCAACTTCCGAATTTTCTATCGGGTAGGAGGCACATATGAATATTGAATCTGTAAAATCGCTTTTCAGATTGTTCTCCGGAGAGGACGATATTGAAAAATATACGCCGTTTATCGAACTCGCCATTACCGAAACAGAAAAAATGCTTCTTCCGGATGCAGACAAGACAGATGTGCGTCTTTCATTTCTCGGTGCGGCTATTGCGAATCATCGTTTCGTTCAGTTTGAATCGGCACGTGACCGCACTCAGATAACGTATGGCGGAAAAATGCTTACGGACAGTTCCGAAACTCTTATCGCAAATTCGGAAAAGCTGCTCCGTGATTATCTTGAAATTTGCAGCGATCTTATTTCGCCCCGTGTATTTACATTTACCGGAGTATGATTCGCAGAACGGAGGTCCGGAATGCTTGAAACTATCATCAATGCCGTAAAGGCAAAACTTGAAGAAAACGGAGCGCATAATGTTTACAGCGCTTTTGATAACGTCCGCATGGAAAGCCGCAGCAAGGATATATTCACGGTTGTGGATATCAGTTCCTTTGAAAGCAGTGCGCCGATATATTCTCTTTACACAGTCTATATTCCCTACAAGGCGGAAATGGAAATAAAGGTCACAGCGCCGGAAAACTGTTCCATGACCGATATATACCGTTATTATGATAAATTTATAGCGGCTGCTCTTGCCGGATTCAACGGCTCTTTCAAGGGAATGACCGTGAAATTTGATTCTAATATCCGCCGTCTTGTACTGACTGCAAAGCTGTCGTTCAGCGGCATTATCCGATTGGAGAGGAGCGTAAATTAAATTTGGTTACGACAATAACTAACCGTGAATCAGTTCCGGTTACGATAGGTACGCTTACGCTCTGGTGCGAGGATTTCAAGGCTGCTGCTGTCCGCAGTTTTACCGAAGAATCTCTTGTTTCAGGCGGAGCTGTTGTCACAAATACCTGTCCGAAATCAATGAAGCTGACATTTTCAGGCAGGATATGCAGCGGTGATGCGCCGCTTGATTTTGTCAAGACGGCTTCCGATATGCTGCGCAGCGGTGAATCTTATACCGTCACATACAGAGGATTTGCTTTCGGGAACTGCCGTGTACAGTCGTTCAGCGCCGAGGACAAGGGGGAGGATTTTGCCGGCGTCTCGGTAGTTCTCGTCACCGGAGACAGCGTTTCGGAGGTGGAAAGCGTATGACACCCCGGATCGTTGTAAAGAAAATCGACGGCACGCAGATGACGGAAGTCCGGCTGCTTAGTTTTACTTTCCGTAAAAATGCCTATCTGCCGTATACTCTACTTAATGCAAGATTATGTGCCGTTTCGGAGGATTTTGAAAATTCCTCGGAGATATTTTTCTACATCGGGAACAAGCTTGTACATCACGGGCTTATAGATACTCTTAAAGAGACATATTCCGGCGGCAGCAGGATAGTATCGCTGGTTTCCAGAGGCTTTACGTCGCTTCTCTGCCAGAATCAGATCGAGCCGGGCATGAAGCCGGATATCACTTTCAACCAGCTTATGGACAGTTATTATACGCTGCCCTATGTCACTCATGAGGATAATTCAACTCAGACCGGTTATATCTATGTAAGCGGTAAATCGACCATGTGGGACGGCGTTGTAAGTTTATCGTACAAGTTCTGCGGAACTTATCCATATATAAGAGGCGATAACTGCGTCAGGATAACTCCTGTCAGCGATCCTGCCATTTTTTCCTACAGTGACGATCAGCTTATTGCCAAAGGCTTTTCCATGAACGGCAGACGTCTTATAAGTAACTTCCATATGGCTGACATGGGCGGAGAATACGGCACATATGAGCTTCAGGATAACGAAGTGTTATCCTACGGGATAGTTCGTCATAAATACAGCGAACTTAACAGAGAATTTCTGTACGATCCTGAAAGTGCCCTTGAATTTGACGACAAGATCGCTTCAAGAATGCATAAAGCATTTTTTTGCAGATACAGCGGCTATAACGGCGAGGATCTGTCGGATATCGTGAGCTTTGGCAGTATAAGTTCTGAGCGTATAGAGGGGGTAGAGATAAAGGGGACATCCGGTGGAATAGTTACTGAAATCAGCGTGTATCACGATAAATTCTGAACCTCTTATCTTCGTCCGGCATATGATATCGTAGGAGGGCATAGAATGAAAAATACGACCAATCTTTGCTCCCTCAGAGAAGGAGAGAGCTGCTGCGTCAGTGAACTGACCATGAACGGAAAAATGCGCAGCCGCCTTATGGATCTTGGACTTACTTCCGGAGCTGTGGTAGAATGTCTGCATATAAGTTCCGGCGGCGACCCTGCGGCATATCTTATCAGCGGTGCTGTTATTGCCATTCGCAAAACAGATGCCGAAAAAATAATAGTTACTGTATGATTCCATAAAAAAACCGGTGCATCCGAAAATGCACCGGTTTTTGTTATTTTATGATTCCGGAAGCTTATCAATTAAATGAAGGAGATATTTCTGGATAGCAAGAGCATCAGCGTTGGTGAGCAGATCGCCCCTGTTGGAAACATCGGCATTGTCGAGTCCCTTAGCTGTAATATGTGTCTTGTCAGTTCCGTTTACACCGTATATATCGGGATTTCCGACAGCCTGCATAACAAGTACAGCGTCATTGAGCTTTACATCGCCGTCACAGTCAGCGTCTCCGTATTTTACGTCAGGATCGGGTGTAACACCTGTAGAGAGTTCACCGTAAACGATACCGCATCCTACCGTTGACATATACAGCTTACCGAATTCGTTCATATCACCGACGATGTAGTTTCCGTTTCCTGTACCGCCGTAGATGTGATCCGTGTTAATAAGAACCCAGGACTTACCCTCGTCGGTAGAGCGGTAAATGCCCTCAGGGTCGGATTCCTGCGGTCTGCCGTAGATAAAGAGGGTATTAGGGCCGCCCTCTTTTTCGGGAGCGCCATAGCCGATAGTTTTGGCATAGAAAACATCTGTCTGTTCAATGCTGCTGCCGTTGTCGGAAATGATATAAAGACCGTTCCAGCCTACAGCCATAGCAACTTTGTCCTCAGAAATGTAAGCAAGATCGCCGGTATGGTCGCACATATCATATTTGCAGACAGTAGTCTTTTTGAATGTTGCGCCGTAATCGGTACTGATATAGAAGTTATACTGAGCGTCGTCGAGAGTAGGTTCTTTTTTGTTCGTATCTGATGCCCAGTAGTCGTTGTACTTTATTCCCGAACCGTAAACTACAGCAGGATTGTTAAGATCAACAAGGGGATAGGTAGTTTTTGTGCCTTCAAGACCTGTTGAGGATGACCATGTTGCACCGAAGTCATCGGTGTACTGAATAGAAGCGTTATCCTTGCTTGCCTTGATAAAGCGGTATGTTCCGTCGTCAAGCTGAGTGATGGCAAGTTTTCCGCCGCCGTTTGGAACTTTAAGTTCTGTCCATGTTTTTCCGCTGTCAAGACTGTAATATCCCTTTGCCTCATTTTCTCCCACACGGGCGAGAACCTTTTTATCAGACGGGCAGTAAGCGATAGCGCTTGTTGAGCCGATATTCGGCGTATACTGCTGGGGAGTAGAAGTAACGTCTGTGTGGATGAAGCCGTCATAGTCGCCGATAGCCGAATAAGCTGCTCCGCCCGGAACACTTACAAAATCAAGAGAAACGACTTCTTCAACGCCGTCGGGTTGGAAGTAGAACTGAATATCCTTTTCATCCCATACATTATCGCAGGCAAAAACTCCGTTTCCGGAAGTAAGGAGAATTCTGTCGGGATCTCTGGGATCCAGAAGAATACCGCTTCCCCAGTGGCAGGCTTTGCCGTAGATCCAATCGTATCCGTTTGTTGACATAGGCAGTGAAACGAATTTCTTGTACGGATCGCCCTCGCCGTAGATAGTTTCGCCCTGACCGGGAGTAATATTTGTCCATGTAGCGCCGCCGTCTGTTGAACGGAAGAAGTGATCGCCCCATGCAATGCTGGTGTCAGTCCATTCTTTTTCGTACCACTGATCCGACCATACGCCGCAGGTTCTTGCAAGAAGTTTGTCGGGATCATTTTCGTCAGCTTCGATCATGCCGATAGCGTTGCCGCATGGAGAAATGTCAGTTACTTTGCCTGTTGACGTATTATATTTGTAAGCTCCGCCTGCGCCGCCTGAGAACGCCAGACCTGCGATATAGGTAAAGAAGATATTGCCGTTATGGTCGCTTGTGATCGAGCAGGGATAATTTGCATTCGGGAGATCAGCGGAGAGCTCGGTAAATTTATCATCCTTGACATTTGCAACGTGAATGTTGGTCTGTCCTGTAACTGATGTACCTACATAGACCTTGCCGCCCTCTACGAGGATACAGCCGATACCGTTTTGCTGGTTGTATTCTTTGGAGGGTTCGCTGCCTCTTACCATGTTGTCAGTCCACATAGGGTATTTAAGTTCGCCGGGGAACAGTCCGAGAGCATCATATCCCATAACAGGATTCCATGTCTTGCCGCCGTCGGTAGACTTGATAAGAGCGGATTTGCCTGCCGTAACATCGCCGCCGGCATAAATAGTGTCAGTATTATCGGGATCAATAGCAATAGGCTCGATACATTCACGACCGTCACCGTTGCCGTGAACCTGAATATGTTCGGTGACATCAGCTTCAGTAAAAGTTTTTCCTCCGTCAGTGGTTTTGAAGATAACGGTTCTTGCATCGGAGAAATAAGCGCATCCGCAGAGGAAGTAAGCTATATCGTCGTTGGTTGGATCTATAGCAATTCCCTTAACGCTGAGGAGACCACGGTCAGCTTCGGTTAAAAATCCGAAAAGCTGATCCCACTGATTTGTTTCGTAGTTGTACTTGTAAGCGCCTCCTACGTCGGTACGGAGGTACATTTCTTTCTGTCCTGTTACGATGCCTGAAACGAAACCTGCACCGCCGATTTTAAGTGTTCCCCATTTCATATCGTTTCTGATATCTCCTGATGCTGCATAAGCTGTGATATTGTTTGAGCTTATTGCCTGTGAGAGCGGGACAGCAGAGATTCCTATGTATAAAGCGAGGAAT
>OIYT01001912.1_pt1 | contig 13757 bp, 8 predicted proteins | sample 1588201 | NCBI WGS metagenome assembly OIYT01 (sample SAMN03283260) | human gut metagenome | biome: human-associated habitat; material: feces | host: Homo sapiens | place: USA | collected 2013
TCGCCACCAGATCACAGGTGGGGTTCTGCAGGCGGGAGTAGAAGTAGCCGTCGGCTTCCAGGTCGAACAGCTTGCCCATATCCTCGCTGGTGGCATATTTGAAGGTGGTGGACTGGATGATGGGGATCTGGCGGGGCTCGCCATTGCCGGGCGTATAACCGCCCTGCACACAGATGGTATCACGGTTCATTGCAACATACTCCTTTACTGGGTTTGTCCGAATAGCACAATTCCCCGCAGGAGCACATGTCTCCGGCGGGGAATTGAAACGTTGAATTTTACTTCCCGTCCGGGACGAAATGAGGAGAGAACTCCTTCCGTCAAAGCCTTTCGGCTTTGCCACCTTCCTCAAAGAGGGAGGCTTTAAGGCTCCCTCTCCGAGGGAGCTGGCGCACGAAGTGCGACTGAAGGAGTTACTTCCTCAGCCGCTTATCGCTTCTGGTGGCCCAGAAGGTGCCAACGGTCTGGAAGATCTGCACCAGCAGCACCAGCAGGATGACACAGACAATCATAATGTTGGTCTGGTAGCGGTAGTAGCCGTAGGAAAGGGCGATTTTGCCCAGGCCGCCGCCGCCAATGACACCGGACATGGCCGAGTAGCCCAGAATGGTGGTCAGGGCCGTGGTCATGCTGGAGATCAGGCCGGGCAGGCACTCGGGGATCATTACCTTGGTGATGATCTGGAACGGGGTCGCACCCATGCTCTGGGCGGCTTCCACCACACCCTCATCCAGCTCGCGCAGGCTGGTCTCCACCAGACGCGCCACAAACGGGAAGGCCGCGACCACCAGCGGGACAATGGTGGCCTTGGTGCCTACGGTGGTGCCCACGATGATACGGGTCAGCGGAAAGACGCAGATCATCAAGATCAGGAAAGGCACGCTGCGCAGGATGTTGATGATGATATTCAGCAGGTGCATCAGCCAGCCGGGCAGGGGCAGAATGCCGTCCTTATCACCGGCCACCAGCAGCACGCCCAGCGGCAGGCCGATGACCAGAGAGAACGCGGTGGAGAGCAACGTCACATAGAAGGTCTCCCAGATGGCAAAGCCATAATCTGCAATGGTCATTCTCCGGTCACCTCCTCCACCGTAATGCCGGGCTGTGCCCGCATATAGGCAGCAGCCTGTTTTGCTTCGTCCAGGTCAGCGGGCAGCTTGAGCAGCATGGAGCCGTAGCACTGGCCGCTCAGGTCGCGGGTATCGGCGCTGAGCACCGACACCAGAATGCCTTTTTCGGCGGCAAGGCTTGCCACCAGCGGTTTTGCGGCGGAAGAACCGTTGAAGGTCACACGCACCACATGATCGTCCGGCGCAAAGCTGGACAGGTCGCGGGCTGCGCTGCCGCCGTTGGGAGCCACCAGCCGCTTTGCCGCGGCGGTCTTGGGGTTGGCGAAGATCTCCTTCACCTCGCCCTGTTCCACCACAACGCCGCCGTCCAGAATGGCAACGTGATCGCAGATCTCCTCCACAACGCTCATCTGATGGGTGATGACCACCACCGTGATGCCCAGCTTCCGGTTGATGTCCTTGATCAGGGTCAGGATGGAGTGGGTGGTGTTGGGGTCCAGCGCGCTGGTGGCCTCATCGCAGAGCAGGACCTTGGGGTCAGTTGCCAGTGCGCGGGCAATGGCAATGCGCTGCTTCTGGCCGCCGGAGAGCTGGGCCGGGTAGGCGTTGGCCTTATCGGGCAGGCCCACCATTTCCAGCAGTTCCTTGGCGCGCTTTTCGGCTTCCTCTTTCTTCACACCTGCCAGCTCCATGGGGAAGCAGATGTTCTTCAGGCAGCTGCGCTGCATCAGCAGGTTGAACTGCTGGAAGATCATCGTGATCTCCCGGCGGCGCTGGCGCAGCTGGGCAGGCGTGAGCTTTTCCATCTCCACGCCGTCAATGACCACGCTGCCCTCGGTGGGGCGCTCCAGCAGATTGATGCAGCGCACCAGCGTGGATTTGCCCGCGCCAGACATGCCAATGATGCCGTAAATCGAACCATCCGGGATGGTCAGGCTGATGTCCTTCAGCGCATTCACTGCGCCGTCCTTCATCTGGAAGGTCTTGGAAAGGTGTTTGATCTCGATCACAAAAATTGCTCCTTGCTGTTGAATAAGCTCCTTCAGTCAAATCCTTACGGATTTGCCAGCTCCCTCATAGAGGGAGCCTGAAACAGAACGGTCAGGCAAAGGCTCCCTCCCCGAGGGGGCTGTCACCGCAAGGTGACTGGGGGAGTTCGCTTAACCCTCGATCGGGCTCAGGTCGCTCTGCTTGCCGCCGTAGATGCCCATGGGCTCAACGTGGATACCGGCAACGGAGACCAGGTGGGTGCCCTTCTCCTCATTGAAGTTGTCCAGGTAGGGCTGATGCTGGAAGTAGTTGGTGTCGCACTGGCCATCCTCAACGATGGTGTTGGGGATCACATAGTCATCGTACTCCTGGATGTCCAGCGTAATGCCCTTGTCGGCCAGGATCTGCTTGCAGACCTCCAGGATCTCGCAGTGGGGGGCGGGGGTGGCAGCGCAGCTGACAGTCTCGCCGTTCAGTGCGTCATAATCGATGGAAGGATCATAGCCGTCGGTGGGGTCCTCCACAACAGAGACCACAGCGCCGCCGTAGCTCTCGGTCATAAAGTCCTTGACCTGCTGGCTCTGCAGGGCAGCGACCAGAGCCTTGATCTTGGGCTCCTCCTCATTGCCTTCCTTGCAGACCAGAACGTTAACGTAGGCAGAGGTGCCATCCTCCATGGCCAGAGCGTCGGTCATGGGGTCCAGACCGGCAGAGATGGCGTAGTTGGAGTTGATGACAGCGTAGTCCTCATCCTGCAGGACGTTGGGCACCTGAGCAGCCTCGACCTCGTCCACATTGACGTTCAGGGGGTTCTCTTCGATGTCGTTCTTGGTGGCGGTCAGGCCTGCATCTGCCTTCAGCTTGAAGAAGCCGTTCTTCTCCAGCAGGGTCAGAGCGCGGGCCTCGTTGGTGGTGTCGTTGGGAACAGCGACCTTGATCTTGTCCAGCTTGGCAGCGGTGGAGGCAGCCTCAGAGGATGCAGCGCCGGAAGCGGCGGAGCTTGCAGTGGAGGAAGAGCCGCCGCAGGCGGTCAGGGCAGCGGCAGCAGCGGCCACGCCGGAAACTTTCAGAAAATTACGACGAGTGATCTTAGACATTTTGTTTTCCCTCTCTACTTTTACAAAAATGTTTTTGTGCGGTGCGGCACAATCCGCACCCTTTGCACCGGAAGCAAAATAAAAAACGCTTCCGTCCTCAGCGGGCATACACCCACAAGGACGAAAGCGTAAAACTTCCGTGGTACCACCTTGGTTTACTGTCCCCTCACAGAGACAGCCTCACTGCTGCGGCGTTTTGCAACGCGACAACCGGACGCTATAACGGGCGCTCCCGTCGCAGGCTTAGCACTCTTGCACTTCGCCCCCGCGGCTCCGAGACCATTTTCAGTTCCCTGTTTCCTGCCCTTTTCCACCGCCCGGGCTCTCTGGAAGAATCAATGCGAAAACCTACTCTTCTCTTCACAGCCATTTTTGTGATATTGCATACATAATACCCCACTCTTCCGGGTTTGTCAACCCTTTCAACGAAGTTTTTCAGTAGGGAATTGCCCGTTTACTGCCGGCCGGCATCCTGCTCCGTGCTGTACAGCACCATCAGGTGGTTGGCGCTGGCCTCCAGCTGGGATTTTGCCTGACGGAGGTTCGCTTCTTCGGTCTCGTTCATCTTTTCGGGCTTATCCTTGCGCAGGCAGCGGCGCAGGCTGGCAAGGTCGTTCTTGACTCGGTTCTTCTCGTCCTTGTCCAGCTCCTTTTTGCACTTGGAGAGGGCTTCATCCACCTTGTAAGCCAGCATCTCGGCCTGATTGTGGAGTTCCAGCCGCTCCCTGCGGCGGGTATCCTCCTCCTCGTAGGCGGCAGCATCGGCCATGGCGCGCTGGATCTCGTTCTCAGAAAGATTGGTGCTGCCGGTGATGGTGATGTTCTGCTCCCGGCCGGTGCCCAGATCCTTTGCAGACACCTTGACCACGCCATTCACATCGATGTCAAAGGTGACCTCGATCTGGGGCTTGGAGGAGAAGCCGGAGCGGATGCCGGTGAGCTTGAATTTACCCAGGCTCTTGTTGTCGCGGGCAAAGTGGCGCTCGCCCTGCAGCACGTTGATCTCCACGCTGGTCTGCATGGGGCGGGCCGTGGTAAAGATCTGGCTCTTGCGGGTGGGGATCATACTGTTGCGGGTGATGAGGGGGGTGGCCACGCCGCCCAGTGTCTCAATGGACAGCGTCAGTGGGGTGACATCCATCAGCACAAGGCCCTGCGCGGCCGCGCCGGTGGCACCGGCCAGCTTTCCGCCGCCCTGCAGCAGGCCGCCCTGCACGGCGGCACCCATGGCCACGCATTCATCGGGATTCAGGGTGTGGCTGGGCTCACAGCCCAGCAGCTCCCGGACCTGCCGCTCCACAGCGGGCATCCGGGTGCTGCCGCCCACCAGCAGGACTTTGCCCAGCTGGCTGGCGGAAATCCCGGCATCCCGCAGGGCGTTCTGCACCGGCTGAACGGTGCGGGCCAGCAGGTCACCGGTCATCATCTCAAACTGGGGGCGGCCCAGGCTCAGATCCAGATGGTGAGGGCCATCCTTGCCCACTGCGATAAACGGCAGGTTCAGCTGGGCGGAAAGCGCACTGGAAAGCTCCTTCTTGGCCTTTTCCGCTTCCTCCTTCAGGCGGCCCATGGCGGCGGGGTCCTTGGTCAGATCGATGCGGTCAGATCTGCGGAACTCCGCCACAGCCCACTCAACGATGCGCTCGTCAAAGTCATCGCCGCCCAGATGGGTATCGCCGCCGGTGGCCAGCACCGTAAAGGTGCCGTCCTCGATCTCGATGATCGAAACATCAAAGGTGCCGCCGCCCAGATCGTAGACCAGGATCTTCTGGGGGGCTTCGTTGTCCAGGCCGTAGGCCACCGCGGCGGCGGTGGGCTCGTTGATGATGCGCAGAACATTCAGGCCCGCAATGCGGCCCGCGTCCTGAGTGGCCTTGCGCTGGCTGTCGTCAAAATAGGCAGGCACCGTGATGACGGCCTCGGTCACTGGCTCGCCCAGGTAGCTCTCGGCATCGCGGCGGATCTTGGTCAGGATCATGGCGCTGATCTCCTGCGGGGTCAGGTCTCTGCCATCGATATGCACCCGGTGATCAGAACCCATGTACCGCTTGATGCTGGACACCGTGCGGCCTGAGTTTGTGGCGATCTGGCGCTTTGCCGCGCCGCCCACCAGACGCTCGCCATCCTTGGTAAAGGCCACCACGCTGGGGGTGGTGCGCTCGCCTTCGGCGTTGGTGATGACCACCGGCTTGCCGCCCTCCACCACCGCCACGCAGGAGTTGGTGGTGCCAAGGTCAATTCCGATCACTTTGCTCATAGTGCTTGTCCTCTTTTCTTCGGCGCAGAATATTTCCTTGAATATCTTACCGGTTTCCTATGACGATTTCTTAGAACAAATGTAAAGAAACTGTGTTTCAGGCGTTTTTATCGTCGGCCAGCAGCTGATCGGTCAGCAGTTCAGCCTCCCGCAGCCAGTCGGCAGCATCCGTTTCGCCCTCGGCCTGCAGGATCCGAAAGCCCTGCACGGCTTCGGCCACCTGCAGCAGCGCCTTTTTGCGGGAAAGGTACTGGGTCTCGTACTGGGCAAGGCGCAGGCAGACCTGCGGGGTGTAGGCGATGTCCGGCACCTCCCGGGCAGCGCTCTGGGCGCGGCGGTAGTATTGCAGGGTCTCCGCCATCTCCCCGCCCGATGCGGCACAGTCATCCCCCAGGGCGATCATGGCCTGCACCTCCCCGGCCTGCGCGGCCTTTTTCCACATCCGCCGGGCCTGGGTCTTATTCTTCCGGGCACCCCGGCCATAATACAGGCAGTCCCCCAGAGCAGAAAGCGCCTCTGCGCTGCCCGCCTCGGCGGCGGCAGTGTAGCGGGCCGCCGCTTCCTGCCAATCCCCGGCCCGGGCGGCGGCGTGCCCGGCTTCCAGCTCCTGAGCGCCGGGGTTGTCGCTCCCCCGCTCCGATCTCAGCAGCCCGCTGAGCAGGGAGACATCCAGCGTGGCAGAGCTTGTCCACGGATCCAGCACCACACCATCGATGCCGTCCGTTTCCAGCGCATACTCCATGGCGCTGCGCAGGCTGCGCTCCACCATGGGGCGGGTGGCGCTGGCCTTTTCCGCCTCGGCGTTCTTTACCGAGGTGAACAGCGGCAGATAATTCCGCTCTTTCCGGGTGTGGAGCAGCCAGGGCGGCAGGCCCTCGGCCCGCTCCTCCGGGATGGGCAGATGCGCCCAGGGGGCGGCCCCGCTCTGGGGGTCCACCGCCGCATCCAGCGGAACCAGCACCTTGGTCTGCAATTCCAGCGCATAGTTCAGGGCGTTCATCAGGCTCCAGAAATGTTCCTCGTTCTGCTCCCGGTACAGCCGCGCCACGGCCTCCTCCACAAACGGGCAGCCTGTGCCCACCGGCCCGTACTGCGGCGCAGTCCGCTTTTTTCCGCTGCCCACCGGCCGGAAGCGCCGACCGCCCATGTTGTATGCCATTTATCTCACCCTTCTTTTTCATCAATAGGATAAGTATAGCAGGAATCCGCAAATTTCACAATATTTTCCCGCAGGCAGCCGAACGCAGAAACAGCAGGCGGCTGCACATGGCCGTCTGCTGTTCGGTTCACTCTTCTGCCGGTTTCTCCGCATCGTCCAGATAGTCCTCGATGCTGCCGATGCTGTATCGGTTCTCGTTGGCTTTCACGCTCCGTGCACTGGCATCGTAGCAGGCTTCCAGAATGGGCATCACTGGCTGCTGGCCCTCCGGGTCGGTCAGATGTCCGATGGCCCGGGCCTCATAGTAGTTGTCGATGATCTGGTTCACGATCCGTTTGCGGTCACGGAGCGGAGTCTGCAGGTTGGCCAGCAGCTCCTGCCGGATGCCGCAGCTGTTGCTGCCGTGGTCGCCGAACAGGATGTAATACTCCTGCTCGATCTCCAGCGGTGCAGCCTGATGCAGATAATAATCCGCCAGTGTCCTCCGCTTCTTTTCGGTGCTGAAGCCCTTGATCTCCTCCATGCCGCGCGGAAAGAGTTCCGGATGCAGGATCCACATTTCATAGGGCCCCACCGGCAGGTGCAGAGTATCGAATACATCCAGAAAATCCTCCAGCGCAATGCGGATCTCGCCCCGCTCCCATTTCTGAATGGTGCGCTTGTCCCGCCCCAGCATATCCGCAAGCTCCTGCTGGGATCTGCCCGCCACGTTCCGGGCAAAGGCAATGGCTTCCCCGATTCGGTTCCGGTAGTTGGACATATTCTTTCCCTCCTGACACACACTTGTACACCAGGCATTCCAACGTCTGGCGACATAAAATACTTTCCTCTGATAAAAGGATAATGGTTTGTCCCGCCTTCTGTCAAGAGTTGCAAATTCAATCACTTCACGTAAAATTTTTGTTAAATGTGTCATTCAAGCCGGACAGCCGCCTTTTTTGCAGAGATTTTGCCACTCCGTGGGGCATCCGCCCCCTGTCTTAAACAACGTTCGGGCCATTTTGTCCTTTTTCACCTGCCGGAGGCAGCCGGATGTGTCAGGTACACCGCAACACGCAACGCAAAATATTTTTTGCAAAAAATTCCTCTTCGGCAAGTTTTTCCCAGCGCATCCGTTTCCATACACGCAAAAACCGCCCATAGCCGTCTAAAACAGCCATGGGCGGGTACTTTTTCTTTATGCCAGTTTATTCAGCCTTACGGCAACGTAGGGGTCAGGGAGCTTGAGCTCGTCGGCAAGGTCGGCTTCAGATTCGTACTTCTCCGCCGCCATACCCACCACAACGCTGCACACGTCAAAGCGTCCGGCAGGCGAAAGGGCCGTGACCTTGGCTTCTCCATCGGCAATGGCGGTCACCACGCCATCCGCATCCACGGTAACGACACCGGGGTTGCTGCTGACCCATGTAATGGGCACACTGCCGCCGCCTTCCACCGCAACGGTGGCCGTCAGACGTTCCTGGGTGCCCACGGTACGGAGCAGCAGGTCACTCTTGTTCAGGGTCACCTTGCCGATATCCGAAGTCACCGTGACGCTGCACCGCAGAGCCTGGCCGTTGGAGACCATTGCCGTGATGGTGGTGGTGCCCGCCGCCTGAGCCGTGACAAGCCCCTTGTCGCTGACTGTGGCAACCTCAGGGTTGCTGCTCATCCACTGGTAGACATAGAGGAAGGAGTGGTCGCTGTTGGTCAACCGGAGCTGATGGGTGGGGTGCAGGTCATTGTACTGCAGCACAAGGCTCAGGCTGGTGGTATCCAGCGTGGGCTTTTTTCTGGCTGCTTCTTCATTTTTGCGGGTCACGGTCACCTTGCAGGCGGCACGTTCGCCGTGGTCGGAGATGGCGGTGATGATGGCAGTGCCCGCATTGCGGCCCGTCACCTTGCCGTCGCCATCCACCGTGGCAACATTGGAGTTGCTGCTCATCCAGACGATGAAGTAATAATCGCTCTGGCCGCTGGTGTACAGGTAGCCCTTGGGGCGGGGGTCATCATCGGTGATCTCCAGCTCCATCTCGGTCAGCTCCAGTTCCAGCTTGGAGCCGGTTCCGGTCAGGCCTGTCAGCACACCGGGCGCGGCCTGCGCGGGCAAAGGGGCAGCCAGCAGGGCCCCGCTCAGAGCCAGCAGGGCCAGAAGCCGCCCCGCGGTTTGGAATTTCCATTTCATTGGGTCGAACTTCCCTCCTTGTTTCATCCCATGGGATCAAAGGAATGCCGCACACATGGAAAAATTTCGCGTCCATGATTTTTCTCACTATTGATTTATTTTACACGTCCGGCCATTGTGGGTCAAGTTTTTCGCCCAAAGTGCTGTGCTTTCGCACCCGATTTCGTCAGGAATTCCAATTTTTTCCGATTTTTTTGTGCAGAACATCAGGGCCAAAAAGCTGCTCCCGGCGCAGGCAGCCAAACGCCGCGCTCACACTCAGTTGTGCTGTTTCAGGGCGCAGACCGCAATGCTCAAAGCGCTCCATGCCGCTTGATACATCAGGACAGCTGCCACCGACAGGGTGCCGATGCTGCCCGCGTAGGTCAGCAGAACACCGATGACCACCGAGAACCAGACCGAGACCATCTGCACCGTGGTGGCGCTCGTCTCGGCGTTCTGGGCCTTTTCCGCCGCGCGCAGGCCGCCGATCAGGCTGGCAAAGCCCTTATCATGCAGCATACAGCAGCGGGCAGTCTCGTCCGGCTGGGCAGGGGTCAGCGCGCTGCACTGCTCCTGATCCAGCAGAGTGATCATTCCCTCGGGCAGATGGTAAGCCTCGGTGATGTGGCGGGCCGTCAGGCTGGGGTCCTCACAGGTGACCAGCAGGCGGATGTTCTCCCGCTGCAGCACCTCCAGACCGCGGGCGGCGTTGCGGCCGCCCACATAGTGGAGCACGAACATGGCGTGCAGGCTTCCGGAAACAGCCAGATACAGGATCTGCAGCGCGCCGTTCTGGGAGTGCTCATCCTCGTACTCCTGCTCAGGCAGGGGCACGCCCTCCCGCTCCATGTACAGCCGGTTGCCGATGAGCACCCGGTTGTTATCGCACCAGGCGGCAAAGCCAAGGCCGTGGTGGACCTCCAAGTCCTTCACAGGGTACAGGATCTCGGTGCGGTCCTCGATGATCTGGCGGAACAGCCCCCGCAGGGTCTCGCAGCTGTGGTTGAGGATGCTGGCCGCATAGAGGATGGCGCGGTCGATGCGGCCGCCCTTGAAGATGCGGATGTCCTCCAGATTCACGCTGTCGGCGGTAAAGAGCTCGTCGGCATCCACCTGCACAGTGTCCACACCGCCCAGCTCCTCAATGGCAGCCCAGCCGGGCACCACGGCACCGGCGGCGGCTGCGGTCTTTTGCAGGCGCAGAGAAGCGATGCCCGCAACCAGGGTGGAGGACAGCGGTGCACCCATGCAGAGCATGGAGGTCAGGGCTGCGGCCATGCCGTTGGGCCCGCCGCCAAACAGCAGGAACACCAGCCCGCTGAGCACGGCGGCACCCAGCAGGATCAGGGCTGTCTTGCGGGCGCGGCGCTCACTGGCGCGCTCCCCGAAGCTCTGCTCCACCAGCGCTTCGTCCCACTGGACAGGGCGGCTGAGCAGCACCCAGGGGTCTTTCTGATCCAGGCTCCGGGCCAGCACCCGGATCAGGTCCTTATCCCGGACACGGAATGCGCCCTGCAGCCCCTCGGGGGATCGGGCGGCAAGGTCATAGCCGTTTCTGACGGCAGTCAGCAGGACACGGCTGCCCAGCAGGGCCAGGAACAGGCCCAGTGCGGCCACGCCGGAAAGCAGCGTCCAGCTGGAGTTCTGATAGCTCTGGGCGTTGAGCAGGGCGACCGCAGCCTGCACCAGCGCACCGCAGGCAGCCAGCGCCGGCATGGTGTCTGCACTGGGGCGGCCCTTGAGGCCCTGCAGACCATCCCGCAGGACAGGCCAGCCCACAGCCAGCGCACCGGCCAGAAAGAGCAGGTTGGCAGCATAGAACGCCGCCGGGGCGATCACGGGGTCAAGGGAGGCCACGGGGGCCAGCAGCCCCTCGGCAACAAGGCCAAAGTGAAGCAGTACCACGGCAAGGATGCCCTCCAGCACACACCGCAGCGTCAGCTCCGCGCCCATCCGGCGGAGCTTCTCCCCCACCTGCTCGGGCGTTTCCGGCTCGGCTTCCTCTTCAGGCTTCTCCTCAGCCTCCGGCGCGGCAGGAACCGCTTTCTCAGCGGGCTGGGCCGGGGCCTCCTCTGCCGGGGCGGCAGGCCGGGCGGGTGCTTCGTCCTCTTCCAGCCCCATCAGCGGCAGGCTCATGCTGTCGTCCTTGCTGGGGGCCTCGGTGCGGGTAGGGGCCTGCGGCTCGTTCTCGTCCGCGCCCTTGCCAAAGAACTGGAAAGCCGTTTCCGGTTCCGGCTCAACCTCTGGCGCGGCTTCCGGGGCAGACTTTGCCTGCTTTACCGACTGATCCTCGGCAAACACCATGGGGATGGCCGGGCCCTCAGGCGCTGCGGGAGCTTCCGGCTCCACGGCCAGCACCTCTTCGGGGGCATCCTGCATTTCCTCCACCGGGGCGGGCTTGGGGGTGCCATAGAGCATGGCCTTGAGTTCGGCCATCTCTGCATCCTCCTGCTGCTCCTGCGGGGTCAGGGGTTCCTGGCGGCGGGGCGGCTCCGGCTTTTTCTCGGGCTGGGGTGCGGGCCGGGGTTCCAGCTTCGGCGCTGCGGGGGCTTCCGGCGCGGTGGGCAGAGCCACAGGCTCTGCTTCCTCCAGCTCTCCGGGCTCCAATGCCAGCTCCAGGCCGGCCTCGGCTTCTTCCTCATGGCCCAGCACGATCTCACCCGTGGGCGGCAGCTCATTCTGCACGGCCGGGGCGGCGGCTGGCTCCTCTTTGTCCTTTTCGCGGTGGAAGAACTTGCCCAGCAGGCTGCCGGTATTCTCCTTTTCCTCATCGCGGCGCTTCATCTCTTCGGGCACCTGTGCCACGCTGGTGCTGAAAAACGTGCGGAACTTCTCGTTCTGCGCATCGATCTCTTCCTGTGTCAGCTCTTTGCGCTTATCATCCTTTGGCATCCTAGTCCCTCCCTGTTCTGGTCACGGCGGTCTGGCCGCTGTTTCTTACTCTGCGGCGCGCTGGCTCTGGATCTCGTACAGGATGATGCCAGCTGCCACCGAGACATTGAAGCTGTCCACACCGGTGCCCTGAGCGGCCATATCCAGCCGCACCACACCATCGCAGAGCTTTTTCACCAGCTGGGATACACCGCTGCCCTCGCTGCCCAGCACCAGTGCGATGGGGCCGGTCAGGTTGTTCCGGCGCAGGGACACGCCATCCATATCGGCGCAGTAGACGAAAACGCCCTGCTCCTTGAGGCGGCGGATGGTCTCGCCGATGTTGGCCACCCGGGCCACGGGCAGTCGCTCCGCAGCACCGGCACTGGACTTGATGACGGTGGGGGTCACGGATGCGCCGCCCCGCTTGGGGATGACGATGCCGTGTGCGCCGCACAGCAGGGCCGAGCGCATGACTGCGCCCAGATTGTGGGGGTCCTCGATGCCGTCACTCAGCACGAGGAAGGGCGGTTCGCCCTTCTCCTTGGCTGCGGCCAGCAGATCCTCCACCGTTGCGTACTCGATCTCGCTGGCAAAGGCAGCCACGCCCTGATGGCTCTCGGTGCCGGTCATAAGGCGCAGCTTATTGGGGTGCACCCGCTTGACGGTGGCACCGGCCTCCTTGGCCATTGCGGTGTAGTAGGCCGCCACAGCGGGGGCCATGCCCTCTGCCAGCAGCACGGTATCCACGCCGGAGCCGCTCTTCAGCAGCTCCGTGACCGGGTTCTTTCCGTAAACAAGGCTCTCGTTCCGGGGCTGCTCCTCGGCCTTTTCGCGGCGGGGGCGGCGGGACGTATTGCGTTCTTCCATGAAGTGCTCCTTCCATTTCTATCGCAGGACGCCGTGGCTCTTCCGGCCCGGCGCCGTTGTGTTTCATTCAGCAAATCTTTCCATGCCGCAGTGCGGCAGGCGATGATGACTCATCTTGAAGTATAACATAAGAAGCCGGTGTTCGCCATAGAATTGTGATTTTTCTCCCGTGAAATTTCTGTGCTGCGGTCCGGACAGCACCGCATGGGGTAAGTGTTGTCCCTCTGCACACCGAGCATCCGTCTTTTTGCCGGAGGCAAAAGTTTTCCACATCTAAAGCGTTTTACCCATCGTATATCGGCCCTGTTTTTTCCACAAGTTGAAAACCCTGTGGAAAGGGTTCAAAACTCAAGCGCTCATGCCTGTTTTTCAGGTTGAATTCCACACTTTCCACGAGGTTTTCCACATTCTTATCTCGACAGGCTCAGAACCTTGCATACATTTTGTAATTTTCAAGTCAGAATTATGACAAATTTTTGAATCGATGCGGCCATTCTTTTGCCTTTTTATCCAATATCATTTTGACGAACACAGTCTTCTGTTGAAAATCGTCCCCTTTTGTCCCTCTCTCGTTCCTCTGCTCAGATGTTGTCGTCGCTTGTAAAAATGTTGCATTTCACTCGTTTTTCCATTTTTCGACTGCATTTCCGGCCAAGAAAGCTTCGGTTTGATTACAAAAACTCTCTAGTGGATTGATTTTGCCCTCTGTTTGGGGTATACTTAGGTTGCAACTTCGTTAAACCATACACGAAGTGCTGTGTGGGTACGAAGAGACCCCGATAAATTTTGGAGGTAAATAATATGTTGGTAAATGCAACCGAAATGCTCATCAAAGCCCGCGACGGCCACTACGGTGTGCCTCAGTTCAACATCAACAATCTGGAGTGGACCAAGGCCGTCCTGACCGCCTGCGAGGAGATGAAGAGTCCCGTCATTCTGGGCGTCTCCGAGGGTGCCGGCAAGTACATGACCGGCTTCAAGACCGTCGCCGCAATGGTGGACGCAATGGTCGATTCGATGGGCATCACCGTTCCGGTCGCTCTGCATCTGGATCACGGCACCTACGAGGGCTGCAAGGCCTGCGTTGAGGCTGGCTTCTCCTCCATCATGTTCGACGGCAGCCACTACTCCATCGAGGAGAATGTCGCCAAGACCACGGAGCTGGTCGCTCTGGCACACTCCAAGGGCATGAGCATCGAGGCCGAGGTCGGTTCCATCGGCGGCGTCGAGGACGGCGTTGTGGGCAACGGTGAGATCGCTGACCCCGCAGAGTGCGCAAAGATCACCGATCTGGGCA
>OIYT01001914.1_pt1 | contig 13743 bp, 13 predicted proteins | sample 1588201 | NCBI WGS metagenome assembly OIYT01 (sample SAMN03283260) | human gut metagenome | biome: human-associated habitat; material: feces | host: Homo sapiens | place: USA | collected 2013
GCTTCTCCGCCGCCGATTGCCATGTCGTCCACAATTTCCTGCTGCCGCTGGTCCAGTCCGCCGAAGAAGGTGATCCACAGCGGGGCAGTGACGGCCACCACTGCCGTAGCCAGCAGGAGGACCGCAATTGCCACGGCGATACCGCGGGAGATCCCCCGGCGCAGCACAGGCCGGGGCTGTTTCTTTCCCCAGTTCCAGGGATCTGCCAGCAGCCGCATCCGCGCCCGGAGATATTGGGGAGAGAACTCCGGGTCTTCCGTTTCAGCCTGTTGAAGGACGCGCTCATACTGGGCCAGGTTGGCGTCCATCAGGCCCTGGCGCAAAAGGGCGTCAAACCGCGTCATAGATGTACCCCTCCTTTTCAAGGCGTTCCCGCAGCATGGATTTGCCGCGCAGGATACGGACTGCCACAGTGGACTCGTTGATATGCAGCCGCCGGGCGATCTCCCGGTTGGTCTGCTCCTCGACGCATTTGAGTTCCAGAATCCGCCGGTAGTTTTCCGGCAGGGCCCGGATCAGGGAAACAAGGTAGTTGTACTCCGGCTGTCTGTCCTCCCGGGCCGGCGGATCCCAGTCCTCCGGGAAAGCCGTGGTTTTCCGCTCCGCCCGGAGGATATCCAGGGCGGCGTTTTTGGCCGTGGTGACCGCATAGCCCTCCGTCTCCTTCCAGGGCAGAGCGGAGATCCGCTCCCAGTTCTGCACGAGGTTGAGCCATGTCTGCTGAGCAGCGTCCTCCGCCTGCGTTGGGTCTCCCAGGATACGCAGGGCCACCGCATAGATTTTTTTCTCATGGGCTTCAAAAAGCCGCGTGAACCGCTGCTGGTCCTGTTCGGTCTCCAACATGGCAAGGCATATTGCGAGCATAAAACCCCTCCCTTATGTGAAATTGACGCTGGTCTATTTGTTAAACGGTGAAGAAACGAAAAGTATTACAGCGTCCTGGAAATTTTTGAAATTCAGAGAAATGGCTTTTTTAGAGTAAAGCATACACGGGGGAAAAACGCAACAGAGGGTTCATCGGAAGACAAGCTCAATTATCCGCGAGCCATCGTATGTTGTTCTTTCGGTGGAGAGAGGGAACGAAAATGGCGCGAGATAAAGTTGACTTATGACCTTCCCCAGTGCAGTTGGCGCCCGAACAGTATTTACCCACCCATGGGTGGGTAAACGCTTCGGCACGGACCGGAAATTTTTGGGAAAAGTTCCTTGCTGACTGCACTACGGGAAGATGCGAATTTAGGATTTATGCCGCACGATTTTCAACTAGTGGTGTCCCCCCTCAAAATAGAGAACTCCAAGTCTGTGAACACTCCTGAAATTTCAACCGTCAAAATGCCAATAAACTTTACATTGCCGGACGCAAAAGAAAAAATATGTTTCATATTACAAATTAAATATCCAAATATCGCCTCTTTTTTTGCATTATGGCGATTGACAAAATCACGAAGATCTTCTATGATGTGTGCATCACAAAGGAGTGTGAACGGTTTTCCGTTCGCGCTCCTTTTGTTTTTTTAGAAGCGTACCAACTGTGTTAAGGAGGAATTTTGATGAAAAAGAAGAATTTGCTGAGCCTGATTCTGGCTCTTTGTCTGGCACTCAGTCTGACCGCCTGCGGCGGCAAGACCGTGGAACAGTCCAGCGGCGGCGACACCGCGGCCCCCTCTGAAGAGAACTCTGGGGACGCCACCATCACCCTGGGCATGATTGGCCCTCTGACCGGCAGCCTGGCCGTGTACGGCACCCACATTGAAAAGGGTGTGAAGCTGGCGATCAAGGAGATCAACGCGGCCGGCGGCGTCAGTCTCAGCGACGGCACCTATCAGCTGGACGTGGAGACCAAGGACGACCAGGGCGACTCCACGGAGTGTGTCAACGCCATGAACGCCCTGATTTCTGACGGCATCCAGTTGGTGGTGGGTTCCGCCACCTCCGGCTGCACCAGCGCCATTACCTCCATCGCCAACTCCGAGGGCGTCGTGATGATCACCCCCTCCGGCACGGCGGACTCTCTGACCACTGCCATGGACTATGTGTTCCGCACCTGCTTCCGGGACTCCTTCCAGGGCGAGCTAGCGGCCCAGTACGCCAAGGATGAGGGCTACACCAAGGTGGGCATTGTCTACTGCTCCGCCGATACCTACTCCGCCGGCCTGCGGGACGCCTTCACCACCGCCTGCGATAAGCTGGGTCTGGAGATCGTGGCGGAGGAATCCGTGGCGACCATGACCGAGGTGGACTACACGAACCAGTTTAACAAAATGGTATCCGCCGGTGCCGAGCTGGTGTTCACTCCCTTCTACTATGACGTCATGGGCCCCTATCTGGTGCCCCAGGCCCGCAGCGTGGGCTTCAGCGGCGTCCTGCTGGGCGCCGACGGCGTGGACAACACCGAGACCACCATTCCCGCCGGCGAGGATCTGTCTGTGTATAACGACGTGTACTTTGTGAACCACTACTCCACCGAGCTGGCTACCAGCGGCGTCTCCGCCGACTTTGTGGCCAATTACGAGGCTGAGTACGGCGAGACCCCCAACAACTTCGACGCCCTGGCCTACGACGCCGTGTATGTCTATAAAGCCGCCATGGAGGCCTGCGGCGCCGCTGACGCCGCCAGCGTCCAGGCCGCCCTGGCCGACACCAGCGCCGTTTACGATACCACCTGCGGCACCTTCTCCTTTGACGGCACCGGCACCCCCATCAAGAACGGCGTGCTGATGGGTTATACCTATACCGCCGGCGATGAGGCTGTCACCAAGATCACTGTCACAGCCCTGAGCCTGAGCTGACCGCCTGAAGCACACAGCATCCCGATACATGCACCAAAGGGGGAGGCGCTCCGCCTCCCCCTCTTTGATTTTCCCCGCATACTGTACGAATTCAAGGAAGAGGGGGATACCTCTATGATTACATTCATCCAGTTCCTGATCACAGGGCTGCGGCTGGGAAGCGTATACGCGTTGATCGCTCTGGGTTATACCATGGTCTATGGCATCATCAAGCTGATCAACTTCGCCCATGGCGACTTCATCATGGTGGGCGGCTACTCCCTGTTTTTCACCATTCCCATCATGCTGAATCTGGGCGTGCCCGGCTGGCTGGCAGTGGTTCCCGCCATCGTGATCTGCGCCTGCGTGGGCATGCTGGTGGAGCTGCTGGCCTACCGCCCCGTCCGCAAAACCGGTAACAACCTGACTTGCCTGATCACCGCCATTGCCATGAGCTTCGTGCTGGAAAACCTGGCCCAGGCCATTCCCGCCATCGGCCCGGATCCCAAGGTGCCCTACACGCTCTTTGCCAAGACCGTCTCCGTGGGCGGCGTCGCCATCAGCCACGCCACCATCATTACCGTGGCAGTCTCCGCCATCATCATGGCGGCCCTGTATTTCTTCACCCAGAAGGCCCGGATTGGCTGCGCCATGCGCTGCGTGTCGGAGGACAAGGAGGCGGCCACGCTGATGGGCATTGATGTCAACCACACCATCATCATCACCTTCGGCATCGGCGCGGGGCTTGCCGCGGTGGCCGCCCTGATGTATATCGCCCAGTATCCCAAGGTGTTCACCACCATGGGCGCCACTCTGGGCATCTACGCTTTTGTGGCGGCGGTGCTGGGCGGCATCGGTTCTCTGCCGGGCGCGGTGCTGGGCGGACTGATGATCGGTATCGTCCAGTCCGGCGCCAACACCTATATCAGCTCCTCCATGTCCGATACTTTCGTCTATCTGATCCTCATTGTGGTGCTGATGATCCGGCCCGCCGGTATTCTCGGAAAGAATGTGGGTGAAAAAGTATGAAACAGAACGCTTACAAAGGCCGTTATCTCATCAATTTCGCGGCGGTCCTGGTGCTTTTCGCCATTGCCGTGGTCATTGGGATGACCGGCGGCAACACGGTAAAGCTGAAGATCACCCCCTCCATCTGGCAGTGCAGCTACCTGATCATCATGGCGGCCTCGCTGAATCTGGTGCTGGGTTTTCTGGGCCAGCTGTCCCTGGGCCACTGCGGCTTTATGGCCGTGGGCGCCTATACGGCGGCTCTGCTCTCCCTGGCGCTTCAGCGGGCGGGGTTTTACACCGAAAAAGCGGGGCCGGCGTTTTTGCTGGTGCTTTTGCTGAGCATCCTCGCCGCCGGCGGGGTAGCGGCGCTGCTGGGGCTGCTGGTGGGCATCCCAGCCCTGCGTCTGAAGGGCGATTATCTGGCCATCATCACCCTGGGCTTCGGCATGATCATCGTCAACCTCATCAACAACCTTCCCTTCTGCGGCCAGCAGGGCCTCTCCCAGGGCTCCGCCTCCTCGGCGCTTTACGCCACGGGCCTGGGTTTTTCCAACGATGAAAAAATGCAGTATTTGTGGGTGGCGGCGCTGGTGGTCATCTTATGCATGACGGCCATGTTCATGTTCGTCCGTTCCAAATACGGGCGCTGCATCCGGGCCATCCGGGACAATGAGATCGCCGCCTCCGCCTCCGGCATCAACGTCAGCTATTACAAGGTGATGACCTTCACCATCTCCGCGTTTTTCGCCGGGATCACCGGCGCCCTGTACGCCTGCTGCAACGCGGCGCTGGCCACCACCTCCTTCGCCTTTACCAATGGTTCCATCCTGAACTCCGTGTTTATCGTGGTCATGGTGGTCGTCGGCGGCATGGGCTCTCTCACCGGCTCGGTCATCGCCGCAGTAGTGCTGTTTTTGCTGAATTACACCATTAAAAACGGCGCGTGGGTGGCGGCGCTTCCCACATTTTTGCAGAATGTGTTCACCTATCCCATGCTGGTCTACTCCATCGCTCTCATCGCGGTCATCATGTTCCGCCCCCGGGGCATTATGGGCAGCCGGGAGTTCGCGCTGTGCGACATCCCCAAGTGGCCCGGGTGGATCCGGACACATTTCGCGGCCCGCACGGCGGGAAGATCCGCCAGAAGGGAGGCGGCGCGCCATGGCTGAGAAAACCGTGCCCGTTCTGGAAACGAGAAAACTTGGCATTTCCTTTGGCGGTCTCCACGCGGTACAGGATTTCAATATTCAGATCCATTCCGGCGAACTGGTGGGCCTGATCGGCCCCAACGGCGCTGGAAAGACCACCGTGTTCAACCTGCTCACCGGCGTGTATGTCCCCACGGAGGGCACCGTCCTGCTGGACGGCGTGCCTCTGAACGGAAAAAAGACCCATCAGTTCGTGGAGGCCGGGATCGCCCGCACCTTCCAGAATATCCGGCTGTTCAACGACATGACCGTCCTTGAAAATGTCAAAGTCGCCTGCACAAAGGATATCCATTACAACCTGCTGGACGCCGTCCTCCGCACCTCCAGGTTCTGGAAAGCGGAGCAGGAGAGCACGGAGCGTGCCATGGAGCTGCTGGCCATCTGCCATCTGGAGGACAAGGCGGATGTTCTGGCCTCCAGCCTGCCCTATGGCCAGCAGCGGAAGCTGGAGATTTCCCGGGCCCTGGCCACCAATATGAAGGTCCTGCTTCTGGATGAGCCTGCCGCCGGCATGAACCCCACGGAGACGGCGGAGCTGCTCTCCTGCATCAACACCATCCGGGACCGCTTCGGCATCGCCATCCTGCTCATCGAGCACGACATGTCCCTGGTGATGAACGTGTGCGAGCGCATCCAGGTCATCGACTACGGTCAGACCATTGCCGCCGGCCTGCCGGAGGAGATCTCCAAAAATCCCAAGGTCATTGCCGCCTATCTGGGCGAATAAGGAGGGAGCGCATATGCTGGAAATCAAGGACCTGAACGTCTTTTACGGCGCCATTCACGCCCTGAAGGGCATTTCCCTCACCGTGGGCGACGGCGAACTGGTCTCCCTCATCGGCGCCAACGGCGCTGGGAAAACCACCACGCTTCACACCATCTCCGGCCTGCTGCGGGCGTCCTCCGGCTCCATTGCCCTGGACGGCACGGATCTGCAGAAGGTGCGTCCCAACACCATCATCAATCTGGGCCTGGCCCATGTGCCGGAGGGCCGCCATGTCTTTGCCCGCATGACGGTGGAGGAAAATCTCCGCATGGGCGCATATATCATCAAGGATCAGAAGAAAATCGCGGAAAACCTGGAAAAGGTTTACGGCCACTTCCCCCGCCTGCGGGAGCGGCGGCGCCAGTTGGCAGGTACCCTCTCCGGCGGCGAGCAGCAGATGCTGGCCACCGGGCGGGCGCTGATGACCGTCCCGAAGATCGTGCTGATGGATGAGCCGTCCATGGGCCTCAGCCCGCTGCTGGTAAAGGAGATCTTCTCGATCATCGAGGAGTTGCACAGAAGCGGCATCACCATTTTGCTGGTGGAGCAGAATGCCAAGATGGCCCTGGCGGTCAGCGACCGGGCCTATGTGCTGGAGACCGGCACCATCTCCATGGAGGGCGCCGCGGCCGACCTGGCCACCGACGATCGGGTCCGCAAGGCCTATCTGGGCGCGTAAGGAGGTACGGCAGTATGGAAAAATTCGTTATCACAGTGGCCCGTGAGACCGGCAGCGGCGGCCACAACATCACCCGCAAGCTGTCCGACGCCCTGGGCATCCCCTATTATGACCGGGATCTGCTGCGGAAGGCCTCGGAGGTCAGCGGCATCCACGAGCGGCTCTTCGGCGCCGCCGACGAGCGTATCGGCCTGAAGGAGATGCTCTCCGCCGCCGAAAAGGTCTATACCGGCGAGACCCTCCCGCCGGACAGCGACGACTACATCTCCACCCGGAACCTGTTCAGCTTTCAGGCCAAGATCATCAAGGAGCTGGCGGATACTGAGAGCTGCATCATCCTGGGGCGCTGCGCCAACTATCTGCTGGCAGGCCGTCCGAACGTGCTGCGGCTGTTCATCCACGCGCCTGTGGAGGCCCGTCTGGCCCGGGTGTCGTCCTACTCGCTGGCCTGGAGCCAACGGGAGGTGGCCAAGCATATCCGGGTCGAGGACAAGCGGCGCTCCGCCTATTACCACTACTACACCGGCGAAGAGTGGCGGGATGCCGCGGGCTATGACCTGAGTCTGGACTCTGACGTTCTGGGGGAGGACGGCTGCGTGGAGTTTATCCGGCAGGCCCTTCCGCTGTTCGTCAAGTAAGAGGAGGATGGTTATGCGTTTCTCCAAACGGATCCTGCGGATGGATACCGCCGTCGTGCGGCAGACCCTGGCGCTGGCCGCCCAGCAGGACGTTATTTCCTTCGCGGGCGGCCTTCCCGCCCCGGAGTCCTTCCCGGTAGAGGCTATGCGCCTTGCCGCCGACCGGGTATACCGCGCCAATGGCCGGGCCGCGCTGCAATACGGCCCCTCCGCCGGCTTTCTCCCCCTGCGGGAAAAGCTGGCCAGCCGCCATCAGAGGCAGGGGATCTCCTGCTCGGCGGACAACTTTCTGATCGTCAGCGGTTCCCAGCAGGGCCTTGACCTGGCGGGCAAGGTGTTTTTGGAGCCTGGGGACCTGGTGGTCTGCGAAAATCCCACCTATCTGGCCGCCCTGACGGTATTCCGCTCCTATGAGTGCGGCATCCTGCCCATTGAGACCGACGACGAGGGCATGGTTCCGGAGGACCTGGAACAGAAGTTGGCGGCAAACCCCAGCGCAAAGCTCATGTATCTGATCCCCACTTTCCAGAATCCCACCGGCCGGACCTGGTCCCTGGCCCGGCGGAAGGCCGTTTTGTCCATCGCGGAGCGGTACAGTCTCCCCATTCTGGAGGATAATCCTTACGGGGAACTGCGCTACGAGGGTACCTTCCTCCCCTCCCTGAAGTCCATGGACACCGCGGGCATCGTCACCTACATGGGCTCCTTTTCCAAGGTGCTGAGTCCCGGTGTCCGGCTGGGCTGGCTGCTGGCCTCCCGGGAGCTCATTGAGAAATACGAGAGCGCCAAGGAGTGCACCGACCTCCAGTCCAGCACCATCTCTCAAATGGTAGTGGACGCCTATCTGGAGGACAATGACCTGGACGAAAACATCCGCCGGCTCAACGGCCTGTACCGGGAGCGCCGGGACCTGATGCTGTCCCTGCTGGCCTCTGAATTCCCCCCCGGGGCCAGGTGGACCCATCCATGCGGCGGCCTGTTCCTGTGGGTGACGCTGCCGGAGTCCATTGACACCGCCGCCCTCCTGCCCGCCATGGTGGAGCGCGGCGCGGCGTACATCCCCGGCCAGTCCTTCTTCGCCGGTCAGGACGTCCGTTGCTGCCTGCGGCTGAATTTTTCCAACGCCTCGGAGGAGCATATGCTCCAGGGCATGGCCGCCATGGGCCGCTTCTTCCGGGAAGTTCTGTGAAAAAGGTGTGAGTGCTTTGCGCATTGAAACCGTTAGTATTCTGGGGCTTGGCGCGGAGGGCGGCATTGCTTTCCGCGCCCTGGCGGACACATCCTGTCAGGTCCGTGTTCTCGCAAAAGGCGAGCGGGCGGAGCGGCTGAAGCGCCAGGGCATCACCATCAACGGCGTCCACTATTCCCTCCATGTGTCCTGTCCCGGTCAGGAGCCGCCCCCGCAGCTCCTGATCGTGGCGGTGAAGGGCTACCAGCTGGCGGACGCCCTGGAGGACATCGCCTGCGAAGCAGGGCCGGAGACCGTCGTCATGAGCCTGATGAACGGCCTTACCAGCGAGGAGATCCTCTCCGAGCGCCTGGGGCCGGAGCGCGTCATCTACTGCATGAGCCGTCTCAACGCAAAAAAGACCGGCCCGCGGGTGGAGTTCCAGCCTGTGGGCCAAATCTATATTGGAGAGAAGGATGGAACAGTCAGCGGCCGCATCCAGTCCATCGCCGATCTGCTGGACGGCTGGGTGCCTTGCCGGATCAGCCGGGAGATCGTGGTGGATATCTGGAGGAAGTACATGTTCAACGCGGCCTGCAACACCGTGCAGTCCATTTTGCGGTGTCCGCATCTGTGGTTTCAACGGCTGCCGGAGGCCTGTGCCGCTTTGGAATGCGTCATGCGGGAGATCGTCCAGCTGGCCAACGCGATGGATATCCCCCTGTCGCAGGCGGATATCCGGGCGCTGGACGGATATTTCCTCCCCTATCCCGCCGACGGCATGTGCAGCATGGCCCAGGATCTGCAGGCAAAGCGCCCCACGGAAATCGATCTGCTGATCGGCGAAGCCCTGGAGCTTGGCCGCGCTCACGGCGTGGACCTGCCGGTGTGCCGGTTCGTTTATCATCTGATCAGGACCCTGGAGCAGGTCAACGCCGGGGCATTGGAGGAGGGCCTATGACACAGCAGCTTGACTTGGCATACCTGTTCAGGGATCGGCCCTATGATCCGGCAGTTTCCCCCGCCGACTACGACATGCTGTGCGTGAAAAGCGGAGAAGACGAGCTGTATGGCGAGATCATGTGGCCGGACAGCGCCTGGGGCGGCCAGCGACCCTGTGTGATCCTGTGCCACGGTTATCCCGGCGTGGCCCGAAACGACGACCTGGCTTTTGCCCTGCGGCGCATCGGCTGCGTGGTGATCGTCATGCACCACCGGGGCGCCTGGGGCAGCCAGGGGAGTTATCTGGTCTCCAACTGTGTGCAGGATGTGGTGAACATCTTTGCCCACGTCCGAAGTCCCGCGTTCCGCGAAATCTATCACACAGACCCCGGCGCCGTATTCCTGATGGGACACAGCATGGGCGGCAACAGCGTCCTCCAGGCCGCCCGCCGCCTGAAAGAGGTCCGGGGACTGGTCCTGCTGGCGCCCTATGATCCCACCAGCTTTCTGCGCGCGGGAGAGGAGAGTGCGATCCTTCCCCTGCTGCGCACGGGGCGTATTCTCCACAGCGACGGCCTGGAGGCCATTCTGCGGGATATCCGGGGGCACTTGGAGGACTACGCCTTTGAAAACGCCTTTCCCGACCTTCGGGATCAGAACATCTGCTGTTTCACAGGCACGCTGGACACCATCGCGCCTCCCTGGATGATAACGCCATTTTGGTCCCGGCTGGCCGCCCGGAAAACAAACGCGGTGCAGCGTCTGATTGAGTTGCCTGTCGCCCATGGCCTCTGCGGCAGCAGGATCACCGTCATTCAGGAGACGGCCCGTTTTTTGGCGGATGCGCTCGCTTCAAGCCCTCTCAGCGCGCCGGAAGCCTGATCCGGACTATGCTGGTGATTGCAGCCGCTGTCCATATTTTTTGTGGAGATATATCCGGCGCGGCATGATATTTCTTAGGACGCGCGGCAGCGCGGGGCTTATTTCATGCTGGACAACGTTTGACCCAAACCGCGACCCAGGTTGGAATCAGAGCAGGCAGGAAACAACGGGAACAACGGAGCAGACAGCAAGTGATTCTGAGCCAAAAGATTCGGAAAGGATGGGATAAACCGTTTTTCCGCACCTGACGCATCTTCACACGCAGGAGGTCACAGGTTCGAGTCCTGTATCGTCCACCATACTTGAGAAATCCGAACCTAATCCCAATCGGGAACGGGTTTGGATTTTTCGTTTTAATCGAGGACATAGGCAGATAAACAAAAAAAGGGGAGCGCCACCAGTCGGTGACGCTCCCCCTTGCCGTTCAGGTGCTTTTCTCCTGCCCGCTCTCCCGCTGTTCCCAGGCCGCCAATTCCCGGCGGCCTTCCTCGCTCTCATAGTATTTCTGTATCATCGGCAACAGGCACCGGGCCATGCGCTCAATGGCATAGTCTGGAATATCCATGCCGCTGTTCTCTTTCTCTTTACCGTTCAGACTTCTTCTTATAAGTAGTCCCCCTTTGCTGTTCTTTCAATGCCTGTCTAACCTCTGGCGGTATGCTGTTCACAAACCGCCGAAGCTGTTCGTTTTCCTTTTTGAGCATAAGCACCTCCATCTGCTTCTGTATGCTCTTTTCGCTGTTGACCTTTTCCCGTAGGCCCTCGTTCTCCTGTGTCAGATAATCAATGGTAGCCTGGTACTTCTTCATCTGCCCCAAATGCTTTTTCAGCCGGGAGAAGTACGGCCCCACCATCTCCAAAACCTCGTCCCGCTTCTTCCCGGCGTTCAGCACCCCGATCTCTGAAATGGCCTTTTCTATGGCCTGCTGCTGTCTTGTGAGGTCTACGGACTGCTTGAACAGCCAGGTGGGAATGTGCTTGCGCTTTGTCACAAGGGCGCTCTCGCCCCGTTTGAGGACAGGAAACGCCTTTTTCATGTGGGCGTGAAACTCGTCCTGCCACTTGGAGAGCTGCGCCCGGTTGCCTAAAATCTCCTTGGCGGACAGCCGCCCGTCCTCGGTGATGGGCGTGAAGCAAAGGTGGAGATGGGGCGTTTTCTCGTCCATGTGTACCACGGCGGAAAAGATGTTTCCCCGGCCCACCTTCTGCTCCATGAACGCCACGGCCTCCGTGAAGTAGGCTTGCACCTCCTGTTTGCTCCTGCCCGTGAAGAACTCCGGGCTTGCGGTTATCAGCGTGTCCACGAACATGGTGCTGTCCTTCCGGGTGCGGCACCCCGCCGCTTTGATACGACTGTTGATCTCCCGTCGGTACTTCTGGGCGGGTTGGATAATGTGAAAGTTGTCCTTGCTCCTGCTGGTGTCAATATCCGGGTTGCTGGCGTACTGCTCCTTGGTGCGCTCGTGGTGAGCCTCCAGCGCCCCGGCTGGCCCCGCCTTGTACTTGGCGAAGCGCAAAATTGCGTGCTGTGCCTTTTGTGCCATTGTACCTCCTTGTTGACGGTATTTCCCCGTTTTCTGGGGTGGGAATGATATTGTATTACCCCCTCTTGTTTCGGGGCCTGAACCCCTTGCAAATACAAGGCTTTTTGACCCCAAAATGGTAACAGTCCAGCGTTGCTGGCCTGTTACCATTTTGGGCGCAAAAAAGCCACGCCCGCCGCTCCCGGCTTGCGTGGCTTTACCGCCCTGTTTCGTTCTCGTACTGAATGAATCGCTTCTTGATGGCCTCCATGCGCTTGACCACAGCGCTGTGGGTCTTGTAGCCCAGCTCGTCCGCTATCTCCTCGTAGGTGTACCCCTCCACCCGCAATTCCAAAATCTCCATATCCTTTTGGGACAGGGTGGCCTTGAACCGCTGGCAGAAGTCCTCCCCCTCCACCTGCCCCGTGAAGTCCCCCTCCGGGGCGGGCAGGGCGTGGATTTTGCTGTCTTCGTCCTCCATGCACTCCTCCAGCGAAACGGTCTGCACCCGCTTGGAGCGGGTATGATACCACTTGCGGAGGAAGTCCTTGCGGACATTGGTGTCCCAATTCATAAAATCCTCGTCACAGGGCATTTCCCGTATCACTTCCAGCATTGGCCCCCAGCCCTGTTCCTCGATGGTCTGCTCTACCACCTGCTTCATCACCGAGCGCACATCGTCCGGGTCAAAGAAAGGTATCTCGAACTCGGGCGGCAAGTCAAAGAGGGCCTGCACGCCCCAGCCCCACACACGCTCCACCCCCTTGGCCCACAGGGGCAGGACATAGGACAGTTGCCAGACGGGGAAATATCCCGTGTAATGCTCCTTCCAGCCGCCGAAGCCGAAGTGGGGGAAGGCCAGCGACGCCACGGCGTCCATGACCTCGTTTAGAAACTGCTGGCTCATCATGACCTCGCCCCACTCCGGGCAAGCCATGAGCGCTTTTCTGCTACGGGGCAATCTGCGGAGGGTGGGACAGCGGACGAGCAGGTCATAGGGGAGCATATAGACCAGCGGCAGGTAGCGAATGGGACTGTCGTGGGGAAACTTGTAGGTAACGGACAAAGAATTGACCTCCCTTCTGAATAGATTTTTCTCTGTCTCTATTTATTTACGGCATAAGTATATACCTTTTGTTCCTAAAAAGAAAAATTATTTTTTGCTGTTTTGTAAGGCAGGGCAAAAACTCTCTCTGCCTACTTTCTTTTCCAGAAAGAATATGCTATAATGCTTTTGCGACGCAACTGAATATCTACCTATGAGGGTGTGCATATTTTACTTCGGTAAAAATGCACTCTCCATTTTCGCATCCTCGTGGGTGGTAGAAAAGTTGCGTCGCGGCAACGGAGTTGTGCGTTTTTCGGCGTGCGGCTTCGGCCGCACGCTTTTTTATTGAAGGAGTCAAGTTTACCATGCATGACTTTATTAGACACATTTTTTATTTGTTTCAAAATGCAATTCCCCTCGCCTTGGTTGGCTTGGCAGTAGGTGTAGCGATCCTTGTCGTGCTGAACCGGAAGCGCCACCGAGACGGTGAGCCTTTTCCGAGAGGACAAGCCGTGGCTGTTCTCCTTCTGCTGTGCTACCTGGGCGGGCTTGCCGCCATCACCTTTATGAACCGCATGGATGGTATGCAGATGGGTGCCCAACTACACCCATTTTTGGCGTTCTGGGAGGCATGGAACAACTTTACCCTGCAAATCTGGCTGAACCCCCTGCTAAACATCGCCATGTTCCTCCCGTTGGGTGTGCTGCTTCCTCTGGCAGTAAAGCCTTTCCGACGGTGGTATTGGATGCTGACAGCTGGGGCTGGCACATCTCTTGTGATTGAAGTACTCCAGTATAGCCTTGGTCGGGGACAGGCTGATGTGGACGATTTGATCTGCAATATTCTGGGGGCCATGCTGGGGTACTGCTTATGTATGCTGTTCGTCAGCTCGGCTGGAAAACGATGGAAGATTGCCGGGATCTACGCCGTCTTTCCTGTTCTGTCCGCTGCTGTCTTGGCGGGCGTGTTCCTCGCCTATCATTTCCAGCCCTACGGAAATCTTGCAGATGCTCCGATTTACGCCGCCAACACCAAGGGAATAGAATGGGTACAAGAGTGTTCACTATCTGATGAGCCGGGGCCGTCTGGGGTGTACTGGACGGAACCGT
>OIYT01001915.1_pt1 | contig 13739 bp, 12 predicted proteins | sample 1588201 | NCBI WGS metagenome assembly OIYT01 (sample SAMN03283260) | human gut metagenome | biome: human-associated habitat; material: feces | host: Homo sapiens | place: USA | collected 2013
CGATATCGCTGACCACATGGGTCGCAAAAAGCACGATCATTTTTTGTGCCACAGCGGCAATATAATTTCGTATATTGATCCGCTCACTGGGATCCAGCCCCGCCGTTGGCTCATCCAGGATCAGCAGACGTGGATTCCCCAGAAGTGCCTGTGCCAGCAGAACACGCTGCTTCATTCCTCCGGAAAAGCCTCCCACCTTTTTGCGCCGCACTTCCCACAGATTGACCACCTGCAAAAGCTCCGCAATCTGCTTTCCGGCTGCTGCTGGGGTAATCCCCTTGACCGCCGCCATATATTTCAAGAACTCTTCTGCTGTATAATTTTCATAAAGTCTCTGCTGCTGTGGCATGTATCCTAACAGCTCCCTGTATTTTGTCCCCAGCTTAGTAATCTCATGGTCATTGCACAGCACCTCCCCTTGATCCCGCACAATGCTGTCCGTCAAAATATTGATCAGCGTACTTTTGCCTGCCCCATTTGGTCCAAGCAGAGCATGTACACCGGGATCCAACACCAGACTCACGTCATCCAGTGCTGTTTTATCCCCAAACCGTTTCGTCAGATGAGAGATTGTAATCTCCATACGCTTTAAACTCCTTTCCCGTTTATTCCATCCTTAAAATGGAAAAATACTCAGCCTCCGGCAGCATCAAAATATATTTCCCAAAAGCAGTGGATCAAGCAGTACATATTTGAAAACCTTCACCCCACTTAGATACAAAACTAAGGGAAGCGCAAATATAGAAATACTGTATACCACTGTCATAATAAAGCTTTTCGCACGACTGGAGATCAGGTAAACCGCAGCCATTACCAGGAAAAATCCCAGATAACGCATGACAGAGATCAACGCCAGATAGTCCACCACCGCCAGTCCCGACAGATACATCGGAATGTGGGCCATGCTCGCCACGGAACAGTTCCAGCCCTTTGTTCCAAAAGCACTTAAGATACGATAAAATTCGCTTCCATAGATAATTCCATAGATCACGGTAATAATCCCCACGCCGATCCACAGCTTGGCACTCCGCAGCTCCTGCCTTCCCCGGGACGTTGTCCTCAGCAACCGCATCATTCCAGTCTCATACTCTCGGGAATAAATCCCCGCCACCGTAAGGATCACCATAAGAACGCCCTCCAGTGCCAGCACCGCATCCCGCTTCCATGCCATCTCATACCCTGTCAGCTTCTCGTAGCCTCTCTCGTAAAAAAGTCCTCCCGTTGAAATCCCGGAAATATAGCTGACGTGATTCATCAACACCTGAAACCCTTCTGTTCTTTTGCGTTCCCTGGCATACCCCGATTCCACGATGGATTTCAATTCGTCCGTAGCCGCCTTCCGTTTTTCCTCATGGATCTGCTTTTCCAGAGCAAGTCTCTCCTCCCTCCACTGTTTTATTTTTTTGGCGAAAGCCTTCGTATACGATCCGGATACCTGATCCACATACTCCTTATAATAAACATCCGATTCGTCATCATACAGTGAGTGCACCGGCGTATAGTTCCACCAGATCACTCCTGCAAATACACATACCATCAGAAACACGCTCTGATAATACAGTATCTTTTTTGCTTCCCCGTAAAACAAACGATACCCCCGTATTTTTCTCTGCCGTTTCCCCTTCGGCAGAATATGACGTCTGGCACGGGATACAATTTTCTGGTCGCAGAAGAAAAATACCGTTCCCGTAAAAAGTAAAATACCCACTACGATAAAAAACACGATCCCAACTGTAATATAACTGACCGGAAAACCGTACAGTCCGATATTCCGGTACACTGCCATCATTTCGCCCGTATGCAGAAATCCTATCAGATTTACATATTTCAAAGCAGACAGCCAGCTATTCGCTGATATCCCCCAATATGCCAGACTGCTTCCCCCTATGATCACCGCCAGGCAGACATACAGCTTCTGCGACGTATCACAGACCGTCATCAGGAATAATATTAACAGCATAACCATAAAATACGCCAGCAGCTTCAGTCCCAAAAACAGGACAATACTTTGTTTTAAATCTGCCGCCACGCCGGTTCCGATAAATCCATTTACGGATTGCAGACAGGCATTTAAATCTCCCAGTCCATACAATTTCCATGCCACCAGGATATTTTCCAGATAAAGGAGCAGCATCACCTCCATTGTAAACAGCAAAAGTGCCAATACTTTATAAATAATAAACGATTCCCGCCCCCTTTTCATGGTACGGATAAAGAAATATTCTCCCCGTTCCTTCTCCTGCATAAAGGAAACCGCCGCCGCGGCAAGCAGGATCACCAGACCGGCGATATCCGTCTGAAAAAACAGAAGGACCATTGCCCAGCCTCTGGAAGGAACGATCTGCACTGTACTTCCTTGAAACTGCCGCAGCATTTTCATAACCTTTGCAGCATCCTCCCGATCGTATTTACTGCTTTTTCGAAAACCTTCAAACACCTTACTTTTAGAATAATCCTTCTCCCGCTCCTCCAGATACTCATCATAACTGCCGGCACGGGACATTTCGTCAAGCATCGTCTCATAACCAATTCTTCGTTCATACGCTATATTCTGGTTGTTTGACTTTTTCTTCAGATAGCTTTTTGCCTGTGCCGGCTCCATCCCTTTGATCTCATGGTATATGCTGCGATAACAGGATACTGTCGGCTCCATCCATGACTGACGGCTGTACTCACTCCGCAGCAGCAAAAACAGATTCAGTAGAAGTCCTGCCACCACAAACACGACTACCGCCCGCTGTTTCCACAATTTTTTATGTTCTCTCCACATGCCTGCCCCACCTCGCTTTCAAATGTTACACCTGATATACTGATGCACATACATTGTGTTAATAAACTAGGCATGAAATAATCAAATTTTCTTTAAGATTACTTTAAAACCATTCCATCTTCAATTCTTATTACCCGGCTGCACCGCTCAGCCACACTATTATCATGGGTAACGATCACTACCGTTCTTCCTTCCTCATTAATCCGTTTAAATACCTTCATAATCTCATCCGTGGTTTTGGAATCTAACGCCCCTGTTGGTTCATCCGCTAACAGGAAAGACGGGTCGTTCACAATCGCTCTGGCAATCGCCACACGCTGCTTCTGTCCACCGGAAAGCTGTTTTACCGGTTTATGACAATGCTCCTTCATTCCTACGGCTTCCAATGCTGATATTACCCGGTTCAGCTTTTCCTTTTTTCTCATTTTCTTTTTGGAGAAATCCAAGGGTATAAGTACATTATCCTGCACGGTATAATCCTCGATCAACGCAAAGTCCTGCATAATCATTCCAATCTTTTCATTGCGAAGATGTGCCATTTTAATCTCATTCATTTTTCCCACAGGTGTTCCATCCAATATGTACTCTCCTTTATCATAGCGGTCAATAAATCCCAAAATATGCAAAAGTGTTGATTTTCCTGCTCCGCTGGTTCCCACAATGGCAATCATTTCTCCATCCTTTATTTCTGCAGACACTCCATGAAGTGCTTCAAATTCATTACTTTTTCCCTTATTATATATTTTAACAATATCTTTTAATTGAACCATACGCTCCTCCTTTTTGTCAGCCGGTAATTCCACTTTCTGTCAATACATCCTTCCCTGATTTTTTCCCAATCTCCTGACGAATCGTAATATCTCCAAACAACCAAAACACTCCCAGAATCAAAAGACATCCTGCAAACTCCCATAGTGTGAAAATGACCACCATTTCCCTAAGCTGACCACAAAACAGCAGGACTGCCAATGCCGCCCATGCCACAGCCAAAGACCAAGTTTCCAAAATAAAAATCGACGTTTTTTGCAGACGCATGCACTCTTTCCAGGTCAGACCATTCAAATAAAACACACCATATTTATAAAGACTTTGACGAACCAAAATCGAAGTACAGCTGACAATTGTTAGTACAGCCAAAAACATTAATGCTATAATAATCGGAAGCATATTCTTAACCTGCTCCAATATGTATGCATAACTTTCCCTTCGAAGCTGATCATGTTTTATATATGATGTAATTTGTCCATTCTTTGCAAAATATTTATCTATTTTCTCTGCAAATTTTCCGTCAGATGGCTGATCCCATGAGATAAATGTCAGACCGCTCATCATCAATGGCAGTCCCTGTGCATATTTCATCTTATAATTATAAATATCCTTATGAATCAAAAACATATATGGAAGCTGATGATATTCTCCAGAATAATTCCAAAAACATCTCCGTACATCTGTCATGTCCATATTGTCATCATTTGTTCCCAAAAGTTGAGCTCCATCCTTAACAATTCCAATAATCTTTACCCGGATCGGATGTTCTTCACATCGATCCATTTTCTGATCATCCTCACTGACCGTTAATACATCTCCCACATGATATGTCCCGTTTCGTCCATCCCTCTGTGCAATTACTGCCTCAATCTGTGTTGTTTTTTCGTCCTTTTCCTGAAACCATCTGCCTGCATCCATGACCGGTGTATGACATTTCCAAAGATCCGTGTCATATGCCGTTGTTTTAATACTGACATTTTTTCCTTTTGTAACCGTCTCAAATGCTACATCATAACAACCGTTGACCTTCCGCACACCCTTCAGGCATTTCTCGGCTGTATCTGCATCCATAACTGCCGCACCGTTGGGTTCGTTCAGTCCAAAAAAGCGGACAGATACTCCATTTCCTGCCACCAGTCCTGATATTTCATCATATATTCGAAAACGGGAATGAACTGCCGATATCATGCAGACTACCAATACATAAATAATAATGCTCTGCACCACTAACAAAACAAATGTCAAAGGATTCTTCCAAAGTTCCCTGCATGCGTACTTTATATTTCTCATTGTCTGCCACCTCCCACCTTGATTCTGTGATCCGCCAGAAACGTATACAGAATCATTGCCAGTAAAATTACCAGTGAAACCAAAAAATATGTTTCAAACAACATTTTATATACTGCCATGGGATAATGACTGTTCATATAATAATAGTATTTTTTCAGTACCGGCAAAACGCTTTGAAATCCCAGTACTGTCAGAAAATAAACCGGCAGCATAAGCGTCAGACACTCTGCCACATAAACCAGGACTGCCCGTATTACGGTCATGCCACATACTTGAAAAACAATAATAGATTTTCTTCTGGTCATCAAAATATAACGATAGATTAGTGCAAAGTTTAATCCTGAACACACAATAATAAGAACACAGATTGCAATAATCGTATTGTACAGATAAATCTGATCCAAATTAAGTGTATGAATCTGTGGAACAGAAAACAATCCGTTTAATTCTGTATTACACAAACGTGTCAGTTCGTCTTTTTCCTGATTTGTCAAAGCATGCTTAAAATCAATCTGAATGCCGCCTTCAAGTATCGTATCACCCGGCACAGATGTTATTGGTATATATGGTGCATCCACCCCGGTGCTTCCCCAGCCGATCACCTTATATTTTTCATTTCCCAATATAACCCATTTTTCATCTCTGGAAAGCATACTCTCCATAAAAGGATTATTCCCCATATTTATATGATGCACATCAAAGGCAACTGCAACTTTTTCTCCTGCATCAAACTCTTTATCCGAATAAATTCTGCCAGAATGAATAATTCCATTATTTTTTACATTACGAATCCAATCCTCGCTTAATACAAATTTCCCATTGTCAACAGAAAAAAAACAATCCATCGGATATCCATCTACCACTATCGTGACCGACATACATTTAATATCATTCTGCATATCCAACGACATATCTCTCGCCATATCCTTTAGCAATTCTACCGTTCCTGTCTGCTGAATGGAGTTCTTTTTTTGATACCTACAGGTTCCAAGATCCCCATGAATATCAATTTTTTCCAGTTCATAATCCGGTTCGAGAATCAATGTTTTTATTCCTTTTAGATCACTCTGCTTTTCCATCATAAAATTCTGATACATGGCATATGCAAAATGAATCATAAAGCAAGATCCTGCCACTGTAACAATAATCAGGAGAAACATATAAAAATCATTTTTTATCAATCCTTTAATATTTTTAAATACATATTTCATACAATCCCCCTTAATATCCATTCTCATATTTCTTCCATTTTCAAATTTTATTTATAATATGTATATAAATATATATCTCCGGTCAATGCATCTGCATATATTCTCATTGACTGTTCATTATTCATATTAATGCCATCCAACTGCCAGAATGGAAATATAATACTTTCTTTTTTATTTTTTCCGATATCAAAATGTATTGGACAATATACAAACTCCACTGTATCTATTTTAAGCCTTAAATGCTGTGCCATTTTTTTATCCAGGATTTGTAATATCCCGTCTAACCCTATAATTTTTCTGTCCTCCATCAGAACATTCAGTAACATTATGGTCTGACATTTTCTCATTGAAATATTCTTGTACCATTTTAGCCGCATCCTTCACAGTGGTATCTCTGTCAAACAGCTTATAACTTTGATCTTCCAATGTTTGTACTGCCCCACCGGTTACGATATTATCCGAATATACTCCCAGAGCATCCATCGATGCCTTCGATTTTTTCTGTAGAAATCTCGTAATACTGCCGTCACTCATAGAGTAAATTCCGCCTCCCAGTATCTGCACGGCATATTGATTTGTATTGACAAAAAATCCATTTCCGGACTTGCATTTTGAAATCTGATCCATTACCGTTGGCCACTTTTCATCCTGTTTTTTCTCCCCAAGCTGGCCACTGCAATCCTTTAGTTCCTTTTTCAGATCCACATTGTCATATCCCATTTCCTTTAAGCAGCTCTTAATCAGACTTATTCCTTCGTCAGCACTGATATCGCTTTCTAAATCTTCGCTAAAAACAGAAACGGTATCTGTTTCGGGAAACTCTCCATATTTACAATCTGACAGATCAAGTTTTGAATACGATTTACTTTGTGTTTCTTTCACTTCTGCCGCATATTTTTTCCGTACTCCTGCATTGCAATCCGTCCGGATTCTAAATTACCTTTATATCCGGATATTGAAAAACCCTCTTCTGTTATAATTTTTGTATATCTCATAAATACCCTCCAAATATATTTCCCCGAGATTATGATTATAATCCTGAGCTTTCAATCTCTTATTTTTATTATTTTGTTTTAAATCTGTCTAATTTTTTCAGTTTACCCCCTTAATTCATTACATTCCCCATGTCTTAATCTGCTTTTCCACATCATCCCGGTACTGCTTCATCCGCTTGGTGGAAAGCTTCTTCACAAGACTATCATACTCCTTATCAAAATCCTCTGCCTGCCAGATGTCCTCTCCTTTTCGCATTGCGTCAATATAAGTTTCCAGATCCTTCTCATAATCACCAACGTCCGGCTGAAATCCAATCAGCGGCGATTCGATTACATCGTATGACTGGAAATATTTCTTTCGGTTCTCCGGTTTACCGGATTCTCCATCTGTATCTAACGGCGTTGCGGCGATCTGGTTTCCAAAGTCCATTTTCATGGAAGAAAACTTCGACCACAGATCCTGTGAATAACCACAGACCATACCATCCTTTACCTGATAGTTCCCCTTCTGCACACCATACAGCATCAGATCAGCAATCTTCCGGTCCGTATATGCCAGCTCCAGAAACTTTTCCGCCTGCTCCTTACAGTTTGATCCAGCTGCCACACCGGTGGACAGATTCACTTTCGAAAATACCGTCTGTTTCGGTCGGACTACTTCACATGAATTTTTCCGAATCTCCTCACTGCATGGTCCATAGCCGATCGCCACCAGCCAATCCCCACTTTGCAGGGCACTCTGCACCCACACCATGGCATCATCCTCTGCCAGGCTGCTCATGCAGTTGTCCTTTGACAACCAGCCCTTCTGATACCACGCATGGAATCTTTCATAGACAGAACGGATCTTTTTATTTTCATACCATAACTCCGGTTCCTTCGTCCGGTGATCCAGTGCCAGTCCCAGACAATAATCACTGTCCCCGAAACCGGCCAGGTTCCCATCCCCCAGACTATTTGATAAGACGACCGGATACTTTGCCTTCACATCTGCTCCGCTCACGATCTTTTCTGCCTTCTCCAGCGTATCCGCTTCTTGTAGATCCTGTTTTCCTTTCAGCTTTTTGTTGTATGCAATATAAAGTCCCTCATAATCCAGCATGGAGCTTGGTACGGAATAGATCTCCCGGTTGACCTCCACCTGTTTCCACTCCGTCTCACTGAACTGGCTTTTAAGTTTCTTCCCATCATTATCAAGAAAACCAGACAGTGGCTCATAGTATCCGGACTTTAATGCATCTGCCGAACTATTGTTATAAACCATTGTTTTAGGTACCTGCAGGATGTCAACCTGTGGATACATCTGCGCTATCTTATCCGGATCATTTTCCGAAATACCGGTAAACTCCACCTTAAAATCATACCCTTTTTTCTTTAGATAACGGTTGATCTCGTTCACCGCCTCCTCTGATGGAAACTGGCTGTCATTGACCCCCCAGACTACCGTATCCCCCGGATCATTATTTTCTTTATCCTGCGTTTCCTGCGTTTTCTTTTCTTCTGATTTTTCAGGAAACTGATAGGTTCCTTTTTCCAGTTCTTTCACCGGAATGGCAAATGGTTCATAATCATCATCCGACCAGTATATCATCACATAGATATAATCCCTGGTGGAATACTCCGGAATAATCGTAGCCTTTGGTTTTGCCAGACATTCCACTTTCCCTGTTTTTCGGTCATAACGATACCAGTCCAGAATATCCCTCTTTTTATCATACACCGTATAAAACACACTGCAGTCCGTCACTGCTGCTCCTCTGTATCCGCTGTCATATTCCTTTTCTCCATTTTCCGGTGAATTATAAATAATTATACTGTTTCCATCACCGCCTCTGAATTTTTTTGCCATAAAATTCCCATAATAATCCTGTTCCATATACCAGTTTCCTGAAAATTTAAAATCATGACCGCCATCATGGGATTCTGATGTTTCTGTTTCGCCATCGGAAAGACGGATATCCACCTGCATGAGATGTAGATTTTTTTTCATGTAGTTCATCTGTCGTTTTTCCGGCAATTTACTGAACTTTTTCCCATCAAATTTTTTATCATAACATAAACAATATAACGATACATCTTCACTTCCAAGACTCATCAAAGAAATATTCGGACTGGCATATTTTCCGAATGCATTATCCTTCTCATCCCGGGTAAGATAGACCCGCTGAAAGCTCCAGTCGTTCATATTGATAATATAAATCCCGACTTTTGTGCGAAAATCGTCATACTCTACAATTTTGCCTCTTTTGTCATAATATCCAATCTCCTCAAATGAAACTACCATGTACGCACCATTACACTGCACCCTATAAATTGATATACGGGTATTCACCTTATCATCAATTTCTGCCACCTTTTTCTGATTTCCGCCGGTAAGATTCTGCTGCCAGATCTCCCACGGTGCATTTTCACCTAATGGATCAATCGGTATGTAATACAGCTTATCCCCACACGGAACATATGACGATACATTGGAAAAATCTGCCTCACATTCCGTCTGCTCCATTGAGCCCTCTGCCTTTCCTGCCTCATGCTCACAATTTGTTTTGGTGCAGACAATAGATTTTTCTCCGGTTGCCGCATCCAGATAATACAAAAAGTCATTCTGAGACTCATAATACGAACCACAGCTTCCATAAGCACTTCCCAACACATATGACGATATTCCGTCAAAAACAGCCTCTTTTTTTGACTTTGTCTTTTGATCAGACTTTTCCGGCAGATTCTGTACTACGATACTTCCCAAGAAAAATACCAGACATAAAATCCCGGCTAGTATTATAATTATCTTTACTTTTAACCCCTTTTCCATCAAATCCCCCCAATATAAATAAATTCAATATAAGATAACACAGAGAAGGGGCGTCCCCCTTCTCCCATCATAAAATATATGTGTTATTTTCTGGTTCATACAAGTTGGATCGACATACATTTGGTGTAACGCTTGCAATCATCGCAACAAATGCACATAACTTAATCACTAAATTTCTCATCTGTTTTCATCTCCTTATTTTTTTCTTTTGATGCATCATAAATATTGTATCATAAAATGTATTTTCATAACCAAAATATGGGATGAATGGTAAAAATTCAGGGACGAATAGCAAAACTTTTTCATATTATGCATTTCGTCCTGCGTTTTTTACCATTCGTCCCATTTTATCGTTACGCTTTTTTTATTATGTTATAATCTCCGCGAAGGCAAAAGTGAGCATAGCGATCAAATAAAAAGACGAGGAAGAATTTATAATGTATATATCAGATAAACTCAGCCACCACATATGCGATAAACTTCTTGAACAAGAAATCATACAAACCAATACCTATCCTTACTATCAATATTCCTTTGATTATGTTCTTGATCTTATCTTATTTCATTGTAGTCTGTTGATAATTGGATTTTTTTTGCATGCACCTTTTTTATCCCTGCTGTATATTCTGACATTAACACCTTTGAAAATGTTTTCCGGAGGTGCTCATGCTGATACACGGATTTCCTGTTCCGTCATTTCTTACACAATATTCTTAACAGGAATCCTCATTACAAAATACCATCTATTTTCCCTGTATCCCAATATTTCTATTTTTATATTTGTGACAATTTCCTTTACAATCTTTCTATTGTCCCCGGTTGAGTGCGAAAATAAAAAAATTTCTCCTAACCGGAAAAGAACTTATAAAAAACGGTGTGGTTCTGTTCTCTGCATTCAATTTTTCGCTTTTTTATATTTTATAAAGAAAAATCATACGGATTGTTTCTCTTTAATGACATTTTGCGTTATAATTATACTGATAAACCAAATAATTGGAATGATAATAAATTCCACACACCGAAAAGGAGAGAAAAATGCTTCATTTAAACATCGGTATCTGCGATGATGATAAATTATATATAAAAGAGATCACCAAATTGCTGGATTGCTATATGATCCAGTATGATATTGATATTTCCTATGATACTTTTACCTCTCCTTTGGTGCTTTTGAACCGGATTTCCACAACACCCGGCTGTTATGATATCCTATTTCTCGATGTGGAAATGGTAGAAATGAATGGTCTGGAGCTTTCCGAAAAAATCCGCTCCATCCGCCACAATATATATACGGTTTTTATAAGCAATTATCCAAAATATATGCAGGACAGTTTCCGGGTTCATCCATTTTATTATCTGGTGAAACCCCTTTCTGCCGAAACCTTTACCAATATTATGAATGACATTTTATCGGCTATCCAATCAGAACATAAACTTGTCACTCTGCTGCAGACAGACCGCTCCGAAGAAACAGTTGATCTTAGTGATATTCTTTGTATTGAGGTTGCTGATGGCAAAAAAGAACTGCTGGATTTTCACCATTTTGACCATATCCTTCATGGGAAAGGAAAAATATCCGCCTGGCAGGAAAAACTGGCATCATATGATTTTTTTCCATGCCACCGAAAGTATCTGGTCAACCTTGCACATATTCATTATTTTGAAAAGAATCAAGTAATACTAGATAACGGTTTTTCTATTCCCATCAGCCGCGGAAATGAAAAAATGCTAAAAGATCGATATAACAATAACATTGTTCGACTGAAAAAATTATGAAATGAGGATTGTTTTTATGCTGCAATTACTGATCCATATTTTTACCTATGGTTTTGATCTGTTTATTCTGCTTAAATTTATTCAAAACATCCTTAAAAACCGCCGGGAAAATATTCCTGTCATTTTCTTTTATGGTACAGGCGTTTTGATGGAGATTATTTTATTTATAAACGAGTACTTGATGGTTTATATGCCTGACAGACCTGCCAAATACATTACAAATATTGTGAGCTTTCTGACAACCTTTTTGCTGACATTGTTTTTCTCCTCCAGCCTGATCTCAAAGATATTTACGACACTTTCCTTTCAGCTTCTGGTAGTGGTCGGAGAATATATTTTTACTATGCTTATGTATCTGGTACAGCCGGAAATCTTTCAGCATGTCACACCGGCACTCAATACTCCTATGAACCTTGGTTCAAAGGTTATTTTATTCTTTTTAACATTGATCGTTTCCATGATATTTGGAAAAAGCTTTCGCGATATTCATAAAGGATATCAGCTGCTTATTTTTACGACACCTGCTGCATCTATAATTATTATGCTTTTTACCCCTCTTGTAAATATCGTAAACGGAAATGACCATGCCTTTTACCTTAGTATTTACATCTGTCTTTCTGCACTGAATGTGGTAAATTATATCCTGCTCAATTACACCCACCATCAGACGACAGAACTCTTTCGGCTCCGTCATATGGAGCAGCTGGCCGATTATCAGCAGGAAAAATATATGCAGTTAAGCAGTGCCTATAAATCAAACCGAAGCCTGATCCACGACACCAAAAAACATTATTTTATCATTGAAAAATATCTGGAAAATAAAGAATATGACAAGCTCGCGGCTTATCTGGAAATTGCTATGAATGATCTGGAAAATACATATGCCGAGATCAATACCGGCAATCTTGTCATTGATTCTTTTATTAGCAGTTACAAAAATATCTGCCATGAGAATCAGATTGCTTTTTATGAAGAATTAAGTATTGATCTAAACCGCATCCCTATCAACAATTATGATCTGTGCATTGTTCTTGGAAATCTACTGGACAATGCTGTAAACGCCTGCCGCCAGAATACCTGTGAAAAAAATCAGATCAAGCTTATCATCACAAGCAACAGCAATGATATGTTTTATATTCACATTCAAAATACTTACAACCATTCTATTTCACAAAAAAGGCCGTTTACAGACGACGATTTTTCTGTTCCTTCGGAGCATGGATACGGTCTGAAAAACATCGAAAAAATTGCAGACGAAAACCATGCCGTCTGCAATATCACGCAAGGAGAATTTTTTGCTGTTGACCTTGTTTTTCCTGTGATCGATGAGCGTCAGAGAGTAATGATAAAACGGTGATCACGATTCCTCCTCAAATCTTCTCTTCAAATTCTCTGTAATATTTTGCACCTCAATATCACTGGCAGTAATTACCCTGGCTTCTACTCCATCCACTGTACCCGCTGCCGTTCCATCCTCTTCCATTTCGACTTTATACTTTGCTCCGCTCACCTCCATCTGTATTTCATTTTTCTTCATCTTGCCATTTGTCACTCTGATATCTCCTACATTTTCGACTCCTTTAATATCAAAAATGTCATACATAACATCCATTTTTTTGGAAACAGCCACTTCTTTCTCTACATCTACAACATAAATGCACATTCTCTGAATTCCGGAACCCTCCATGGTTACAAAAGCTGCCTCACATTTTCCATCCCCATCAATATCACCATACATCGCATCTCCATAAACATCTTGCTTCAACAGTCCGTCTTTCTTATGGAAAATCTTATAATCGCAGACCGTCTGCCCTTTATCATCAGACTGATCTTTTACCATTTCGACCTGATACCCCGTGTCTTTAGAAAACGGATTATCCACTGTATGATCCGAACACCCGCAAAGCATTAGAACCATTATTACAGATTCCATCAAAACTCTTTTCACATACAACTTTTTTCTACCATCAAATTTTTTCATATACATTACCCCTTGCTTTCCGGACTCAATAAATAATAGTAAAAGCATCATAAGTCTATTGTTATCAACCCATTTTAACTTTATAACTCAAACTTCGCACACGAAAAAACTTAATCCGCCCATAATGTTTCTTATG
>OIYT01001918.1_pt1 | contig 13719 bp, 6 predicted proteins | sample 1588201 | NCBI WGS metagenome assembly OIYT01 (sample SAMN03283260) | human gut metagenome | biome: human-associated habitat; material: feces | host: Homo sapiens | place: USA | collected 2013
CCGGGTTTCCACCTACAGCGTACAGATTCTTACCAAATGTTGTCTTGTTCCAGATAAACCATACAACTACAATTGCTACAACTGCCCAAAGAATGATCGTCGGGAAACTACCAATCTGTGGAATGAACATATTCGGGATCGCTGCATCGATCGCACCGAAAGATACACCCTTTGTTGCATAAGTTACAAGACCGAAGATGATCAGCATGTTCGCCATTGTGGAGATGAACGGATGCATCTTAAATCTTGCCATGAAAAATCCTGCGATACAGGAGAATACAGTCGTAAATAAAATACATACAAGCAACGCAAGAATTGCTCTGGTTGCTGCCGGCATATTAGAGAAATCAAAAATATGTCCGAACACACTACCTGTATTAATTCCATTGTGCATGATAATCGTTGCTGTAACCATACCCATACCAACCATACGTCCTACGGAAAGGTCAGTACCAGTTAAGAGGATCAGACCTGCAACACCAAGTGCCAGGAACATTCGAGGTGAAGCCTGCTGCAGGATGTTCAGGATATTCGTGTATGTGAACAGCTGCGTATTCTTAACGATTGGTGTAATGATACATAATGCAATAAAGATCAGGATAATTACAATATACAGACCATTCTTATACAGGAACTGTGCTGTATTGAATGTGTATTTGTAGTTCTCAAATCTCTGTGCCATTTTCTGTCCGAATGTATATTTTGACATACGGAGCAGATCGATCAGGTGATATTTATGAGCAAATGCATCATGTCTTCTGTCCTTGATCTCCTGCAGTTTTGACTCGTGAGCCATCTCAGCATCGAAAAGCTTGTTCTTATATACATACTTTTCATCTTTGATATCTTCAGCAGCAGAAAGCTTTTTCAGGTTCTGCTCATGCTCTGTCTTGATCGTGGCACGTACCTTTTCGTACTCTTCATTTTCAATCGCTTTTTCTGCCGCACAGCTTGCAGCTACTTTGTCATAGTAATCTTTATCATAATGCTGTGCGAGATAATCTTCTGCCTCTTTTACTAATTTGGCAACTTTATCTTTATTTGATGCTTCTACGGCTTTTGCCTTTTCAAGGTCTGCCTTATCCTTTGCAATCATTCTGTCTCTTTCGTCTTTTGACAGATTTTTGTCTTCTTTTGCGATGGCAATATGATTTTTCAGGCTGCGGACTTTGTCAGATCCTTCTACACGAAGTTCATCAATCTGTGCCTGTATCTTTCCAACATATTCTTCAATCGGCTGTAAAAGCTTTTCTTCTGCATCAGCCGAAAGGATAGTACTTCTGTCTGCCATATCCAATGCTCCTCTCTCTTACAAATATTTCGCACTAAGTCTCAATAATTCTTCCTGATTCGTTTCTTTTGTATTTACAATTCCCGCAAGGTGTCCATTCGACATAACACCGATACGGTTTGTAATTCCAAGGATCTCAGGCATCTCAGATGAAACTACGATGATCGTCTTTCCCTGCTTTGCCATATTGATGATCAGTTCGTAAATCTCATATTTTGCACCTACGTCGATACCTCGGGTAGGATCATCCATCATGAAGATATTTGGAGAACGTTCCAGCCATTTTCCAAAAATTGCTTTCTGCTGGTTACCACCTGACAGGCTCGAGATCATATCATCCGGTCCCATACATTTTGTATGCATGACCTTGATCTCCTCAGCAGTTGCACGAACCATACTGTCATGAGACAGAGCAATTCCACTTTTATAATGATTCATATTTGCGATTGTCGTATTAAATGTAATATCTGCCTTGAGGAACAGTCCATTCGCTTTTCGTTCCTCAGTGATCAATGCAAATCCATGATCCATGGCATCTTTTGGTGACGAGAAATTCATCGTCTTTCCATTATAGATTACATTTCCTGCCGCTCTTGTACGCATTCCGAAGATCGTCTCAAGCAGCTCGGTACGTCCTGCACCAACCAGACCATACAGTCCGAAAATTTCACCTTTTCTGATATCAAAGGAAATATTCTGTAATTTCGGTGCATATTTTGTAGAAAGGTTCTGTACGGAAAGAACCGTCTCTCCAGGTGTATTGTCTACCGGAGGGAACCGGTTATCAAGAGAACGACCAACCATGGCTGAAATCAACTCATTCATATTGGTGTCTTTACTTTCCTTCGTCATAACCAGACTACCATCACGGAGAACTGAGATCTCATCACAGATCTCAAAAATCTCGTCCATCTTATGTGAGATATAGATCAGGGAAATACCCTGTGCCTTCAGTTGTCTCATCATCTTGAAAAGCTTGGCAACTTCCGGTGCTGTCAGTGATGAGGTTGGCTCATCCAGTACAATGATCTTGGAATTATAAGAGATTGCTTTTGCGATCTCACACATCTGACGCTTTGATACCGACATTCTCTTCATTGGCTGCGTCAGGTTGACAGTAATTCCAAGCTTTCTGAATAAGTCAGATGCTTCCTTTTTCATTCTTCCTTCATCGACAACCCCCAGTGAATTTTTCGGGTAACGACCAAGGAACAAATTGTCTATAACACTTCTTTCCAGACACTGGTTCAGCTCCTGATGAACCATTGCAACACCATTTTCAAGTGCTTCCTTAGGGCCAGAGAAATTTACCTCTTTGCCGTCTAATATTATAACCCCTTCGTCTTTCTGATACGTTCCGAAGAGACATTTCATCATCGTCGATTTTCCGGCACCATTCTCACCCATCAGTCCCATGATCGTTCCGGGCTTCACATTCAGGTCGATATGCTTCAGCACCTTATTTCTACCGAAGGATTTGCTCATGCCATTGATCGATAAGATATATTTGTTCTTATCCTCTGCCATATCTCTACTTCCTTTTCTTAGTAAAAGAAGGGTATCATTTTTATCTGACACCCCTCTGAGTTAAATCATTTTACTTTAAAACAATTAGTTTACTTTGAGAGAATTGATGTGTAAGATGATGCGTTATCTGTCTTAACCATGTTGATTGCAAATGCATCATACTCTCCTGGGTTTCCAAGACGATTTGTAATGTTGGACTCTGTCTGTCCATCACCACCGATGTAATCTACTTTCAGGTTCAGGAGGTCATCATAGTTCTGCAGCAGTGGCTGATATGTAGAACTTAAGAAGTTATCTGAAGCATTGTAGATATCAAGCCATACTTTCTTAGATGGACTCTTGCTCTCATCCAACTGGTTAGAAACTTTGTCGTAAACCTTTGTGGAATCTGTGAAGTCCTGATAGTTATCTGCTGTTACAGCTACGTTCAATGCGTAGTAGGATCTCTCTTCCTCACTGTATCTGTAATCTTCACCCTCTGTCAGGCAGTTTCCTGCATCATCAGGAGTTCCGATACCTGTATCAACATCTACACCATCCAGTGCATTACGAAGTACTCTCAGTGTCAGGTAAGCCTGTACGTCTGCATGCTGGGAAATTGTTCCGCCGTATCCTTCTGCGATTGCTGCAACTGCATCACTATTTGCATCATATCCGAATGTAGGAACTTTGTTGTCTTTTGCCCATGCATTGAACATTGACATTCCCATACCATCATTATTAGAAACAACTACATCAATCTGATCTCCAAAGGAAGCTGTCCATGTTCCGATTGCGTTACCTGCTGTAGCAGCATCCCATGTAGCTCCTGCGGAGTTCTTCATCTCCTGAGAAGCAAGCTCACGGATTGTATATTTCTTTCCGTCAACTTCGATCGTTGCATCCTGTACAACCTTGGATGATCCATCTACGTTTGTTCCTGCCGGTGTAGAATCAACAGTTCCGCTTGCCTCTACGCCTGTTCCAAGAGCGGAACGAACACCACGTGTACGTGCGATAGAATCGTTATGTCCGATATCTCCAATTGCAAGAACGTATCCGATCACACCGTCTCCGTTACGGTCCATCTTAGCTGCGTTCTCTTTGATATAATCAAGTACCATCTCGCCCTGAAGTTCAGCACCCTGATTAGCATCGAATCCTACATAATATGTATCATCGTTGAAGCTGAGTGCTTCTTTGTCAAGCTCTCCTGTTGAGCTGTTGGATGGCTGACGGTTGAACCAGCAAAGCGGCTTGTCTTTATTTGCTACGCCACTGTCTGATCCTTTTGAATCTCCACCACCTGATGAACCACATCCGACCATTGAGAAAGCAAGTGTTGCCACAGCTAATGCAGCTAAAAATCTTTTCTTATTCATAATTACATGTCCTCCTATTTTTAGATTTTCGTCTTGCTTCATTGACTAAGCTTATTATAAGCATCTCTTTCCTTTGAAAGAATAGAATATTTTTGGATTTTTTATTAAAATTTTTATGATTCATTGATTTTTTTATATATATTTAACAGTATTATTAATATTTTTTAGATTCAGGAAGTGGTTTTATGTATCTTTCCGATATTTTCTTTCTGATATTCGACATTTTTCTGCTAATTTTGCACATTTCCCTTCCAGCGATTCACCTGTCAGAAAAACACTTCGTATTCCCCTCAACGAAAAAACCTGCTGCTCCTCTGCCCGAAAGCAGGGGAACAACAGGTTCCTTATAATTTTTATTCAGAGAGTTTCCTGTAATGCTTATTCTTCAGTCGTATCTGCTTTTTCTGATACTTCCTCTGCGGCATCACTTTCTCCGGCTGTCTCTTCTGTATTTTCAAGATCAATCTCTTCGTTCAGATCCAGATCTGCATCTAAATCTTCCAGGCTGATCTCATCATCAAGATCCAGTTCATCTTCCATCTGAAGATCTGTATTTAATTTTACATCACGGTACTTCTTCATACCTGTTCCGGCAGGAATATGCTTACCGATGATAACGTTCTCCTTCAGACCTACAAGGTGGTCAACTTTACCCTTGATTGCTGCCTCTGTCAGAACCTTTGTTGTCTCCTGGAAAGAAGCGGCTGAAAGGAAGGATTCTGTAGCAAGAGATGCCTTGGTGATACCAAGCATGATCTGCTCACCGGTAGCCGGCTCTTTTCCTTCTGCAACAAGCTGCTCGTTGACTTCCTCGAATTCAAGGACGTCTACCATTGTTCCCGGCAGGAACTCTGTATCACCCTTCTCCTCGATTCGGATCTTCTTCAGCATCTGACGAACGATGACCTCGATATGCTTATCATTGATCTCAACACCCTGCAGACGGTATACACGCTGTACTTCCTGAAGCATGTAGTCCTGTGCTGCACGAAGGCCTTTGATCTTCAGGATGTCATGTGGATTTACACTACCTTCTGTAAGCTCATCTCCGGCACCGAGCATTGCTCCGTCCTGGATCTTAATACGAGATCCATAAGGGATAAGGTAAGCTTTTGATTCGCCTGTCTCTTCATTTGTAACAATAACTTCACGCTTTTTCTTTGTATCACTGATCGTTGCACGTCCGGCAAACTCTGTGATGATTGCAAGTCCCTTCGGCTTTCTTGCCTCAAAAAGCTCCTCGACACGAGGAAGACCCTGAGTGATATCGTCTCCGGCAACTCCACCGTTATGGAATGTACGCATGGTAAGCTGTGTACCTGGCTCTCCGATGGACTGTGCTGCCATAATTCCGACTGCCTCACCAACCTGTACGGCTTCTCCTGTTGCCATGTTCGCACCATAACATCTGGAGCATACACCACTCTTACACTTACAGGTAAGGATTGTACGGATCTTAACCTGCTCAAGTGCATTTCCGTTCTCGTCAACGCCCTTCTTCATCACACGCTCAGCACGGCGTGGAGTAATCATATGGTTTGCCTTTACAATGACATTACCATCTTTATCTTTAATGTCTTCTGCAGAGAAACGTCCTGTAATACGTTCCTGAAGACTTTCGATCTCTTCATTTCCATCCATGAATGCAGATACATACATTCCCGGAATCGGCTGACCCGGTTTTACGCAGTCTGTATCGTGAATGATCAGTTCCTGTGATACGTCTACAAGACGTCTTGTCAGGTATCCTGAATCGGCTGTACGAAGAGCAGTATCTGCCATTCCCTTTCTGGCTCCGTGGGCAGACATGAAATACTCCAGTACGTCAAGACCTTCACGGAAGTTTGACTTGATAGGCAGCTCGATCGTACGACCGGTTGTATCAGCCATCAGTCCACGCATACCGGCAAGCTGCTTGATCTGCTTATCAGATCCACGGGCTCCTGAGTCTGCCATCATGAAGATATTATTATACTTATCAAGACCTGTCAGCAGTGCCTCTGTCAGCATATCATCGGTTGCTTTCCATGTCTCAACAACTTCTTTATAACGCTCTTCCTCTGTGATAAGACCACGCTTGTAGTTCTTTGTAATACGGTCTACAGTTTCCTGAGCTTTTGCGATCATCTCAGGCTTCTGCGGTGGTACAGTCATATCGGAAATCGATACAGTCATTGCCGCTCTTGTAGAGAACTTATATCCGATGGCTTTTACATCATCCAGTACTTCTGCAGTTGCTGTAGCCCCATGTGTATTGATTACTTTCTCAAGGATCTGCTTGAGCTGCTTCTTACCAACATGGAAGTCGATCTCCATCTTCAGTTCATTTCCCTCAACCTCACGGTCTACGAAACCAAGATCCTGAGGAATGATCTCATTAAAGAGAAGACGTCCCAGTGTTGCATCAATAATCCCGGTCATCTCTTCTCCATTTGGAAGAGTCTTTGCCACACGCACCTTGATCTGTGAGTGCAGTGTGATATATCCATTCTCATAAGCAAGAATTGCCTCGTTCACGCTCTTGAAGAACATGCCCTCGCCCTTTGATCCCGGTCTTAACTGAGTCAGATAGTAAATACCAAGTACCATATCCTGTGAAGGAACAGCTACCGGACCACCATCAGACGGCTTCAGCAGGTTGTTCGGTGAAAGGAGCAGGAAACGGCACTCTGCCTGTGCTTCCTGTGACAGTGGTACATGGACAGCCATCTGGTCTCCATCGAAGTCGGCATTGTAAGCCGTACATACCAGCGGATGAAGCTTGATCGCCTTACCTTCTACAAGGATCGGCTCAAATGCCTGGATACCAAGTCTGTGCAGTGTGGGGGCACGGTTCAGCATAACCGGATGCTCCTTGATCACATCTTCAAGCACATCCCATACCTCCGGCTGAAGTCTCTCAACCATCTTCTTTGCATTTTTAATATTATGTGCTGTTCCGTTTGCTACAAGTTCTTTCATAACAAATGGTTTGAACAGCTCGATTGCCATCTCTTTCGGCAGACCACACTGATAGATCTTCAGTTCCGGTCCAACGACGATAACAGAACGTCCTGAATAGTCAACACGCTTACCAAGCAGGTTCTGACGGAAACGTCCGGACTTACCTTTCAGCATATCAGACAGAGACTTCAATGCTCTGTTACCAGGTCCTGTTACCGGGCGTCCACGACGGCCGTTGTCGATAAGTGCGTCAACAGCTTCCTGAAGCATACGCTTCTCGTTTCTTACGATAATGTCCGGTGCTCCCAGCTCAAGGAGTCTCTTCAGACGGTTATTTCTGTTGATGATCCTTCTGTACAGATCATTCAGGTCAGATGTAGCGAAACGTCCACCATCAAGCTGTACCATAGGACGCAGATCCGGTGGGATAACCGGGATTGCTGTAAGGATCATCCACTCCGGTCTGTTGCCGGACTCGCGGAATGCTTCTACAACTTCCAGACGCTTTACGATTCTCGCACGTTTCTGTCCTGTCGCATTCTCCAGTCCTGCCTGAAGTTCTGCATATTCCTTCTCAAGGTCGATGGACTCAAGAAGTTCCTTAATGGATTCTGCACCCATTCCTACACGGAATGCATTTCTTCCATATTTTTCTTTTGCTTCCTGGTATTCTGCTTCAGAAAGCACCTGCTTGTAGGCAAGATTTGTCTCGCCTTTGTCAAGTACGATATAAGAAGCGAAATACAGGACTCTCTCCAGAGTTCTCGGAGAGATATCAAGGATCAGACCCATACGGCTCGGGATGCCCTTGAAATACCAGATATGCGATACCGGTGCCGCCAGAGCGATATGACCCATACGCTCACGGCGGACACTTGCCTTTGTTACCTCAACACCACAGCGGTCGCACACGACTCCTTTATAACGGATCTTTTTGTACTTTCCACAGTGGCACTCCCAGTCTTTACTTGGTCCGAAGATTCTCTCACAGAAAAGTCCGTCTTTTTCCGGTTTCAGTGTTCTGTAGTTGATTGTCTCCGGCTTCGTAACCTCACCTTTTGACCATTCCATGATCTTTTCAGGTGAAGCCAGGCCGATCTTTATCGCATCAAATGTTAACGGTTCGTATTGTTGTTCATTGTTATTTGGCATAAAAACGGCTCCTCCTTATTATTCCTCACCCAGGTAGTCATCATCAAAACTTAAGTTCTCAAGATCGCTGTCGTCCGGGTCTTCCTCTTCCGGCTCTACGTTCTCAAGTTCCTCACCAACAAATTCCTGCTCCGTAAATCCATGATCTCTGAACGATTCATTTTCATCACGGTATCTTCTGTCGCCCTCGATGATATGACGCAGATCTGTCTCGCCATAATCAACACTCTCCATGATCTTGACCTCTGTATTGTCATCACGTAATACGCGGACATCCAGTGCAAGAGACTGAAGTTCTTTCAGGAGAACCTTGAAGGATTCAGGAACACCCGGTTCAGGAATATTTTCTCCTTTGATGATCGCCTCGTAAGTCTTCACACGTCCTACAACGTCGTCCGACTTCACTGTCAGGATCTCCTGCAGTGTATAAGATGCACCATAAGCCTCCAATGCCCATACCTCCATCTCTCCGAAACGCTGTCCACCGAACTGGGCTTTTCCTCCCAGCGGCTGCTGCGTTACAAGAGAGTAAGGACCTGTAGAACGTGCATGGATCTTATCATCTACCAGGTGATGCAGCTTCAGGTAATGCATGTGTCCAATCGTTACCGGACTGTCGAAGTACTCTCCGGTACGTCCGTCACGCAGACGAACCTTTCCGTCTCTTGAAAGCGGCACACCTTTCCACAGCTCTCTGTGGGCTCTATTCTCTGAAAGGAACTGCAGTACTTCCGGACGAAGCTCCTCACCATGCTTCTTTTCAAACTCTTCCCATTCAAGGTTTACATAATCATTTGCCAGATCCAGTGTATCCATGATGTCATTCTCGTTCGCACCTGCGAATACAGGAGTTGATACATTGAATCCCAGTGCTTTTGCTGCAAGACTTAAGTGGATCTCCAGCACCTGTCCGATGTTCATACGTGAAGGCACACCCAGCGGGTTCAGCACGATGTCCAGCGGGCGTCCGTTCGGAAGGAACGGCATATCTTCTACAGGAAGTACACGGGAAACAACACCCTTGTTACCATGACGTCCGGCCATCTTATCACCAACAGAAATCTTTCTCTTCTGTGCAATATAGATACGGACTGCCTGATTTACTCCCGGAGACAGCTCATCACCATTCTCTCTGGTAAATACTTTGGCATCCACTACAATACCATATTCTCCATGAGGTACTTTCAGAGATGTATCTCTTACCTCACGTGCTTTTTCACCGAAGATTGCACGAAGCAGTCTCTCCTCGGCAGTCAGCTCTGTCTCTCCCTTTGGAGTTACCTTTCCGACAAGGATATCTCCGGCACGTACCTCTGCACCGATACGGATAATTCCTCTTTCATCCAGATCTTTCAGTGCATCATCACCGACACCCGGAATATCTCTCGTGATCTCTTCAGGTCCGAGCTTTGTATCTCTTGCTTCTGCTTCATACTCTTCAATATGAACGGATGTATAAACATCTTCCTGAACCAGTCTTTCACTTAAAAGAACGGCATCCTCGTAGTTATAACCTTCCCAGGTCATGAATCCGATCAACGGGTTCTTACCAAGAGCCATCTCTCCGCCGGATGTTGACGGTCCGTCAGCGATAACCTGTCCTGCTTCCACACGCTCGCCTTTATCGACGATCGGTCTCTGGTTGTAGCAGTTACTCTGGTTACTTCTCTGGAATTTTGTCAGTTTGTATGTCTTCTTTGTTCCGTCATCATGGCGGATCGTGATGCTTGTAGATGTAGAACTTTCAACTACACCGGCCTGCTCTGCAACTTCAGCAACACCCGAGTCAACCGCAGATTTTACTTCCATACCTGTTCCGACTACCGGAGCTTCTGTCGTAAGAAGCGGTACTGCCTGACGCTGCATGTTGGATCCCATCAATGCACGGTTCGCATCGTCATTCTGAAGGAACGGAATCAGTGCAGTAGCCACGGAGAACACCTGCTTAGGTGATACGTCCATATAATCAAATTTATTTCTTTCGTAATCCTGTGTCTCCTCACGGTAACGACCGGATACGTTCTTATTAATGAAATGGCCTTCTTCATCAAGAGGAGTATTTGCCTGTGCTACATGGTAATTATCCTCTTCATCAGCAGTCATGTATACAACTTCATCTGTAACGACCGGATTCATCGGGTCAGACTTGTCAACCTTACGGTATGGAGCCTCAATAAATCCATATTCATTGATTCTTGCGTAACATGCAAGAGAGTTGATCAGACCGATGTTAGGACCCTCAGGAGTCTCGATCGGACACATTCTTCCATAATGGGAGTAGTGAACGTCACGAACCTCGAATCCGGCACGGTCTCTGGAAAGTCCTCCAGGACCAAGTGCTGACAGACGTCTCTTATGAGTCAGCTCACCAAGCGGGTTGTTCTGATCCATGAACTGGGACAACTGGGAAGATCCAAAGAACTCTTTCACCGCTGCAGTTACCGGCTTGATATTGATCAGGGACTGTGGTGAAATACCATCCTGATCCTGCGTTGTCATTCTTTCGCGGACAACTCTCTCCATTCTGGAAAGACCGATTCTGTACTGGTTCTGAAGAAGCTCTCCTACCGCACGGATACGTCTGTTACCCAGATGGTCGATATCATCATCATTACCCATGCCATACTCAAGATGCATATTGTAATTGATGGATGCAAGAATATCTTCTTTTGTAATGTGCTTCGGGATCAGGTCATGGAGATCTCTCTTGATCATCCTTTTCATCTCATCCACATCTCCTGCGGACTCTTCGATGATACCTGCAAGTACCGGGTAATAAACCTGCTCTGTCACTCCAACCTCTGCCGGATCAATATCGACAACAGACTGAAGATCTACCATCAGATTTGATAATACTTTAATATTTCTGGATTCGTCTTCTCCCTCTACCCAGATATACGGAGCTGCACTGTTCTGAATCATACCGGCAAGCTCACGGGTGATCTTTGTGCCTTTTTCCGCAACTACTTCACCTGTCACGGCACTGACCACATCTTCAGCGAGTACCTGACCTGTTACACGGTTCTTCAGGTTCAGTTTTTTATTGAATTTATAACGTCCGACCTTTGCGAGATCATAACGTCTCGGATCAAAGAACATACTCGTGATCAGGCTCTCTGCACTGTCCACTGCAAGCGGCTCACCCGGACGGATCTTCTTATACAGCTCTAACAGACCTTCCTGATAACTCTCGGAAGTATCCTTTGTGAAACTGGCAAGGATCTTTGGCTCTTCACCGAATAAATCGATGATCTCTGCATTGGTACCGATTCCAAGTGCACGGATCAGAACTGTGATCGGCACTTTTCTCGTACGGTCAACACGTACATAGAAAACGTCATTGGAATCAGTCTCATATTCCAGCCATGCTCCACGGTTCGGGATAACAGTTGCTGAATAAAGTTTCTTACCGAACTTATCATGTGCGATTCCATAATAGATACCCGGGGAACGCACGAGCTGGCTGACGATAACTCGCTCTGCACCATTGATAACAAATGTACCTGTCTTTGTCATCAGCGGAAGATCTCCCATAAAGATCTCATGCTCGTTGATCTCATCATTTTCCTTATTATAAAGCCTTACTCTGACCTTCAGAGGTGCCGCATAAGTTGCATCTCTCTCCTTACACTCATCGATCGTGTACTTTACATCATCTTCGCAGAGTGTAAAATCCACAAACTCCAGACTCAGATGACCACTGTAGTCAGCGATCGGGGAAATATCGTCGAATACCTCTTTGAGGCCTTCATCCAGAAACCACTTGTAGGAATCCTTCTGAACTTCAATGAGGTTGGGCATCTCCAATACTTCTTCCTGCCTGGAATAGCTCATGCGGAAGCTTTTTCCGGTTTTGATGGGACGAATTCTGTTTTTCTCCATTGACGTTTCACTCCTCATACATATATTGATTTTGCAGGCAATTATCTGCCTTTGTCGAGTTCCAGTATTTTATAAGCAGAAAGAGCCATGCGACAGTAAAAACCTGTACTATATGGCATACCTTTCCACAATAGCGCATTTTCTACTATATCACACAGCTCTTTTCATTGTCAACAAGATATTCATACTTTTTTACACTTTTTCTTGACTTTTTTCGACAGATATGATATCATGCCGATCTTTTTCAAATGATGAAAAGTATGGTTTTTAATCTAAAAGACCGCAGAAGCATTTTATCTTCTGCGGTCCACTGCATTCAGTTCCCGAAATAATTATTTCAGAGTAACTTCTGCTCCCTGCTCCTCAAGTTTAGCCTTAAGTTCCTCAGCCTCTGCCTTAGAAACAGCTTCCTTGATTACCTTCGGTGCTCCGTCAACAAGCTCTTTTGCTTCTTTCAGTCCAAGACCTGTTACTTCACGAACAACCTTGATAACTTTAACCTTAGAAGCTCCTGCAGATGTAAGCTCTACGTCGAACTCATCTTTCTCTGCTGCTCCAGCTCCGTCTGCTGCTGCTGCAACTACAACGCCTGCTGCTGCGGATACGCCGAACTCTTCCTCACATGCTTTTACAAGATCGTTTAACTCTAATACAGATAACTCTTTGATAGCGTCAATAAACTCTGCGGTTGTTAACTTTGCCATTTTATTTTCCTCCTTGGATATTTTCTGAATAATGTTCTCAGGCTGCGTATTTCACGCTGCCCGCTTGAGGCTTAGGCCTCTGCTGCGCCGCCTTTGGACTCTGCGATCTGGTTGAGGACGCGAGCCAGGTTTGCGATCGGGGACTGGATGCTTCCAAGCAGTTTGCCAAGAAGTTCTTCTCTGGACGGGATCTGGGACAGTGCCTGGATTCCTGCCTGATCGTTGTAGTTACCCTCAACAATACCTGCAACTAATTCAAGTGCCGGATACTGTTTTGCAAATTTAGCAAGAATTCTTGCAGGAGCAGTTGCATCTGTCTCAGAGATAGCCAGAGCGTTTGTTCCATGTAAGTGCTTGTCAAGATCTGCACATGGAGTACCTTCAAATGCACGGCGCATTAAAGTATTTTTGTAAACTTTGTAATGTACGCCGGACTCTCTTAACTCTTTACGTAAAATAGTATCCTGCTCAACTGTAAGACCGCTGTAGTTAACAAGTACTACTGCCTGTGCGTCTTTAATGCTGTTTGCGATTTCTTCTACGACTGGTTGTTTCAGTTCTACTTTTGCCATGAAATGGTACACCTCCTTATAGATTTTGTATACCGCTGCAAATGAGTAAAGAAAAAGCCTTACTGCATGACAGTAAGGCTTGCGTAATCTTCCATAAACATAAAGAATACTTAGTCCTCGGTAGGCGTTTGCAACTTATGCCTTACGGCACCTACTGTCTTCGGCAGCGTTCTGTAATAAAATACCATGTTCGTTTTTATTTGTCAATAGGTAATTTCATTTTTTTACATTTGTTTTCTTACTACCCGATATTCATCTCCCATGCGGAAATATGGACAATCGTGATT
>OIYT01001922.1_pt1 | contig 13662 bp, 9 predicted proteins | sample 1588201 | NCBI WGS metagenome assembly OIYT01 (sample SAMN03283260) | human gut metagenome | biome: human-associated habitat; material: feces | host: Homo sapiens | place: USA | collected 2013
GTCCCACCCGTGTTAAAAACGAAGACGACGCCGGAATCTCATTTGCAGAATTCGACGTAAAATCGGGGCAGACCGTTACCGTTCTCATAAAGCCGGAGGGCAACGGAGCTGTAAACAATGCATGGCTCAACGCCATTGAACTCGACGGCGCCGACCCTGTAAAATCTATCTCAAAGATGTCCCCTGCCGACGGTGAAAAACATCATGAAACCGCAGACGGTCTTTCATGGACGGCAGGAAAAGGCGCTGTATCGCACGATATCTATATCGGTACGGACTATGACAGTGTGATATCTGCAGATAAAAATTCCCCTGAATACAAGGGAAGTCAGACGAATACAAAATATGATCTTGACAGCAGCTATTCCTCGGTAAATACCTACTACTGGAGAGTTGACGAAGCCGACAGCAGCGGAAATATCACCAAGGGCGCTGTTTACAGCTTTAATCCTGCACGTCTTGCGTTCCCTACGGCAGAGGGCTACGGACGCTACGCAAGAGGCGGACGGGGCGGCAGAATAGTAGAGGTCACAAATCTGAACGACAGCGGTGCAGGAAGTCTCCGTCAGGCTCTGGAAGTCGAAAAAGGTCCAAGGATAGTTGTGTTCAAGGTAGGCGGCGTTATAGAACTTAAAAGCGTTTTGTGCATTCCGGATGACGGAGGCGATGTCTATGTTGCAGGACAAACAGCTCCCGGCGACGGTATCACCCTCATCAATTACGACTTCGGCGCTATGGGCGCACAGGATGTTGTTATCAGGGATATCCGTGTGCGTGTCGGCGATATGAACGGAAAATCAACCGGCGGAATGGGACTTGGCAGTTGTAATCACAGCATTGTTGATCACTGTTCTATCTCATGGGCAACTGACGAGGGATTCAGCTCCCGTTCGGCGCAGAATATCTCGTTCCAGTGGAATATCATCGCAGAATCACTGAACGAATCAGTCCATTATGACGCCAACGACCGAAATAAGACCGAGCCTCATTCCTTTGCGGCTTCCATCAGCGGATATACCGGCAGTTTTCACCATAATCTGCTTGTTGACAATACTGGCAGAAACGTATCACTGGCAGGCGCCATGGAACAGGATGCCAAAACCTACGGCGGACAGCTTGATTTTCGCAACAATGTCATATATAACTGGCGTGACCGCACAACGGACGGCGGCGTAAGACGTTTGCAATTCGTGAATAATTATTATAAAGCAGGTGCAGTCAGCAACACAAATCTCCATGTGGTTTCGCTGGACGGAAACGAACTGGGTACAAACGATATGCAGAAAATGTATGTTTCCGGCAATAAAATGACAGACAGCAAGGGAAATGCCATACTTGATTCCGGCGATGATGCATGGGCAAAGGGAAAAGCAAAATCCGGCGGAAAAAATTCAACCGATGCCGATGTACGCAGTGATTCGCCTTTCTTTGAATCCTATGTAAATACGCAGTCGGCTGACGACGCATATAAGAGCGTTATTGCTGCGGCAGGCGCAAACTTCCCGAAATATGACTACCTTGATTCACGCTATCTGAAAGAAGTTTCAAACGGTACGTACACATATACAGGCAGCAAGGCAGGTCTCAAAGGAATAATCGACAGTCAGAATGATGTCGGCGGATATCCGGACAGCAGTAATTTCAAGGGTGGCACTGCGCCTGCTGACAGCGACCATGACGGTATGCCCGATGCATGGGAAAAAGAGCATGGACTTGACCCGAATGATGCTTCTGACGGCAGTATTGTAAGTCTCTCCGCAGATGATTATACAAACGTTGAAATGTATCTCAACGAACTCGCCGGAGATCCGGTGGAATACAACGGCATCACCGAAACTATATCCGCCTTTGAAACTATCGAAGCCGAAAGCTTTTCGTCCCAGCAGGGAGTACGTATTGAAGATCTTGCATCAGGCGGTCAGAATATAGGCTTTATTGAAAACGGCGACTGGATAATGTTCCGCAACGTTGATTTTGAGGACGGCGCAAGAAGCTTCAAAGCAAAGCTTTCCGGAAATGCCTGCGGAATCGAGCTGTATCTCGGTACTGTCAGCGGAACGCCTGCCGCTTCGCTGAATTTCGCCGGAACAAGCGGATTTTCAGACTATAAAGACATAGAACTGAACATTCCGGCAATTTCAGGCGTAAATAATCTTTATCTGCGTTTTACCGGAGGCGACGGCTATCTTCTCAATCTGGACAGCTTTGTTTTTGACAGGAACACCGCTCCGATGAACGGCAGGCTTATAAAAGATCTGAAAGTGTTCGACACTGAAAACTGCTCGGACTGGTCGATTGCTCCCACGGTTTCGGTGGGATCTCCCGTGTTTGGCGACAGAGATGTAACATATACGGAACTTCCGGAAGCTTTGCAGGGCGCTGAGTACATCCGGACTGCCTGCGATTCAAAGAATTATACAGAAAATGCGGCAGAATTTACGGCAGCCGAAGATATAACGGTATATATTGCCCTCGACAGCAGAGTTGAGAAAGTTCCGCCATGGATGATTGGCTGCATCAAAACGGATATGACCGCCGTTAACAGTTCCGGCGTTGAATTTGACGTTTACAGTATGTCCGTCAGCGCCGGGGATAACGTAACTCTCGGTTCAAACGAACAGTCGGCTTACTGCGTCAACTATACGGTATTTGTATTGGAAGCAGACGCAGTTCTCATGGGCGATGTAGATGACAACGGGAAGTTCAACATTGCCGACCTTGTTATGCTGGAAAAGTGGATAATCAGAAAAGATACACTTACAAACTGGCAGGCAGGCGATTTTCTCAGCGACGGCGTTATAGACGTCTATGACCTTGTAATTATGAGACAAAAACTTATTGCATCAAAATAATTTCCATAAGCACCGCACAAAGTACGTCATGCGTTCTTTGTGCGGTGCTGCTTTATGTTATGCTGACTTTGTATCGGGGAATTTTCCGTTTTTATGTGAACACGCTCTAAAAGACTGCACATTATTATGTTTTTTTATAGACATTGCTTTTTAGCGTTTCAATGCCGGATTTTGGTTGACATTTTCGTTAGAATATGCTACAATATATTAATACAGCTTTTTGTTGCAGGAGGATTTTATATGAATATACCTGAAATTTTTGCAGAGAATGTTTTCAACCATGAAGTAATGAAATCAAGGCTTCCGAAAAATATCTACAAGGCACTTTTAAAAACGATCAATAACGGCGCTGCAATGGATATGACCACCGCCGATATTGTTGCAAATACAATAAAAGACTGGGCAGTTGAAAAAGGAGCGACCCACTATACGCATTGGTTCCAGCCGCTGACCGGTTCTACCGCTGAAAAACATGATTCCTTTATAAATACAACCCCTGGCGGTAATGCAATTATGGAATTTTCCGGCAAGGAACTCGTCAAAGGCGAGCCGGATGCGTCCTCCTTTCCTTCCGGCGGTCTCAGACAGACCAGTACGGCAAGAGGCTATACGGCATGGGATCCTACCTCATACTGCTTCGTCAAAGAGGGCAGCCTTTATATCCCCACTGTCTTTGTGTCGTATACAGGAGAAATCCTCGACAAAAAGACTCCCCTCCTCCGCTCCATGGATGCCCTCAGCAGATCGGCTGTCCGCTTTCTCAGACTTTTCGGCAACGACAGAGTTACACGTGTAACTTCAACCGTTGGGGCTGAACAGGAATATTTCCTGATAGATAAAAAAATGTACGATCAGCGTGAGGATCTTATTCTTACGGACAGAACTCTCTTTGGTGCAAATCCTCCCAAGGGTCAGGAGCTTGACGATCAGTATTTCGCTAATCTCAAGCCAAGAATCGCCGAATATATGGCAGATCTTGACGTCGAGCTCTGGAAGCTGGGCATCTATTCAAAAACCAAACACAATGAGGTCGCTCCTGCACAGCACGAAATGGCACCTATCTTCACTACTTCCAATCTGGGCACGGATCAGAACGAACTTGCAATGGAAGTTATGAAAAAAGTCGCTCTCCGTCATGGTCTTGTCTGCCTCCTCCATGAAAAACCTTTTGAGGGAGTCAATGGTTCAGGCAAGCACAACAACTGGTCTATGTCCACCGACGACGGACAGAATCTTCTCGATCCCGGCGATACTCCCATGGAAAACCTACAGTTCCTGACCATTCTCTGCGCACTTATCAAGGGAGTGGACGAATATGCCGATCTTATGCGTATTTCCGCAGCTTCCGCCGGAAACGATCACCGTCTCGGAGCTGATGAAGCCCCCCCCGCAATAATTTCAATGTTCCTCGGTGAAGAACTCGACGCTGTTCTTAAAGCTATCGAAGAGGACGGCGTCTACAAAACGCAGACAAGTACTTTCGAGATCGGAGTCAATGCCCTCCCCTCTTTCCCCAAGGATTCAACGGACAGAAACCGTACTTCTCCATTTGCGTTTACCGGAAACCGCTTTGAATTCCGTATGGTCGGTTCTTCCGATAATATAGCCTGCCCCAATGCGCTGCTCAATACGATCGTTGCCGAAGAACTGAGCTGGTTCTCCGATGCTCTCGAAAGCTTTAAAGGCTCGGATAACTTTGAGTCCGAAGTCAAAAAATTACTTAAAGATGTTCTCCGGAAACACAGACGCATTATCTTCAACGGCGACGGATATTCTCCTGAATGGGTTCAGGAAGCCGCACGCAGAGGTCTGCCGAACTACGCTTCTACCGTCGATTGTCTCCCCCATTATACCGACGAGAAAAATATAAGGATATTCCGCAAGTTCAACATCTACACCCCCAACGAACTGAAGGCGAGAACAGAAGTTCTTCTTGAAACTTACTCCAAAACCATCAGGATCGAAGCACGTACAATGATTGAAATGGCACGCAAAAAACTCCTGCCTGCTGCGCTTGACTATGTAAGCTCCGTCTGCTGCTCAATATCCGTTAAAAAGCAGATCGGCATGACAAGCTATTCAGAAGAAAAAATTGCCGCAAAACTTAATGATCTTGCCGATCGTTTCTACGATTCCATTGAACGCCTTGAATCACAGCTTGAATCAGCCTGCAAAATCAACGATATCAAAAAACAAGCTGAATGTTTCCATGATTACGTTCTCGCTGAAATGGATATCATGAGAAGTGTTGCCGACGAAATAGAAATGAATATGCCCTGCGATAAATGGCCTATCCCTACTTATACTGCAATGATCTACAATATATGATGTCTTTGCAGACAGGTCTTAATGAAAGGATAAAATATGCAATTCAATGAACTAAATCTCTCCCGGGAACTCCTCGATGCCGTGGACGAACTCGGATATGAGGAAATGACAGAGATACAGCAGGAAAGCATTCCGCTGCTCCTTTCCGGAGCGGACGTTGTGGGTCTTTCAAATACCGGAACAGGAAAAACTGCCGCATTCGGAATCCCGGCTGTTGAAAGTATTACCGAAAACGACCGGAAATCTATTGCCGTTCTGATTCTCTGCCCCACCCGTGAGCTCGCTATGCAGGCAGCGGATGAAATGCGGAAATACGCCCGATTCAAGAAATGCGTCCGGATTTGTGCCGTTTTCGGCGGCGCAAGCATGGAAAAACAAATTCATGAACTGAAACGTGGCGCAAACATTGTTATCGGAACTCCGGGACGTGTCCTCGATCATATGAGACGCCGTACTATCAGACTGGACGGTCTCAGATGCCTTATTCTCGATGAGGCTGACGAAATGCTGAATATGGGATTCCGTGAGGATATCGAAACTATTCTGGCTGAATCCCCGGCTGAAAGGCAGACCGTTCTCTTCTCCGCTACCATGCCTCCTGCTATCATGGCGATAACAGAAAAATATCAGCATGATCCTGTTCAGGTAAAGATTAAATCCGCCCAGAAAACCGTTGATCTTATACAGCAGTTCTATTTTGAAGTGCCTATGGGCAGAAAAACCGATGCACTTAAACTCCTCCTTGCAGCATATTCGCCGTCATCAGCAATGATATTCTGCAATACCAAGGCAATGGTTGACCAGCTTAACGAGGAACTTATTAAAACCGGATTCCGTGCCGCCGGACTTCACGGCGATATGAAACAATCTCAGCGTACTCAGGTAATGAACGGTTTCAAAAACAAGGCAACCGAGATCCTCGTTGCTACCGACGTCGCCGCAAGAGGTATCGACGTAAACGATGTGGATGCCGTTTTCAATTACGATCTTCCACAGGATAACGAATATTATATCCACAGAATAGGACGTACCGGACGTGCCGGAAAAAAAGGCGCTGCTTACACGATAATCAGCGGCAGACGTCAGCTCTTTGAACTGAAAGCTATCGAAAAATATATCCGTGCCGAAATAAAACTGCTTCCTATGCCTACAAAAGACGAAATAACCGCAATGAAAATGGAATCCATTGCCGACGATATTTCCGCTTCGGAAGCAATACATCATGCTTATGCCGTCATTGACCGCCTTGAATCCAAAGGCATCGACAGCAGAGAAGCCGCTGCCCGTGTTATCAGCAGCATGATAAAGAACGCCGTGGATAATCTCCCTGAATTCAGAAATCCGGCTCCTCTCAGGCAGGGCAAAAGAAAGAACGGGAAAACTGTCAGAGTTGATATTAATATCGGACGAAATAAAAGGATCGCTCCCAATTTTATTCTCGGCGCTCTTACAGATGCAACAGGAATGTCCGGACGTGATTTCGGCAAAATTGATATTTACGATAATCACACCACCGTTGAAATTCCCGAAGCTGAATCCGACTATATAATCGACAGCACCAACCCCATGAAAGTAAACGGTCATCCTGTTGAAGTCAGACTGCTGAAAGAAGGATATTCAAACAACGACATATCAAGACGCACTAACAGCGGTTCAAAGCCAAAATTCGACCGCCGCAAGTCCGCTTACGGCGACCGGAAAAGAAAAGACGTTTTTACCGATTACATTCCGAATCGGAAAAAAAGAACGAAAAAAAGACATTAAGAGGTGTTCAATATGGCTCATGATAAAAATAATTCAGGCGACGGAAAAAAACTCTGGATGAGAATTTTGATTCTTGGAGTTGCTCTTCTCATGCTGCTAAGTTTTATTATTCTCCCTCTTTTCTGAAAATAACGGCAGAGCTTCGGCTCTGCTTTTTTTATGCCTGACGGATTATGACATATTTTTCAGGCTGTCCGCATTATAATATTATTAAGGCAACATAAAAGAAAGGCGGATAAAGATATGCAGACAATCTATGTTGACGTACTGCTGATACTCAATATTTATGTAAACTTTTTTCTGCTCAGGATGACTTCTGCCTTTACTCACTCCCCCATGAAAACAAGCCGGTGCATTATTTCTTCGGCGTATAGCAGCATCTTTTCTCTGCTTATTCTCGTTCCACGGATAAACGGGATAATTGTAACGCTGATAAAGCTTGCCGCTGCCGTAACAATTGTCATGATTGCCTTTGGAATCCACGGGAAAAAAAGACTCTTCATCAATACCGCCGCCTTTTTCTCGGCTAATTTCATTCTCGCCGGAACAGTTTATGCTGTTTATTCATGGCTTTCACCGCAGTTTATGCACATGGAAAACTCGTATTTTTACATAGACTTTTCCATTATCATTCTCCTTGCAACAACGGCTGTCATGTATTTTGCTGTATGTGCCGCCGGACGTTTTAACATAAAAAAATCCTCCGCCAATGCGGATTACCGTGTGTCCATACGCTGCGGAAACAGGTCTGTTGATCTCTGCGGACTTGCTGATACAGGCAATGCACTGACCGATATTTTCACCGGCGCTCCCGTCATAGTCTGCGACCGGGAAAATTTTCCGGAAGCTTCTTCCGCTTCTGATAAACTTCCGAAAGGATTCAGACTTCTGCCATGCACAACAGTATCAGGCAGCGGTATAATGCCTGTTTTCCACCCTGACGAAATCATAATAATAAATAGCATCAGCGGTGAAAAGAAACCGGTAAACGCCATGATCGGTCTGGGGGAAAGCAGAGGAAAGGCTATCTTTAACCCAGATATTCTGAAAAATTAAGGAGAACATTATGAAAATTATCAAAAAAATCAAGTCAAAACTCATAAGTATTTTCACCGGCAGCGTTTTTTATATCAACGGGCCTGATACTCTTCCGCCGCCATTGTCACGTCAGGAGGAAGAAGAAGTATTTCTGCGGCTTACTGAAAACGACCAGTCTGCCCGTGATACGCTTATCGTCCACAATCTGCGTCTTGTGGTCTATATTGCGAAAAAGTTTGAATCTACGGGTATCGGTCTGGAGGATCTTGTATCTATCGGAACGATCGGACTTATAAAAGCGGTAAATACATTCTGCCCGACCAAAAATATCAAGCTTGCCACATATGCTTCGAGGTGTATTGAAAACGAGATACTTATGTTCCTGCGGAAATCCTCTCAGTACCGCAACGACCTTTCGATCGATGAACCGCTGAACGTAGACTATGACGGCAACGAACTGCTTCTGTCAGACGTACTTGGCACGGAGGAAGACGTCGTTAATAAAGGGATCGAGACCGAAGCGGAACGTGAAATTCTCCGTGACGCCGTTGCCGGTCTGTGCGACCGTGAACGTGAGATCATGGAAATGCGGTTCGGACTGATAAACGGCAAGGAACTCACTCAGAAAGAAGTTGCCGATCAGATAGGAATTTCGCAGTCTTACATCTCACGGCTGGAAAAAAAGATAATCAAAAAACTTCGTGTCAAACTGGAGAGTATAACATAAAATAAAATCGGACATCCTTTTTTTCATGGATGTCCGATTGCCATGGGAACAGTATCTCAGCTTTTAATCACGGTTCGCATTCAATTGCATTTCCTGCTTCAAGGCTTGCCCGGCAGTCGATATAACGCTGATTAGAGCTTCCACGGAATCTGATATTCCAGTCCTTCTGAGCTAAAATAAACCGCCCGTCTATAAGAAAATCCGTTGTTTCAAGAAGTTCGCCCCAGTGATTTTTGTCACGTTCAGACAGAAGTTTCTCGAAGGTATACCCGGTATAAGTCACCACATCAAGACCAAGAGCCTTTATCTGTCTGCCAAGATATGCTAAAGCCTCTGCCTGACAAAACGGTTCACCGCCGCTGAAAGTCACGCCGTCAAGAAGCGGATTTGCCTTGATTTTTTCCAGTATCTCATCAGTATCAATTACCGTACCGCCGCTGAAATCGTGTGTCTGGGGATTATGACAGCCCTCACAGTTATGAGGGCAGCCCTGGGTGAATACAGTAAATCTTATTCCGGGACCGTCAACGATAGAATCATTGACAGTTCCGGCAATTCTTAATTCCATTTTATCACCTTATATATTATGCTTTACTCTATCGTGTTCCTCAGTTCGCTTGGCATTATTGAAGCGGTCAAGCGTTCCGACAAGATATCCTGTAATACGGCGGATCCTGTCAAATGCCACCGTATCGGTATGTTCCTTTCTGCCGCAGCAGGGGCACGTATCGCCGATGATTCCGGTATATCCGCAGCACGGGTCACGGTCAACAGGGTGATTGATAGCTCCGTAGCCTATACCTGATTCTTTCATACAGCGGACGATCTTCTCGAAAGCCGTGAGATTTTCAAGGGGATCTCCGTCAAGTTCGATATAGCTGATATGACCTGCATTTGTAAGTTCATGATACGGAGCTTCTATTTTTATCTTATCAAAAGCGCTGATAGGATAATAAACGGGAACGTGGAACGAATTTGTGTAGTAATCACGGTCGGTAACGCCCTCGATAATGCCGTATTTTTTGGCATCCATACGGACAAAGCGTCCGGAAAGTCCCTCTGCGGGGGTAGCGAGGAGAGAGAAGTTAAGACCGGTTCTCTTTGATTCCTCGTCGATGCGGTTTCTCATTGCCGTTATGATCTCAATGCCGAGTTCACGGGCTTCCTCGCTCTCACCGTGATGAGCGCCTATAAGAGCTTTCAGGCACTCTGCAAGACCTATAAATCCAACGGAAAGAGTACCGTGCTTCAATATCTCACCTACCGTGTCATCAGGAGCAAGCTTGTCGGAATCTATCCATATGCCCTGTCCCATAAGGAACGGGAAGTTTCTGACACGTTTCTGGCACTGTATATTGAAACGATGCATGAGCTGATCTATGGCAAGATCCATCATATCTTCAAGCATATCAAAGAAAAGTCCGACGTTGTGATCTGCCTTTATAGCCAGACGCGGAAGATTTACAGATGTAAAGCTGAGATTTCCTCTGCCTGTAACGATTTCTCTTGAGGGATCGTATGTATTGCCGATAACACGGGTACGGCATCCCATATAGGCGATTTCCGTATCAGGATTGCCCTCTTTGTAGTATTTGAGGTTGTACGGAGCGTCAATGAAAGAGAAGTTCGGGAAAAGTCGCTTTGCGGAAACTCTGCACGCCAGTTTGAAAAGATCGTAGTTCGGGTCGGTGGGATTATAGTTTACGCCGTCTTTTATCTTAAAGATATGAATAGGGAATATCGGTGTTTCGCCGTTTCCGAGACCTGCCTCCTGAGCGAGGAGCACATTTTTTATGACCATTCTGCCCTCGGGGGAAGTATCCGTTCCATAGTTTATGGAGCTGAACGGAGTCTGTGCGCCGGCACGGCTGTTCATGGTATTAAGGTTATGGATAAGAGCTTCCATTGCCTGATACGTAGCACGATCGGTTTCCTTTTCCGCATTTTTCACGGCGAAAGCCTGTATTTTTTCGATAGTTCCGGCATCGGCATATTGGGAAAGAAGTCCGGCTTCTTTTTCCTGATAGCCGTTGTTTCCGGCAAGTACAGGTACAAGGCCGTATTTTTCCTTGATTTCGTTTCTTATCGAAGAAGCGATTTCCTGTTCGTTATCCACACCGCACATCAGCGAGAGTGCTCTTGCGATGTTCTGGGTATATCTGGATGCGTATGTCTTTTTAACGCCGTCTGCCATAGCGTAATCAAACGTGGGGATGCTCTGACCGCCGTGCTGATCGTTCTGGTTGGACTGGATAGCGATGCAGGCAAGAGCCGAATAGCTCGATATATCGTTAGGTTCTCTGAGATAACCGTGACCCGTGGAGAAACCGTTAGTGAAGAGTTTTTTCAGATCTATCTGAGCGCAGGTGGTCGTCAGCGTATAGAAATCGAGGTCGTGGATATGTATATCTCCCTCACGGTGAGCCTTGGCGTGCTTTGGATTGAGGACGTACATCTCGTAATATTCCTTTGCGGAAACTGAGCCGTATTTGAGCATTGTACCCATTGCCGTGTCGCCGTCGATATTGGCATTTTCACGCTTTATATCGCTGTCCTTTGCAGAGCTGAAAGTAAGCTCGTTGAGCACGCACATAAGATTAGTTTTCATTTCACGTGAGCGTGTGCGCTCGTAGCGGTAAAGGATGTAAGCCTTTGCAGTTTTGGCGTGTCCTTTTTCGATAAGCACCTTTTCTACAAGATCCTGGATCTCCTCAACAGTCGGAACTCTTCCGGGATTTTCCTGTTCGTACACCCGGCACACTTCGGCTGCAACGTCCATTGCAGTATTAAGGTCGGTTCCGCCGCAGGATTGAGCTGCCTTGAAAATAGCGTTTGCAATTTTTTCTATATTAAAAGGAACTTTCCGTCCGTCCCTTTTAACAATATGAATTATCATTTCACTGTACCTCCTACACTATATATTGTATCTCTCTTTCCATGTCTCTATATAAGTATACTCCATATAATCACATATGTCAATTGTATATTGTGACAATATAAAGAGCAAATAACGCCGGTAATCATACAATTTGCACTAAATAATCTTTTAATAAATACGTTTTTGGCTATATTACGTTAATTTTTCTCTTTAAATGATAAAAAGCAGTGCCCTACTATATATAGTAGGGCACTGTAATGTTTATGAAACAGTGTGAGTTCTGATATAGTCGCTTATTTTTTTATATGCTTCTTCCGAAAGTTTTCCGGATTCGCCGTCCCAGTATTCATCGGCAAGCCTGCCCTCTGCCGTGGATTTAAGCGCAGTATTGGTATCAATGCAGTAAACCCCTGTGCTCTTTGCCATATCAAGAATGCGGCTGTTGTACTGATTTATGAGGTCGTTGGTAACGGTTTCGGTATCATAAATCACAGGCGGCAGCTGCATAATATATATCTTCATATCCGGCAGATAGTTATGAAGATCGCTTATAAGCGAAGAATAGCTGCTTATCATATCGTCAACCGAAGACGTACCAATGTCACTGCCAAGCATTATATACATAACCGACGGCTTTTTGAACTGAATTATCTCGTAGATTTTTATTGTGCCGTAATCGGAATCGACCTGAATATTTCTGCATCCGGCAGCATTAAGTTCGTCACTGCCTATAACGTCATCAAATGAAGTATACTTCCCCATTTCGAGAAGTGTAGAATCTGATACAAGGCAGCAGCTGTCAAAATAAGAAGCGTCAACCGCCTCGGATTGCGGAATAGGATTTACAGCTGCCTCCGGCGCAGAAGATGGAGTTTCTCCGCCGGGAACGGTATCGCCATCGGATGCCGCAGCATCTGACGCATCTCCTTCCGGCTGTTTCTGAACAACGATTTTATTTTTTGTTTCTTCCGTGAGAAAATCATCATTGGTATTTGCAGCGAACATATACAATCCAAAGCACGAGGCAAAGGAAAGAACAAATATCAGAACGAGCACTCCGAAATTGAATTTTACTTTCGGACGGCTGCGCTTTTTACTTGAAATATGCTGTACGTTTCTTTTTTTCGCCATAAATTCTCCTTATGTCATACGGGAAATTCCGGAATTTTGATATATATTTATTATACCTCTTTTTTTTAAGATTTGCAATACTTTTTTTATTTTTTATATATTTTTATTTTTCTCTTGCCAAAACAGAGAAATTGTAGTATAATGTAAATAATAACAGCATCTCTGAACCTGATTTCAGGATGCCTGAAATTCATGGAGGTAAAAAATGACTTACAAAGAAAGCTTTATTAAATTCATGGTTGACTGCGGAGTGCTCACATTCGGCGAATTTACGCTGAAAAGCGGAAGAAAAGCTCCGTATTTCATTAACTGCGGAAACTACAAAACAGGCGCACAGCTTGCCCGTCTCGGCGAATACTACGCTGAATGCATCCACGAAAATAATATCCCCGTGGATACCCTTTTCGGCCCTGCGTACAAGGGAATTCCGCTGGCTGTATCGGCTGTCGTAGCTCTCAGTAATAAATTCGGCATCGACGTTTCTTACTGTTTTGACCGCAAGGAAGCTAAAGATCACGGCGAAGGCGGTATGTTTGTGGGAAAAACTCTTACAGACAATGAAAAGGTCGTTATCATTGACGACGTTATGACTTCCGGCAAGGCTCTCCGTGAATCAATGCCAAAACTTAAATCAGCAGCCAACGTAAACGTGACAGGAATGGTCATTACGGTTGACCGCATGGAGAAAGGTACGGGGGATCTTTCCGCCGTTCAGGAAGTCAAGCGTGATTTCGGCGTGACCGTTTATCCTATCGTTACAATGGAGGATATTATTTCCGCTATCAGAAACGATATCGTTCCAGGTAAGGAATATCTCGATAAAATGCTGGAATACCGCAATACATACGGTATCAGATAATTTTTAAGGCAACACCGCACAAAGATTGTACGGCAGATGCGCAGTCAGATTTTAATCTGTCGGTCAGCCCCTCTGTCAGCTTCGC
>OIYT01001925.1_pt1 | contig 13635 bp, 17 predicted proteins | sample 1588201 | NCBI WGS metagenome assembly OIYT01 (sample SAMN03283260) | human gut metagenome | biome: human-associated habitat; material: feces | host: Homo sapiens | place: USA | collected 2013
CGGAGGGATTTTCTTCTCTGCGGGCCTGTGTGTATTAACACAGGCATTGCTTGCCTCTTTTCTCCGAAAATGAAAAGAACCAGTGAGAGAATCGTTAAATTTCACTCACTGGCTCAATTCGTTTCAAATTTCTCGGACAACTCTGTCAGTTCTTTCACCGTTTCCTGGGTGTGATGCAGCAGGGTGTCACGCATTTCTGGCGGACAGCTGGAATAAAGCATTTTCATCTGATTGACACCCTCATCCTCCAGAGAAATATCTGGATTTATAAGCGTATCTAAAGAGATGTGCAGGACCTTTGCCAATGCTCTCAAAATCAAATAGGAAGGATTCATTTTCCCTTTTTCGATATTGGCGATTTGCTTTACAGAAACATGGCTCAGATCAGAAAGTTCCTGTTGTGTCAGTTCTTTATTCTTTCGGGCTTCCCGCATTTTTTGCCCTAAAGCAGTTAAATCATCAATCGGCATAATCGTTCACCTCAATAATATTGTATCGTTCCGGTTTATATGATGGAATGACCTTATTATGCCTGACAAGCTGTACGATTATGCCGATTATATAAAGCTGCGATTGGTGATAAACTTGTATTGTTCGAGACAAAGAACTATAATGTACTCTGTGGAGGTGCATAATGGATTATATGACACTAAAAGAGGCCGCCGAAAAATGGGGCGTGACACCTCGTAGAGTAAATTACTATTGCGCTGCTGGGCGTATCCCCGGCGCTGTGAAGATGGCTGGTGTTTGGCTGATCCCAAAGAACGCAGAAAAGCCGATTGACGGAAGGACAAAACAAGGAAAGGAATTAAAACATGAATAGAATATTGCTATTGGAGGATGATGTCAGTCTAATAGATGGCTTGGTCTACTCTTTGAAAAAGAATGAATTTGATGTTGAAGTTGCCCGTACTGTATGTGAGGCAAAACAATACTTGTCCGAACTCGACAGATACGATCTGTTGATTTTGGATGTCACCCTACCAGATGGAACAGGATTTGACATGTGCGAAAAAGTAAGAAAAGAAAATCAGCAGATACCTATTATATTCCTGACTGCATCGGATGAAGAAGTCAGCATAATTCGTGGATTAGATAGCGGTGGGGACGATTATATCACTAAGCCTTTCAAACTGGGGGAATTGTGTTCCCGCATCCGGGCGCTGTTGCGTCGGGCCGGAGTTTCCAAAAGCGAAAAAAACACTTCTATGGAATGTGGCGACATTACCATTGATCTGTTGGGTAGCCGTGCAACCTTAAAGGGAAAAGCATTGGATTTGACAAGCGCCGAATATCGTTTGCTTTGTCTGCTGGTAAGAAACGCAAATCGCGTTGTGACAAGGGACATCATTCTAAATGAGCTGTGGGATGATACAGGAAATTTTGTTGATGATAATACCCTGTCCGTCTATGTACGGCGGCTTCGTGAAAAAGTGGAAACCAATCCGTCCCATCCAGAACACCTTATAACCATTCGTGGGTTCGGCTACCAATGGAAAGAGGTGTCTATATGAGTTTGTACCAAGATAGACAGATTAAAGGGTTCCTGCTATTTTTGACTTTGTTTGCTCTGCTGTTTGTAGGTACAGCAACCGTTTTGACTATTTATCAGGTGAACGATGCGGAAGTCCTATGGCTCAAACATGATGAAGCGGTTTCATCCTCACTTTTAGAACAGGGTGTTCCGAAAGAAGTAGTTGCAGTTGCCTTTACGAACACAGACATCAGTGACGATGGTAGGTCATTATTAGCGGCTGCGGGTTTGGGAAAACAGTCAGAAAGCAGTATGCGGCCTTATTTCAATCAATTTCAGCGTTCCGCTTTCTGCACCATGCTATGCACTGTGCTATTTTTTCTCTTTGTGCTTGCCATAGGAATATTTATTTTTTTCTGGAAAAGGAAGCGATTGTATCAACAGGCCGACAAAATATTGCTAAATTACATCAACGGGGATTACTCTTGTCATTTACCGCAGAATTATGAGGGGGCTATCTACCAAGTGTTTTCTTCGATAGAACAGCTTGCAACTATGCTCCAATCCAAAAATGAAACAGAACGTAAAGCAAAAGAGTTTTTGAAAGACACCATATCCGATATATCTCACCAGCTCAAAACGCCTCTGGCAGCCCTCACTATGTATCAGGAGATCATTGAAAGTGAGCCAGAAAATGCAGAAACGGTCAAACAGTTTGCGGCGAAGATGGGTATTTCTCTAAAGCGTATGGAGCAGTTAATCTTATCCATGTTGAAGATAACCCGACTGGATACGGGAAACATCATTTTTGAGAAAAAAAGTTGCCGTGTGTCCGAGCTGATAGCTCATTCAGTCAATGACCTAACCACAAGGGCTAAAAGCGAAAGCAAGCAGATTCAGATAGATGGCGATGGTGAACAGCAGCTTATTTGTGACATGGAATGGACAGGTGAAGCGATTGGAAACATTGTAAAAAATGCACTGGATCACACGCAAGCTGGCGGTATTGTCCGTATTACATGGGAGCGCACTCCTGCTATGTTTCGGATTTTTATTTCTGATAATGGTAACGGCATAGTCCCGGAAGATATTTACCATATCTTTAAACGCTTTTATCGCAGCAAACATTCCCTTGATACACAAGGAATCGGGCTGGGGCTTCCCCTTGCCAAGTCAATTATTGAGGGTCAAAACGGTGTTATCTCCGTACAAAGTGAAGTCGGAAAAGGTACGCTGTTTACACTATCTTTCCTTACGGATCTGTAAGGTCAAATTCATCTGCTTGTAAGCTGTTTTTGCTATCCTTTTGAGAAAGGAGGTACTGATGACTATGGAAATATTGAAAGTACAAGATTTATGTAAAACTTATGGCAAGGGTGAGGCGAAAGTCGAAGCGTTGAAGAAGGTTTCCTTCTCCCTGGATAAAGGCGAATTTGCTGCCGTTGTGGGTGAATCCGGTTCTGGCAAAAGCACATTACTGAACTGTATTGGAGCTTTGGATACCCCTACTTCCGGCCACATTTGGATTGATGAACAAGACCTGTTTTCCATGAAAGAGGAACAGCGCACGATTTTCCGCCGTCGTAATATCGGCTTTATCTTCCAATCCTTTCAGTTGGTTTCCGAGCTGAATGTGGAGCAGAATATCATGTTTCCGCTTCTTTTGGACTATCGCAAACCAGACCCGGCAGCAGTAGAAGAAATTTTAGAACTCTTGGGACTTACCGAGCGTCGACATCACCTGCCGAGCCAACTATCCGGCGGACAGCAGCAGCGTGTTGCCATTGGCCGGGCGTTAATCACAAAGCCCAAACTGATTCTGGCAGATGAACCTACTGGCAATCTGGACAGCAAGAATAGTCAGGATGTTATCGCCCTGCTTACGCAGGCGTCCCGTCGCTATCAGCAAACAATCCTGATGATTACCCACAATAAGGATTTGACTGCATCCGTTGATCGGGTGTTCCGGGTATCAGATGGCGTTTTGACGGATTTGGGAGGAAAAACAAATGAAGCATTATCTTGACCTTGTTCCCATATCCGCAAAAATCCACAAGAAGCAAAGCAGAATGTCTATTTTCTGCATTGTGCTGGCGGTATTTCTGGTTACAACTATTTTTGGAATGGCAGATATGTTCATCCGCAGCCAGATTTTGCAGGCACAGCAGGAGTCTGGGAATTGGCATATTGCCATTAAGAATATCAGCAATGAAGAAGCAGCAATTATTGCTTCACGCCCTGATATTGAAGTATTTTCACCGTATGGCGTACTCAATTATCGTGGAGATTTAGGCTACACTTTGGGTGGAAAAGATGTAGCGATATGCGGTTGTGATGAAAGCTATATAACTGAAATCTGGACTGACCAACTTGAAGAAGGTGTTTTTCCACAGACAAGTAATGAAGCGTTGGTGACTGAAAATGCAAAGCAGATAATGGGTGTTGCGATTGGTGATCCCATTGCCGTAGAAACTCCTGATGGCGATAAACTGAATTTTACCATATCAGGATTTATGAATAATACCGCCTCGATCATGAGTGGCGACTCCTACGGCATCATTTTGAACACAGAGGATTACTGCGCGATTTATCCGAATGTATCAGACGGGGAGCCGAGTGATTACGGCATTATGTTTTTTACTCAATTTGCAAACACAAGAAATATACAAGGGAAAATTGCAGATTTGAAAGAACAATGCAATTTATCGAATGAACAAATATCTTCCAACAACAATCTGCTTGGATTGCTTGGACAAAGCCGCGTTCCCTTTTTGTTACAGGTTTACTTGGCTGCGGCTGTATTGTTTGTACTGGTAATGTTAGCTGGTATTATGATGATTGCAAGCAGCCTGAACAGCAATGTAGCCCAGCGTACCGAATTTTTCGGCCTTATGCGCTGTATCGGTGCAACACCAAAACAGGTTATGCGCTTAGTACGGAAAGAGGCGCTTAGTTGGTGCCGTTTGGCAATCCCTGTGGGTATTTCCATCGGTATAGTTGTCATTTGGGTCTTATGTGCGATTTTGCGTTTCCTAAGTCCGGAATTTTTCAAAGCGATGCCTACATTCGGATTTAGCGTACCAAGTATTCTTGCAGGAATCGTTGTGGGCTTGGTAACGGTTTTGTTCGCTGCCTATTCTCCGGCAAAGAAAGCAGCAAAAGTATCTCCGTTGGCAGCGGTTTCCGGTAATGCAAACGACTTGGAGCCTGCAAGAAATGCTGCTAATACACAACTGCTTAAGATTGATACAGCACTTGGAATTTATCATGCAAAAGCAAATCGGAAAAATCTGTTTTTGATGACAAGCTCATTTGCTCTCAGTATTATCCTTTTCCTTTCATTCTCTGTAACAGTTGAGTTCATGCAGCATACCTTAACACCGCTCCAACCTTGGACAGCAGATTTATCTATCATAAGCCCTGATAACGCCTGTGCTATTGACAAAGCATTACTTGATGATCTAAAGGAAAATCCTGTTGTGGATTTAGCGTATGGAAGAAAATTTGCATACGAGGTTCCGTCTGTCACAAACGGTATTCAAAAAAAGATGGATTTAATCTCTTATGAGCAGTATCAATTTGATTGGGCAAAGGACTATTTATTAGAGGGTTCTCTGGAATCTGTGCAAACTGATTTAGGGACGGGCTTAATTGTTTATAATTCGCAGAACACAATACAAATAGGCGATACTGTATCGTTGAATACAAACGGACAAAGTAAAGAAATCCAAATCGTGGGAATGTTGTCCGACTGTCCGTTTTACAGTGCCGCCGGTGTTGGAACAATTATTTGTTCAGAGGATACATTTGAACAAATTACTGGCGAGTCGAAATATACGGTTATTGATGTGCAGTTAGTGAAAGGCACAACAGACGAAGATGTTTATGTGATCCGCCAAATGGTAGATTCCTCATTTACTTTCGCTGATGAACGCATGGGTAACAGCAGTACCATGGGAACTTACTATTGTTTTTGGCTGTTCATCTATGGATTCCTCGTCCTAATTGCAATGATTACAATTTTTAACATAATCAATAGTATTTCCATGAGTGTGTCTGCACGGTTGAAACAGTATGGCGCTTTCCGTGCTATCGGCGTTAGCATGGGACAGCTAAGTAAAATGATTGTTGCAGAAGCCTTCACCTATACCATAATCGGCGGTGTAGTTGGTACGGTGTTGGGACTGTTTTGTAACAAGCTATTGTTTGGAATGTTGATAAGTTATAGATGGGGGGATGCTTGGACTCCTCCATTACCAGAGGTAGCTGTTATTCTGTTGATTGTCGTAAGCTCTGTAATTCTGGCTGTGCATGGGCCAATCAAGAGAATACGCAATATGTCCATTGTTGATACAATCAGCGCACAGTAATTCTACTTTTGAAGCGGGTGGCTTTAGAAGCCGCCCACTTTTGTCTTACAAATTCGTAAGTTGAAATTCACCTGTTTGTAAGCTGATTTTTTTATAATTAAGTTGATGAAAGAGAGGAAAAAATGAAAAAAATCCTTTCCACCAGAGTATTGGTGAAGATTTGTGTATTAACAACTATACTGCTGGTTTTGATAATCTATACTATATGGGGCAATTCAGCATTGATGGTAAGTATGGTTAATATCTCCAGCGATCGCATAGCATCTGCCTTTTCTAATTTTCGGATTGCACAAGTGTCCGACTTGCATAATGCTGAATTTGGAGAAAGCAATACAGAATTGATAGAATTGCTGTCTGAACACGAACCGGATATTATTGTGATAACTGGAGATTTAATCGATGCTGGACATACAGACATTGAGATTGCGTTTGATTTTATAAAACAAGCTGTTCAAATAGCCCCTGTCTACTTTGTAACTGGAAACCACGAAGCTAACTTCTCACATTATGATCAATTCAAAACAGGGCTTGAAGCGTCTGGCGTAACTGTCCTTGAAGATGAAGCAATACAGTTAGTGCATAACAACGAAATGATTACCCTTATCGGGCTTTCTGATTCTGACTTTACGATTAAGGGCGATATGTTTAATGAAGCGCCAGCCATGGTCAACACAAAATTGAATAGCCTTATTGATGACGAAAACAGTTACACTATACTGCTATCACATCGGCCAGAGTTATTTGAAACCTATGTATGCTGTGGTGTTGATTTGGTTTTATGTGGTCATGCACACGGAGGGCAGTTTCGATTACCTTTTATTGGGGGGCTCGTTGCCCCCAATCAAGGGCTGTTTCCTAAATATGATTCCGGCCTTTATACAGACGGAAAGACAAATATGGTTGTTAGCCGCGGCCTTGGAAATAGTATTATTCCATTCCGATTTAATAATCGTCCAGAGGTTGTATTAGTAGAACTTAACACCGAATAACGATACTTCAACCGAATATTGAAATGATCTGCCGCACGACGGCAAAAGAAAAAAAGCCGTCGTAGAGCAGACAATTTGACACGCCCATTTGAAACGGCGGCTTTGATTTTCAGAGCCGCCGTTTCTTTGCGTCTACACAAACCAATGACGACTTGCAGGGACACGGTAGCCGATTGGAGGTTATTTTCCGTGTCCTTTTCTCTTTTTCGCAGTATCCATGATCTGCACCAGTTAAAAAAAGCATAGCCCCTCCATCGAAGCAGTCCGGCTTTGAATGTGAAATTAAACAGTACATAACCGATAATATATTTTCGTGCGCTTGTGCGGCTTCGTGTCGCGCAGGCGCATTTTGCTTTCCAGACTTCGAGACAAAGTGTCCCGAGGTGCGGTGCCGTTCTCCGCCGTTACTCCATTTCGTTTCCGACCAACCCCGAACAAACTGAAATGGAGGATTTTACGATGACTACTATCAATCTGAAAGATCTTTATTATTGGTACACGCAGGATCAGCTTATCGAAGTTTCTGACGAGGTGGCCGAGGTATTCAAGGCCGATGCCCGCTATGAAATGGCCTACCAGCGGCGGCTCTCCCGGCACAAGGCGCAGTATTCTCTGGACTGCGATGACGGGATTGAGTATTCCGCTTGCCTGCATGAGCCGACCCCGCAGGAGCTCCTTGAACGGATGGAAACCTTTCTTCGTCTGTGGAACGCTCTCAATTCTCTGCCGGAGATCCAAGGCCGTAGAATTGACGCACATATCATTCTTGGCAAGTCGATTAAGGAAATTGCCGAGGCCGAGGGCGTACATGAGGAGTCTATTCGCCAGTCGATCAAGCGTGGCCTTGAACGCATGAAAAAAACTTTTTGATTTTTTCTTCTTAACCCACTTGGAATTGATGAAAAAATGTCTCGGTTTATGAGAGGAGGTTTTCTTCCTAACGCAAGGGAATAACGGCAACCCTGAGTAAGTACGTGGAGCCAGACGGTGGGTGCGCGGTGACATTTCCCAAAAGAGATTGAGCGAACAACACCAACACTGTAAATGGGCCCGGCCATCCCAAGGCCATGATCCGGCGCTGAACAGGTTGGCTGCCTGTTCCTCCGGGCTTGTCGCTTTACTTGCGTTGAGAGCGCCGCACAGAAAATAACGATTGTCTTTGGACAGGCCAAGTAAATATGTGCGGCGCTCTCTAATATTCAAAAACTATAATAAACCTCGAGACAAAGTGTCCCAAGGTGGAGTAAGGCAACAGGCCAGCATCCCGGTGGTGCTGGCCTGTTGCGTTTCCCCACCAAACAGCGGGAGGCGTTCTATCAATCTGCGAAGGAGGTTTACCGTGAAATTAACTACACAGGAACTTGAACAAATGAGAAGCGTTGACATTGGCGCGGTGGCTGCCGAGTCCCTGCCTGATGTGAGCGGTATGACCTTTGACAATGCGCTTTCCCGAAAGGAGCGCATCTCTCGATTTTTGCAGACTGTCAAAAATCCATACTGCTTTTGCATCGGTGGTGTTGGCGTGAAAATTGAATTTGCTGAAAGCGGGCCATCTCTCCAAGATAAGCTGACGGATTTCCTGCTGCGGCAAAGAAGCGGGCTGTAACTTCGGTTACAGCTCGTTTTGCTTCTTCGAGACAAAGTGTCCCGAAGTGGAGGCATCCTTGTTGTCCTCCCCGGACAGAGTTATAATATAAGTGTAATGTGATAGGGAAGGAGGAACAATGGCACGAGCAAAAAACAGAGGGTATCAGCAGAGTTTCTCTCCCTCTTACACAATCCGCCGCTGGCGGCTGGGCATCTATATCCGGCTTTCAAAGGAAGATTTGAAAAAAGGAAAAGACGATAGCAACAGCGTAAAGAACCAGCGTGACCTACTGAACGATTTTTACCGACGCAACATTGACGAGTTTGAAAGCATCACGGAATATGTGGATGATGGTCATACTGGAACGGACGCCAACCGTGAAGATTTTCAACGGCTCTTGGCGGATGTCATGAGTGGTAAAATCAACTGCGTTATAGTAAAAGACCTGTCCCGCTTCGCACGAAATTATAGCGATGCCGGAAGTTTGATCGATAACCTGTTTGTTCAAATGGGTGTTCGCTTTATCAGCCTTGCTGAGAATGTGGACAGCTACAAGAACCCCGACAGCGTTTCAAATATCATCGTTCCCATTACAAACGTGATGAACGATAATTACTGCTATCAGACTTCCAAAAAGATCCGGCAGGTATTTGATTACAAACGGCGCAACGGCCAGTATATCGGAGCATTTGCTCCTTACGGCTATGTAAAGCACCCAAAGGACAAGCACAGGCTGATTGTTGATCCCGATGCTGCTGAAAATGTCAAACTCATTTTCACAATGCTTATTCAAGGGTCATCAAAACGTGCTATCGCGCTGTACCTGAACGAACACGGCGTACCGAGCCCCTCGGCTTACAAGGTACAAAAGGGCTTGCCTGTTTCGACAAGAGGGTATGACGATCCTATGTGGGGAGTCCGCATGATCCACTCCATTCTTACCAATCCGACCTACACCGGGGATTTAGCCCAAGGCCGAAGCCGGGTGAAAAGCTACAAGGTACACCAGATTGAAGCTGTTCCACGCGAGGAATGGGTGGAAGTGGCTGGAACGCATGAGGCCATTATCGACTATGAAACTTTCGACAAGGTACAGGCTCTCTTACAGCGTGATACCCGTACTTCCCCGAAAGGCCGTGAGGTACATTTATTCAGCGGCTTTCTGAAATGTGCCGATTGCGGGCGGGCCATTACCCGATGCGTTGGCAAGAACAACAATGTATATTATTCTTGCTCAACCTACAAGAACCGTTCCCGGACAGCCTGCACCATGCACTCAATCAAGCATGAACGGCTGGAGGCTGCTGTTTTGTTCGCTGTACAGCATCAGGTACATTTGGCTGTTTCCTACTCGGAAATCGTCACGCAGATCAATTCCGCTCCAATCAAAAAAAGCCAGTCTTACCGACTGGACGATCTGATAGCTGCAAAAGAGCGGGAACTGACAAAGATAACACGCTACAAGCAATCTCTTTATCAGGACTGGAAAGACGGTGAAATCACCCAGCAGGAATACCGGGATATGAAGGCTGACTATGAACGGCAGACTTCTGATATTTCCGCGGTGCTTACCCGGCTGAACGCTGAACGCGCAGAACTGGCAAACGGTGTGGACAACGAGCATCCTGCACTGGTAGCCTTTATGAAGTATCAGAACATTGAAGCCCTCAACCGTGAAATCTTGGTTGAACTTGTGGACTATATCAAGGTCTATGAAAACGGCAATATCAGCGTGAAATTCAAATTTGCTGACGAGCTCCGCAAGATTGCCGAGTACATTGAAATCAACACTACGGAAGATACCGCAGTAGCGGGCTAACCCCCGCTACGAACCCCTTTGACAGTGTGTTTTCCTAATAGGCGCTAATCATATCTAACATAGATATGCGCCGGTGCTGGTTCTCCAGGTTTGGCGATATATTCGTCGGACAATCTGAAATGCATATATAATTGAAAAACCAGCTTATCACAGTCTTTTATTTTGTCCGACACCATTTGGGGAATCAAATATCCTTTAACACCTTCTGATGAAAATTCTGTGATGTATTTAGCTACAATACTTCCCGCGCCAGAAATATTAAATGCATCCAATTCCGCGAGATAGTGATAATTTGTACCTGCGTAATTATTAATCTCGTCTAACAATTTATGCAGTAATTCTCTGTCGGCTTTCGGGCAAATGTAGTCTAGACCCTTTTGTTCACGTTCAATAGTTTTCTCAACTTTTTGCATAGTAATTACCGGTGTTAATCATATTTGTATTTTTGCAATAACATTTTTGCTGTGAAACGTATTGTTGAATCGTCCGAAATATCAATTATTCTCTTCAATGTGAGAACGGTTTGCTCAACAAGAATCTGCAACTGCAAACATAAAGAAGCCGCATTGACTTTTACTCTATCATCTTCGTGATTAAGCAATGCATACAATACATCTTCACTCGGATGCTGCTCCATTTCATCTTTTAACTTTTTGAGTTTGTAACATGCTGCATTATGTTTTTTTACTTTCTGTTTATCCACATAGTCGGTTTTTAAGCACTGCTGTAACGATAAATCCACAAATGAATTATAATAATCTTTCATGTGCAAACCTCACATAAACATTTTTATGACATTAATTCCAAACTCGTATTGTGCGCTAAAGCTTTGCCCAGCAAGCCAATTTCGCACAATCATTCCGTCTGTAAAAGGCTGTACGCTGGAATAGTAGCCGCTTATCGCTCTGTGTGTCGTTTTACTAATTTGTTATTATACCAGCTCCCGTTGTGTGGGGGGGAATGTTATTCTATTCTTTTAATGCTATTTTATGTTCATTTACTGTTATATTATAGGAGGAATCTAGGTTGGTAATATGGGCATAGTAAGTAACGAAAGTCTTACCGAGAGAACTATTGTCCCTTACTAACGAATAAAATTTAGTACTATATTCGTCTGATACAGCTACTTCACCGCCATTAGCATCAACAATAGTTATAAAATATTCGTTTGTGTTTTTGTACTGGTAAACATATACGACAATTCCATCATAAAGTTTTTGAATTATTCTTCTAGTATCAGAGCCAATGCCTATTTTCCAGCCATCTTCAAATTTAGGGACTATTAAGTATGTATCATAATCATTTTTGCGATCTACAATGAAGTCGCAATCATCACCCTCCAATATAAGTTCAATATTTGATTTCCCTAAGCAAAAATACTCGTATGCTGCTTTTGGAGAATCGAAAGTCACGAAGAGATTTTCAAACGGCAAAAATGATAGTGTGATAACTAGCATTACTGATAGTCCTGTAAAAATAATATATAATATACGTTTATGCAGTACTTTTGATTTCTTTATTGCTATCATTGAACTCGCAACAAAGATACACCCTATTATCAATCTAATAATAATATACATACCCTTATGGGACTTTCGAGCAGTTCATGCTGAACTTTTTCAAGTACAACATAATCTCCGTTGACGAGTACTAGTATGTCACCGGCTCGGAGCTTACAGGCAGCTGTCCAACCTTTGACTGGGCTGTAGAATGGATGATTTGGGGTAGAAACTATCTCTTCGCCATTTACGGTCAAATGTATCAATTCGTCTGTCTCGTTGACATATGTCTCAACGACTGGTTTCAGCGAAACGTCTTCTGTTTCTTCATCCCATGCCCAAACGAGATCGCCGGGTTCAATATCCTCAATCGGTGTTTGCCCGTCTGCCGTGGCAATGAGTGTTCCAGCTATGAAACATACTCCCGTCTGCGCTCCATACTGTCCCAATGCACCCACGCCGTATATGGATGTCGCCGAGGCAATTTGCCATGTTTCGTATACGTCTTCGTTGCCGCCAAAGGCTTCCAGCATTGGGCTTTCACCAGTAACAGCAGAATATCCCGAATCCGCACCATAAACAGCGGCATTTGCGCCAACTACAAATATGGCTACCTCGGCAATCGTTGCGGCAGCTGCCGAGCTTACCCCCCAGCTAGCCAAGCCTACCGATAGCGCGCATACCGCGGCGGGGGCAACGGAAATCACAACAGCAGCGGCTACAGCTCCGCAAAACACACCAAACGCAACACCCAGTATCTTGGAGCCGAGTTCTGAAAGAGAACCCGTAGCATCCGTCAGCACCACGGGGCTATTGTTGCAGTATGCAAACATATTTGCACCAAGGATGCCTTGACCGGTGCTTGCATATGCGTCTGGGTTTATAAACCTGCCTACTTACGGATTGTAGTACCGAGACTTGAGATAGTACAAACTGGTCTCGGTATCGTAGAAGTAGCCTCTATACCGCAACGGGTTTATATCTGCGAGGTCGCCCGTAGAAGTGAGCAGCTTGCCCCAAGCGTCGTAAGTGTAGGCAGCAGCTTCAGTGCCGGTTGCGGTTATGACTTTGAGAATGTCGCCCTGAAGGTTCTTGACGTAGAAATATTCTGTGTCAGTGCCGTTCGCGGTTCGGGTGAAGCCTATGACCTCTCTGGAGGAATCATAGTGGAAGTAAAGGGCATACGCGTCGGTAATGTCCGCGGCAAGCTTTGAACCCTGCCAGCGGGAGATCTTCTACTGGCTTTTGCCATGGATTTAACCTGTATTTACAGTTGCTTCTAGTATCGGTACACGATTTCAAAGCTTATTTTCTTCTGGGAATACCTTTCAACGATTCCTCTATACTTGGCTGTCTTACAAAATATGTTTTTAGCAAGAAAAGGATGCTTCCATGTAGGTCGGGGATACCACCAGCGATGCACACTGCAACCATCTTCAAACTTTTCACACGGTTTCCGTATTATTACGAACATTTCTCCCATTAATTTTGTATTCGTTTTACTAGAACTGTATCTTCCACATACGTATACAACACCAATTTGTGACACGTCATTCCAATAAATATCAACAGGGATAAACCCCATGACATAAAACCTTAGCTTTTGGGAGTCAACGGATGCTCGCTGGCATGCCCTACCTGCGCGGATGAGCATATATACAAGACACACAAATATGAGAAGCACCAATTTGTTCAACAGGATATCCCAATGCACAACAGTAAGAACACACAGGCACGAGATGGCGGAGATCACAACAAATATTACCTCAAACTTATCTGGCTGTATGTGAACAGTAGGGAGTGTTCCAACATTTTGCTCATAACTATCTATCATCGTGTTACCATCCTCCAAGTTCCGCCGCCATAGTGCATTACCTGCAACGGTTCAATATATGC
>OIYT01001927.1_pt1 | contig 13617 bp, 13 predicted proteins | sample 1588201 | NCBI WGS metagenome assembly OIYT01 (sample SAMN03283260) | human gut metagenome | biome: human-associated habitat; material: feces | host: Homo sapiens | place: USA | collected 2013
AGGACCAGCGCCTTGAGCAGATTCATTTCGGCGCTGTCCCAGAAGTGGTCGCGTTCCTCGCCGCCGGTATTCTTGATGATGACGTCACAAAAAAGCTGGGCCATCAATTCCTGACCGCCGACCTCCGCAAGACAATTCCATGAATCGGAGGCTGACGGTGTGACCAGATTGAACACACGGACGGTGTACCCCTGATCCCGCAAGTACTCGCTGGTCTTTTCGTAAAGTTCGGATTTTGGGTCACAGATCACAAGGCTTGACTTCCGCGCTGCGCATTGGAGAATCATGTTGACGCAAAAGGCTCTTGTCTTCTTGGAACCGCTGGCGCCGTAAACCGCAAGATTCCCGTTAAATCGAGTCTTTGGAGGAATACAAATGACCTGATGATCCAGCTCTCCGAGAATCGTACCGGAATGCTTGCGAATATCCGGGACAAGGTCAAGCACCTCGGTCAGCTCCTTACGGGACATAAAGCCTGCGGTGCCGTAGGTCCCCTTGTCGGAATAGACCAGATTGCGCTGCCGGTCATATTCGCCGCCCTCACTGTATCCCATTCGCATGACCATGAGGACCAACAACGCCAGCCCTCCAATGCAGAGGCCAAGACCATACAGCCCATACGGAAAGTGGAAGGCTGCCGCAAGACAGGCGAAGAATCCGGTGTCTGGAAATGCGGGAGAAGTCCCGAACACGGCACCGGCCGCCTGCCATGCATGGTAATTGGAAAAAAGCTGCGAGAGGTAGCCGCTTCCATAGAGCAGCGCCAGCACGGTGATTGGGATGATAATAAAAAGCTGGATCAGCTTCTTTTTAGGAATAAGGCAAACTCCTTTCAAACTGTTGAAAATCAATACTTTGCAGCGTTACACGATGCCCGCAGATCTCCCGCAAGGCATCCTCCTGATAATCAAAACAGATCAATGTCCCCGTCATTCCGTGCAGCTCCAGCGCGGTGTCGAAGCGTCGGACACGGGGGAAATCGCAGGTGTAGGCGAACAGGACGGGATTCCCGGCACTATCGACGGCGTCATTCTCCACGAGCCAATTTGGTATCTGCTCATAGAGGCCGTCTGCGAGGATCGCATCGAGCGTCCTGCAATGCTGTGCGTCGCACAAAAGGCGGAGGATCGCTTCGCCATAACGGTCATTGGTCAGATAGTAGAAATGCGGAAAGCTGCCGTCCAGCAGGAAATAGCTGTGTGCGTCCGGTTGCATCAGAATGGGTAGCTGTTCCATAGCGGAGCCGAACACGATCCCGGAGATCTCCGTGTCCGGCATGACCCATCCGGTTTGCAGCAGAGCCTTGAAGCGCAGCTCGGCTTTATATTCCCATTTCATCTGCGCTTTGGCGGTGTTATAGGTCAAAAAAATACCGCCATCCGTCAGCAGGATGCCGGTTGCGCGCGAACCTCTGATTTTCGTCCCTTGTGGGCCGATCTCCTTGATCTCTCTGGAGGTGTAATAGGCGGGAGACTCTGCGTTCTGACCGACCATAGCGGAAAAAGGGGCCTTTTCCCACGGAAAGGCAGGAATGTCGGCGTTGTGCATGATGGTCAGAATTTCGGCCATCCGGTGGAGCCGAAGCCGCCTTGACAGCTCACTTTTGAGTTTGTTCGGCTCAGAGCTGCCGGTCAGATAGTCTGAAAACCATTGGGGGGCATCGGCCAACAGCAGCCGTTTGGCTGGTGAGGTGAGCCGAAGACCGCGCAGGCCGTCTTTGGAGAAGGTGTGAAGAAGTCCGCTTTGTCGGAGAGAAGTGACCATGCTTTCGAGATATGCGGGACCACCCGGCAGACGGCTGATTTGGCTGATGGGGTATTCGCCGCAGAGAGCGGTCAATGTCAAAAGCAGATACGAGAGCGTGTTTTGCGCCGGTAGTCGGCGGGGGGATCGAGGCATGAGCCGCACTGTCTCCTTGTACGAAATTTTACCGTAGGGCTTTATAGCTTGGGTGATTTTTGGAGCTGCATGACTTGAAAAAAGGCAGGATTTCCAGTATGTGCGGCCAGCTTTTCACACCTCGGGAAAAGTCGGCCTGAAAACCGCTAAAAATCCGATATGGTTTTTACGCTGTTCTGGCGCTCTGCAAGCCAGGCAGGGAATCGTGCGCAGTCCATGAGAAAGAGCCTTGTGCAATCCTCATCCCCCAGCTCCGTGGTGTTGTAGGCGTCACACAGCAGCCCACTGTCATCCGTCAAGATAAAAGAGGCCGCGACATCCAGAAACTGCTTTAGCTCCAGATTGTCATAATCACGGATGCGGCGCTCCGGCAGCTCCTGCGCATAGATATGGGAAAAGCAGACCACACAATGCCGGAACTGCGGCATTGTGTGGTGAGCGGCATAATCGGAGAGCGCGGTGGTAAACGGGTCCAACAGAAACTCCGTGCTCTGGCGCTGCCTGCGCTTTGGCAAAAGGCAAGGCAGCTTGATCTCCAGAATGCCGCCATGCTCGTGGATCTCGATGCCCTGCATGGTTTCGGCAGAACGCAGATAGTCCTCTTTTTTGATGCTGGTAGTCGCGTAAATCAGATGGCGTAGCCGACAGGTGATCCGCTCGGCTCGCAGCGCCGCGTCCGTAGACAGCACCTCGTAGTTGTCGGGATAGCGCTGAATATCGGTCGTGTTCATGGCATAGAGAGCGTTATTTAACCGTTCAATCTCAGCCAGAATGGATGTGATCCTCTGTGATATAATGGCTCTATTCAAGAAAAAACTCCTTATTCGATTTGATAATACTGCACCTCCCCACTTGAGGAGACCGTGCAGTATCCGCCGGTGTTTGGGGTGTGGATCGCTGCGATCTGTTCCGGATGCTCTACCAAAATGATATATTTGGGCGGAACTTCCTTTACAGTGGAAAGCATTTGGTTGATAAGCTGCTCTTTGCCCGGTTCCACATAAATGATCTCGTAAACCTCATCATCCGCAAAAAAGATGATTTTGGCGGGATAATCGCTGACAGAATGATATTCCACCTGCTCCATAAAATCGGCAAGGACCCAAACGGCCTTTGAAAGCCCGAGATCAATGCTATCCTCCATCTCGGAGGGGATGCGGTAATACTCGCCGCACAGCACCATACGGTCCTGTTTTTGCAGATAGGAAAGCAAATTTCTGATTTTGCTTTCCTTATGCGGATAGAGCTTCAAGAGCTGCGTTTCTGTCAGAGCGTGGTACATGGAAACATCCCGCAAAATACCGGCTGCTTCCTGACCGTAGATTTGTTCCCTCGTTTTCATCGCAACATCTCCTCGTATGCGTATTAAAACCGTATAATTGCCGCACTGTTGGCCGTCTTAGGGCCTTATGCGTCTTAAAGCCGTATTGTGTACGGATTAGCTTGGATTTTGCTTTGTCGCGGCACGCTGAGCAAGCTCTGCCAATTCCCGGCGGTCCGTGGTGATCAGATCCTTTTCCATTTGGCTGCATTTGATCTCCACGGCGATATTATTGTTATTGGTGCTGATAAGGGCGCTGCCGCGTTCGAAGTGCGTAATTTCCATCAGCTCAGCTTCGGAAAGGTGCAGGACGCCTTGGACACGCTGGGCTTCTTCCTCCTCCAAATTCAGCAGGATCTTCGTTTTGCTGTTATTGATGATGCCCTTGCCATATTTACCGTCATCCAGAGCGAAAAAGTCATTGAGGTCCTGTGTGGCGCAGACGAGACTGCCGCCATAGCCGCGGATCGTCTTAGCAAGCTCCAGAACGGATTCGGCGGCCTGCCGGTTGCTGCTGGCACCAATGAGCTGCCAGCACTCGTCCACGAAGATGGCTTTTTCCGCCGTGCGGTTCTCTTTGGCCTTGTCCCATACAAAGTCGAGAGCAACAAACATCCCCACCGTCAGCAGATCACCGGTCAGCTCAGAAATATCAAGAACGATGTACTTGTTGTCCAGCGCCACATTGGTTTGCTGATTGAAGGAGCGGGCAGAGCCGTTGACCAGCCGGTTCAGGATGTTGGCAAGGCGCTTTGTTTCCGGAGAGGCGGCGAGAATTTCATACAGGTCTCCCAGGATCGGCATTTCTTTATAGCACCCTGGATTTTTCGGCTGTTCCAGAGAAGCATTGTCATGTGTGATGCCCTTTGTCCCGTAGGTACAGATCATGGCATCATCTAAAAGCTGCCGCTCTTCATGGGACATATCCGGGATCAAGAGACTGAAAAATGTATGCAGCCGCTGAATTTTGACCGCCAGCAGAGATTTTTCTACGCCGGGGCCGTCCAGCAGATCGTCCACGGACTTATCTGCCTTGCGGATCTCCATGATGTTGATGCAGTTTTGAGAAGCCGGAGATATGGAGATAAACTGTCCGCCGATGTTGGAACAGGCCCGGTGAAACTCGTGGCCCTTCAAGGGAGCCACGATAAATACTTGTATGCCTTTGCGCCTCATACGCAGGGCCATGAGCTGCATCGTAAAGGTCTTGCCGGCGCCGCTGGTCCCAAGAATGGAAATGTTGGCGTTTTTGTAGACGCGGGAATCGAAAATGTCCACAATGATGAGAGAATTGTTGTGCTTGTTGACGCCGAGAAGAATGCCGTTGTCATCACACATCTCATAGCTTGTAAATGGATAGCAGCTGGCCGCGCCGGAGGTAAGGACATTGCGCTTAGACCGCTCGTAGAGCTGGCGTTCCAGTGAGACCAAGGGCAGAGAGGACAAAAAAGCCTGCTCCTGACAAAAGGAACAGGTTTGAACATCCATGTCCTGCGAAAGCAGGAGCTTTTTCATTTCCGCGACCTTCCATTCAAGGTCATCCACACTGTCGGCTGTGACAGTGATGAGCAGGTTTAGATAATAAAAATCTTCATTATTGGAAAGACCGTCTTTGAGAAAATAGCCGCTGCGAATGGCACCGTCCAGATCATCAAAGTCTGTATTGGTATCGCTGGCCTCTTTGATTTTGCTGCGGTTGATGCGTAGCTGCTGCCCCAGCTTTCGGATCATGCGATCCTTTGGCTGTCGCGTCAGGAATACGTCCAGATCGATCCCGTCACCTGCGTTGACCAATAGACTGAGCCAGCCAGCAGGTACTCGTGCTTTATAGCCGTCCGAGGGGACCAGAAGATAAGCATAGTATAGTCCGTCTATACAGAGATAACTCCCATGGCTGAGGTCGATCCGGTCAGGCGCATAAAACTCATTGACGGGAATTGTATTGATGTCCCGTCCGGAGGCTATGTAGTCCGCCAGAACGGACTTCACCCGCTGGTAGAATGGCTCACTGCTGGCCCTGCGGCAGAGAATGTTATAAAGGATCTCTGCCGCAGCGTTGTCCTCATTTTCGGGGGAAATGACTTCATTGCCGCATTGCCGCAGATAATTTGATGCCGTGCGTGCGGCCGTTTGCAGAGAAGCGATTGCATCCTCTTCCTCGTGACCTCGTTTGGTGCCGGGCAGCGGTTCGTGCTCAAATATGAGGAAAAAGCGTCTCGTGATCGCCTCCCGGGAGCCGAGCTTTCGAATGAGTTTTAGGTAGTCCTTTTGCAAGGCGCGGCAATGCGGGTCCTGCTCCTGTTCCAGCTCCTTGCGGACGGTATCCAGATGCCGGTTAATATCCGCACGCTTTGTCAACGCCTTGAATTGCACCTTGACCGGAGCAATTTTCAGATAGGAAATAAAGGAGTAAATGATGCTCCGCTGCTCTCTCGCGCTGCGAAGCAGGAAGTTGACGGGAACCACCTCTACAACCTTGACATAGCGGTGATCTCTTGTATAAATGACGCCGTGCTCAATCTTCTCGATAGGGATATAGTCCGCCAAGGCATTGAGTGGCTGAACAGTTTCTTCCTCCTGCAAAAAGGTCTTGAACTGTGTCACGCTGCGCTGCTTCAGATCAAAGGAAAATCGGCTGCGGCTTTTGGGGAGCGGAGGATCTTCTGCTTCACAGTCGCTTTTCCTCTGCTGCGCCCAACTGGGCAACAGTGTTTTTTTGTTTTTGCCACCCTGCGTCCCGTCGCGTGAAAGGATTCTGCGGTTGTGCAGAAAGCAAAAGAACAGGCGGATAAAAGCGGACAGGCTCATGCCGGATACGCCAATCAAAGCGAGAAGCACCAGCGGAAGAGCTGTCAGGCATAAAATCACAACGCGGACGGTGAGGGAAAACGGAAGGTGCAAAACCGGCACACCAACCGCGAGGCCAAGGATGACCGCCTCAATCGTATTGCGGGTTTTCAAAAGCCCACCAAATAGCGTCCCGCCCTCCATAAAGTTTGGCGGAATTATGTAAACTTCGAATTCTTCCGGTTTCATAGACAGCCTCCCTTACATCCGGTCTTTCCGCTTCGGCGGATCGGGCATTTTTTTGACGATCTCCTTGTGATAGTCGATCTCGCCGTCTGGTGCGGTAAAGGGTGTCTTTATCACGGTGTCGGCGGCATACTGCTTGTACCATTGGACGCCATCGGCAGAGAAAACCTTTTGGTGTTCACCATCCGGCGCCGCGTACTGACCGGTGTGGTACATCCCAAAGGAAATGCCCTCCGGATGCTCCGGAGAATACTCTGTGCCGGTGATACGCCCGCCGCCGATCTCAATATCGGAATAGGATATTTGCGGGGCGGCATCTCCCTGAGCGGTAATGCCCATATAGGAGGACAGCGCCTGTGACGCAAACTCTCCGGTGATGGAGCCGGTAGAGTGCAGGTCTCCGGCTGCGACCATACCGATCACATCGTTGGCAAAACGTCCGCCCTCCAGCATGGAATTGGTAAAAATACGCCCACCGAGGCCAACGGAATGCTGTGACTCCCTGCGGAGTGAGGAAACCGAGGCGGTTCGGGTACTGGAAGCGACTTGCTGATGGGTCACGCCCATCTGCGACTTTTGAGAAGCGCTTTCGCTGCGCGTCTGCTTTGCCTGATGAACAACGCTTGACGCCTGCCGCTCGGCATTTACAGTACGCTCCGTGGCCTGATGCGCGGCGGACATGGTGGAGGAAGACGCTTTCTGTGTCGTTTGCGTCGCAGTTCTTACGGCGTCATTGGTGTTTTTCCGACTGACAACGCCAGCCAGACCACCTTGCAGAAAGCCGGAAGAACCGGATGCGGTTTTGCCGCCGGCGCGAGCTTTGTCAGTAAAGCCGCCGACCGCTTTCCCAACTGTCCCGGCGGCGAGGGAGACACCCTTGAATGCCACCATCGCCTCACCCAGCATCGAGCCGCCGGTGTGCCCCACATTGACGCCGATACTTGCCATGAAGCTGTCGATTTTTTGCGAAACCTTGAGAAAGCCGACTGCGCAGAGAAACCAGACCAGCACATTTCCGGCCACGGCCTCGCGGCTGGAGCTGCTGACCGCTGCTTCAACATCGCTTTCTTCCAGAGCAAACGCAGGTACCGTCAAGGTGAGCGCAAGCAAAAGAACGGTGCCCAGCAGAGGAATGATTTTATGATATTTCTTCGTGATAATGACCCCCTATAAGGAAAGTGGATTTGAAATAAATGTGCCAACCATCGTAAGAAACAACCGCAGACACCATGCGTTCATCAGCAGCAGGAATATCTGCCCGCCGAACATCCGGCACCAGCTCTTAAAAATATTTGCGGTGGATTGCGATGCGCCCATGGCAAAGGCTACCGGTGCGGTATAGACCAGGACACCCAGCAGTACATACCGTTCTGCCGCTTCAAACAGCAGCTTAATGTAGTTCCACGCAAGAATCAGCGTCAGGATCAAGACGATCAGCGCAACGCCGCCGTTGGCACAGACGCCGATGATGGTCAACAGAACAGAGTTGAAGCTGGCAAAGTCCAGAGAAGGAAGCTCTGAGGACAAGATCCACGCATAGGGGGTTCCGCCTATCGTCAGCGCAATGTTTACGATTTCATCCGCGTAGTACGCAAGTACAATGAACAGGATCGCTTTGGCGGTCAGCCTGACCGGATCTTCCGCTTCAATTCCCAAGCCCAGTCCGTAGTTCTTGAACAGATTCCAGACCCAGCCTAACAAGATCAGCCCGATGGCGAGTGCCACCAGAAGGCTATACATAGTTTTCGCTGCGGGGAAATATCGCAGGAATGTGTTCATGTCACAGCCCAACGCACCTAAAACAGAGGTGTTGATCAGATCCAGGCCGTACATGATCTGCTCCGCAATCCACTCTACAATACCGTCTAAAATTCCCATGGCTTTTACGGGGCGGTCCACTGCCCACCGCTGAAGAAGGGCGTAACATAGCTCATAATGAAGCCGAGACCGTTCAAAACAGCCCATGTGATGATGATTCGCTTGAGCCAAGCCCGGCTTTCATCCACGGTGCGGCCGCTGCGGGAAAAATTCATCATCAGCAATGCGACTGCGGCCGTAACGATGGCTGCAATCGTGGAAATGCCGAGGATCTGTTTGTAGACATCCTTCATGATCTCGTTGGCTTTTTCCCACACGGTTGCGGCAGATGCCGACAAACAGAGTGAAGCTGTCAGGGTAGTGGTCAAAAATGCTGTATACAGCCCTCGACCAATGTTGGTGTGCGGATTTCTTTCGTTGCGGGGAAACAGACGCTTGTGATTCAAATGCAATTACCTCCTCGTTGCGCGCTGAAAGCAGGAAGCAGCACCCGACGAAAGTCGGATACTGCTTCATTGGCCACAGAAACGCAGAAAAAAAGACGCACATCAAACATGGCGTCCTTCTGTGGCTGCTTTCGGTTTGCGTATAGTTTTGAGCATACTTAGTTTAACATATGGGAATTTTGCATTCAATAGCAAAACCCTCCCAATTCTCTTTCAAAATACTCTCACATATCTGGCGGGAAAAAGCAGTCCAGCGTTTTCAGGGTGTCCTACGCGGAAAATCCCCAAAGGACAGAACTTAACGCTTCCACAGCGGCTTTGTGCAGGCGGTAGTATGTGCTGGAGCTGATGTCCCGAATGTGAGGTCGGAGCGATTCGATAATTTCCTCAACATTTTTCAGCTTTTGCGGAGATAAAAATGAGTAATACAAGATCCAGTAACACACCTCGCCGCTTTGGTGACGTATGCGGAGAAGGTTGACGGAATTTTCAAGCAGGGTCAGCATTTTGTAGCTGCGCTCGATGCATCTGGCATGATTTTCGATGTCCGTGCCGAGATCCGCGCCTGCCATATAGATGGACTCCAGAAAGTCTTCAATACCTCGATAATGAATGACCGTCCTCTCAGCGCATCTGAGAGGACGGTTTTTATACATTACTAGCTTTGACAGTCATACTTTGTCAACAGGTCCCATTTCCTGTCGGAATTTCAATGAAGATTTGCTTACCATTTCAAACCAGGATGACAACAAGCACGACGGAGAGCCAAAAGCCCCCGCCGCACTTGTTGTCCTACATTATACCCTGGGAAGCGAATACAACTTACTACATGCTATTTATTTGCTTCATTTTTTAATGTGAAAACAATATACGAAATGACAGAAACATCCGCATACTGGAGTTATTTTCTGCTGCGGATATTAAATCAATCCCATATTACTCATCATACAATTCAAGTATTCAAGGATATTCTGTTCTTCACCTCGGAGCAACACTAATGTACCTCGACACCTTTGTGTTGTCCATATTCAACCTGAACGGTGGGACTGCTCAATCCGGGAGGTCCCATTGCTCAATTTCGCCGGTCGAACTGATTTTGCAGAGCGGTGTACGCAATTGTTCCTTTTTTGTCAGCGCCCAGAAACAGTATAATATTATACAGATGATGAAAAAACGGACAAAAAGGAGCGTTCCGAGCCCGCCGAGATAGTCGAAGAAGCCGCCATAATCCTTTTCAAAAGTTCCCCAAAAAGCATACATCAAATAGTACAATGTCGCGCAAGTGACTATATTTCCCAGTACGCCTTTACTTAAGACGCACCAAAAACGTTTTTTCTCCGGCTCGTTTTGATAAAGTCGTATTATGATGATGATTGACAGCAATAAAAGGGCAAACGACTCTATCGCTGTCATAACAATGACTCGTTGAGCGGCAGAGTAATAGGGATAATCTCCTAAACCGATTCTCCGCTGGATGAAAAGATATCCATACTCGCCAACATAGCATAACACGAAGATCCAGATTGCAAGAGAAAAAATATAGCGAAAGATCCGCTTTGGAGGAAATTCACGGTTCTTCATGATTCTCCCCTACACTGTCATGAGCTTTTCATCATAACCATAAGATACTGCATCTTCCTGGATGCTTAAAACGAAGTCCATAATAGAAGAAACTGCACCTGCCGCACCATTCAACTTATAAGTAACAACAGCTTTCACAAGATCAGAAACAGAACAGGTTACTGTCAGGTGCTTATATGCTCCGGCAAAAGATGCCTGACGGCTTCCGTTATGATTTTCAAAGGTTACATAGATACTGCCGCTATTGATATAATGAGGATATGCATTATCAGGCCCAAGCGGCTTATAAATTGTATAATCAAACGGAGCAATAACCGTTTGGTAACTTGTCTGTTTAGCGACAGAGGGTTCAATATCTACCGAAATTTCCTGTGAGGCATTACCAGCTTTATATGATAGGGAACCTGATGCAGTTGTATTCTCATCGTTATATACAAAACCATTAACATTTCCTAATAGTACAGTATCTGTCTTTTTCCGCGCGAAGACACCATCAACATAAAAACGATATCGTACTCTAGTAGTCACAACATTATCGTTTATCTGGCTGTGAATGATCAGTACAGTACCCGACACATCTGCAGAAGCTCTTCGAATCTCTGCATCTGAACCTTGAAAGTTTTTAATGATGTTGATACGGTTCTGGTCATATCCCAGATATGATAGTTCGCTCTCACTTAGTTCTTTTAAGTCATAGTAATACTCTCGATAGTCAAATGCTGCCAGTTCCTCATCTCCCGCCTGTGCCTCACCATTACGAATTCTGGTGATGGCCTGCGATTGTTCTGCTAAAAATGCGTCATATTCATTTTCGGTAGTCGTACCAGGCAAACTTGAGAAGTATTCAAAGAACTCATCTTTGCTCATTTCCTCTTCTGCGGCGGTAATTGCGGCATCAAGAGCCTGACCGGTGATAGCAGAATGGTCTTCGTGAGTCTCAATATTGTCTACTGCGGAAACGACACCAAGCATGTCTGTAGCAGTTGCTCCTGTCGAGAAAACAGAGGACAGCATCAGAATAACTAAAAATGAAGCCAAGACTTTTTTGTAATATTTCATATATTACCTCCTAGTTTATACGCAGTTAACTATCAGAAATGAGCCCTTAAGATTGGAACTTTTTAGACAACACTGCCTAATAGACCCCGAGGGGATATCCCCTCTGGGTCTGCATATATGCAGACCCTGTTATAAACTTTGCCAAACGCTTTCCCCGGGGACGGGCAGATTGCTGTGGTAGAGACAGCCGGTTTCGATACTCCGTTGACGGAATACGTCAGTTTGAGAGTATAGCTCTTGCCACTCTTTACCTTGCCCTCACCGTATACGGAAACACTGTCAATGCCAGAGTTGCTCCCCTGATAAAGGGTCAGTGTTGCCTTTACCTCATCGCCTGAATGATCACCATAACAAACCGCAGTACAGATTGCTGCTGTATTACTGAAAGAAATGCGAGGTTTTGCAGCAATTCCACGCAGTTCTGCCGCTTGGGAATCTATGGACAGTACCAAGGCTGTTAATGCGACCAATGTGAGTATACGTCTTTTCAAATAATTCACCCCCCTTCTGCATTTTTTACCAGGAATTGCCTGTTTCTACTGAGTAAATGCAGAAGGGGGTACTATTCTCACAAGATCTTTAAAAATAATTCTATTTTGTCATTTTAACCAAAGATACGCTCTCGGCAATATTCAATATGTCGGTTTCGTTGAGAGCGGCCATTAACGTAAATTGAAGGTTTCTTTCAGCATCAATCCAAGTCAGGGTGCTTCTCGTGTTTTCCCAATGCTTAATAGCGTTCTCCTCATTTTTTATAACAGGTGGGTTAAATGCCGACTGGGAAGAAAGCATCTAAAGAGTGTAGGGTGTCTTGTGAGGAAAAACCCCAGAGGACAGAACTTAACGCTTCCACAGCGGCTTTGCGCAGGCGGTAATAGGTGCTGAAGCTGATATCCCGGATATGCGGGTGGAGCGCTTCAATGATCTCCTCCACATTTTTCAGCTTCTGTGGGGATAAAAATGAGTAATACAAGATCCAGTAGTACACCTCGCCGCTCTGGTGATGTGTGCGGAGAAGATTGACGGAATTTTCAAGCAGGGTCAGCATTTTGTAACTTCGCTCAATGCATCTGGCATGATTTTCGATGTCCGTGCCACCGAGATCTGCCCCCGCCATATAGACGGACTCCAAAAAGTCTTCAATGCTGCAATCGTAATCAATGCGAAATTGATTCTTCACTTGCTGGACCGAAACCTCCAGGCTCCATATCACATCCCGATACTTTTTGAGCAGCCTCCATGTGTCGTGATAGCGGGCATCCTCTTCCGGCCGTTTTTCATACATCTTTCCTGACATTGTCGCACGCTCCTTCCGCTTCAGCATTTGGGATGATCGTCATTTCAAACCGATACAACGGACTGCCGGCGCCGCAGCAAATCGCAAGTCCCGCTGAGATAGTGCCTTTCTCTATTCCTATCGTGCAGTCGTCGGATAATGGATATAACATATATTTGGATTTGGGGCATGAAAGGCAGGAAATGCCTTGCGCTTCAAGGGTTCGCAGCACCTTCCGAACGAAGTACAGCATGTGAGATTTTGAAACGCTGGAGAGTCCCGTTGAAACGCTGATTTGCTCATCGGAAATTGTGCTGGCCTCTGGCGGAGTGGTATCTGGTACGGATACGCGAAGATTCAGACACATAGCGACCTCCTCCTTGTCTATCATGACGTCTGAAATTTGGAACATGGTGGAAAGATAATTTTTCAGATAGATCACTGTTCCGCTGCGACCAGGGAAGGTCAGCAGCGAGAGGTGATCGAGTTCGGACAGCTTTTTGAGGATCCGGCCTACACTGGAACGGGAGATCCCCCAACGTGCGGACAATTCGGTATAATTGACAAGCGGATTCCCTGTGCCGTTCCTGAAGTACGCAACTGGTCCGATTTCAGAGCCGCACACCTGCTGATCCTTGTAAATTGCGGAGATCCAAAGATCCAGAAGGACATCCATCTCAGATGCGCGTCCCGCGGAGATCAACTCCGTTGCCGTTGAAACAGGAATGAAGAAGAAACCGGAGTCTTTTTGGCATGGGCAGTTATAATCGAGCGCGGTGTTATTGCGCCGCCAGTCCGTAATGGAGAACTTTACGATATGCCCGCGGCCGAGGCGGGTAAATGTAATGAGCTGCCGATCCTGCAAGGATTTTAGGATCGCAAATGCCTGATGATGGAAACGCACACGAAACCATTCCGTGATGTCGGCGATGGAACAGATCCATTCGCCCGAATACACCGTGTATGAGATCCCGTCTATGCGCCGATAAGAGGTTCTGAAGTTGGCATAGGCGCAAAGAACGACATAATAAAAAAGACCGGAGCATCCGCCTGTGCGAATGCTCCGGTCTGCAATCAGAGTTTGTATAAATTCTCGATAAATTCGGCATCGTGGATAATCTACAATCTGCCTGAGTTCAAGCTGATAATTTTTCATGTAGGAAACCTCCTTGAGCCGGATACAT
>OIYT01001931.1_pt1 | contig 13596 bp, 12 predicted proteins | sample 1588201 | NCBI WGS metagenome assembly OIYT01 (sample SAMN03283260) | human gut metagenome | biome: human-associated habitat; material: feces | host: Homo sapiens | place: USA | collected 2013
GCGACGGTGAGCGCGGGTGCATCCAGCCCGTAAAAGCTCAGGGAAGCCTCATCGGCGGTATAGGTGGCGTAATCACTGAGGCCGAGGCTCGCGACAGCGCGGAGATAGCTCTCCACGCGCGCGGTATCCAGCGGCGCGCCGTCGGTGAAATACACATCGTCCGCGCAGACGCTGCCCTCGCCGGAGGCGTCATAGGTGACGGTGTATTCGTCCCCGCCGGTGAAGCGTATCTCATCCGCGCAGTCAATGTCGGGGGTAGTGTCGTTTTTTATCATGCGCGAGAGCTCGGCGGAGAAAAGCTCCACCTGCGCCTGCATCAGCGCCAGCGGTGTGCGCAGCTCATGGGCGGCGTTTCCGGTGAATTGCCGTTGGGCTGTGAAGCCCTCGTCCAGCCGCTCCAACATCTGGTTGAAGGAGTCGCTGAACTGCCGGAATTCCGGCAGCACCTCCTCTGTGATCTTCATGTCCGCCAGATTGTCGGGCTGTACCTTTTCCACCTGCGCCACGAAGGTCCGCAGAGGTCTCAGTGCCCGGCCGCTGACGAAATAGGCCAGAATGCCCCCCAACAGCGTCACCGCCGCCGTGATGTACCAGTTGGTGGCGGTGAAGGAGTTCTGGGCCCCATAGATCACAATGGTCAGGTTGGGGTCAAGCCCCTCCCGGCTGGGGTCGAAGTATTCCACTGCCCCCTCCGAGGGATCGATGGCGGTGGAGAGGTTGGCACCAATGGAGTCCATATAGTGCCGGCCGGAGCAGCCAATCAGCCAGTTCATCGCCATGCAGGTGGAGCAGATGAGCAAGGCTGTCATCAGAGTGATCCGCCATTGCAGAGACAGCTTTTTCATGCCTGCTCCTCCTCAATCAAATATCCCTCGCCGATGCGGTTGCGGACGGGGTCATAGCCCAGCGCCGTCCGCAGCTTTTTCCGCAAAGCGGAAATGTGTACCCGGATGGAGTTGCTGAAATTGTCCACGCTGTTGTCCCAGACGTGCTCCAAAAGCTCCTCCTGACTGACGGGCCGCCCCCGGTGGAGCAGCAGGTATTCCAGAATGCCGGTCTCCTTTCGCGTCAGGGCCAATGGCTGGCCGGCGGCGGTGGCGGTGCGAGAGCGGGCGTCGAAGGACAGCGGGCCGCAGTGGAGCACCACATCGTTCTGGGTAAACTGCCGGAGGGTCAGGCTGCGGATGCGGGCCTCCAGCTCCTCTAAATGAAAGGGCTTTGCCAGATAGTCATTGGCTCCGGCGTCCAGCCCTTCCACCTTGTCAGCGACCTCGCTGCGGGCGGAGAGGATCAGCACCCGCGTCTCCCGGTCGGTCTGGCGGAGGGTGCGGAGCACCGTCATGCCGTCCGCTCCCGGCAGGTTCAGATCCAGCAGCACCAGATCGTAGCGCTCCGAGCCAAGCAGGTCGATGGCGGTGTCACCGTCATAACAGGGATCCACACTGTAAGCAAGACGGCGGAGACTGCGGACGATGGTCTCGCAAAGGGCACGTTCATCTTCAACTACAAGAATACGCATAAAAACCTCCGGCATAATGATCCATTTGTGTTCATTATAGCACAGGCAGATAAGATTTCTGTTAACTTTCTGTTCTTAACGGAAATCTTACATCTCCTGTGGTACAATAAGGCAGCAATGAAGGGAGTGAGCAAATTGCCGCAATCGAAAAAGACGATGGCACAGGTCGGTTTGCTGTTGGCTGGGGCCGCCATGGTGTGCGTCGGCGTACTGCGGAGCGAAACGGCCACGGTGCTGAGCAAGGCCATTAAAGTATGTCTGGAGTGTGTGGGTATTGGATAAAAAACATCAAACAATTTCCCATCTCCTTGCCCGCTGGCGGGGATGGATCCAGGCGGGGGCGGCGCTGCTGACCAATCTTCACCTGCCGAACTTCTTCAAGGGAAGTCTTTATCAGGGGGCGGGAAAGACCGTCTGCGTGCCGGGGCTGAACTGCTATTCCTGTCCCGCGGCGTCCGGGGCCTGTCCCATCGGCTCCTTTCAGGCGGTGGTGGGCTCATCGAAGTTCCGTTTCTCCTATTATATCACAGGCTTTCTCATCCTGTTAGGGGTTTTGCTGGGACGCTTCATCTGCGGCTTTCTCTGCCCCTTTGGGTGGTTTCAGGAGCTGCTGCATAAAATCCCCACGAAAAAGCTCTCCACAAAGAAGCTGAAGCCCCTGACCTATCTCAAATACGCCGTTTTGCTGGTGATGGTCGTTCTGCTGCCGGCGTTTTTGGTGAACGACGTGGGTATGGGGGACCCATTCTTCTGCAAGTACCTCTGTCCGCAGGGCGTGCTGGAGGGGGCGATCCCGCTGTCCCTTGCCAATTCCGGTATCCGGGCAGCGCTGGGCAAGCTGTTTACATGGAAGTTCAGTATTCTGCTGGCGGTGGTTGCGCTGAGCGTGGTGTTCTACCGGCCGTTTTGCAAATGGCTCTGCCCGCTGGGGGCGTTCTACGCCCTGTTCAACAGAGTGTCCCTATTCCAGATGAAGGTGGACGAAAATAAGTGCATTTCCTGCGGGAAATGCGCCAAGGTCTGTAAAATGGACGTGGACGTGACGAAAACGCCCAACCATACCGAGTGTATCCGCTGCGGGATGTGCGTCAGCGCTTGTCCCACCGGGGCCGTGAGTTTTCGCTATGGCTTTGGAGACGGAAAACAAAATAAAAATATGGAAGAAAATACGGAGGAAACAACATGAAGATGAAGAAATTGACCGCGCTGCTGACGGCGCTGATGGTGCTCACTCTCGCCGCCTGCGGCGCGAAGGACGGCAGCAAGACCGAAAACAGCGGCGACACGGCCCAGACGGAGGAGGCCGCCGCCACCCACAAGTCCCTGATGGATCGGGAGAACGAGATCCTGTCGGAGAACACGGAGCTTTGGGAAAAGGTCTTTCTGGCGGCGGACAAGGGCATGGCCATGATCGAGGACGGCAAGAATTACGGCGATTTCCTGCTGGACACCATCGAATCCGCCAAGGACCAGTTCAGCGATGAGGAATACGCGCTGCTGAAGAAGTCCGCGCAGGAGATCAGCGAGATCGAGAATAAGCTGACCGAGCTGGAAAAGCAGCATCCCGAAATTCTGAATGAAGAGACCGACGCCAACGGCGACGTGCAGAAGTTCCCCTCCTTTGAGGGCAAGGATCTGGACGGCAACGAGGTCAAGAGCGACGAGCTGTTCTCCGCCAACGCCGTCACCGTGGTGAATTTCTGGTTTACCACCTGCAGCCCCTGCGTGGGTGAGCTTGGCGATCTGGACGCGCTGAACAAGGAGCTGGCGGACAAGGGCGGCGCGCTCATCGGCGTCAACGCCTTCACGCTGGACGGCGACGAGACGGCCATCGCCGACGCGAAGGACGTGTTGGCCAAGAAGGGCGCCACCTATCAGAACGTGTATTTCGATTCCAGCAGCGCGGCGGGAACCTTTACCTCCAACATTTTCGCCTTCCCCACCACCTATGTGGTGGATCGGAACGGCAACATCGTGGGTGAGCCTATCGTGGGTGCCATCACCGAGAAGAATCAGGCGGAGACGCTGCAATCCCTCATCGATCAGGCCATCGCCGCCGACGCGGGCTGAGAAAAGTCCAAATGACATTCGCTTGTACCCCAAAAAGAGCTGACTGCATTGCAGTCAGCTCTTTTATATTACCGGCGGAGGGAGGCGGAGAGGCGGTCAATGCACCAGACCAGCAGAATCAGTCCAAGGGCGATGGCCCCGGCCTCGCTCCATTTGTAGTGGTTCATGGCGAAGATCAAAGGCGCGCCGATGCCACCGGCGCCCACCAGTCCCAGAACCGACGCTTCCCGGATGTTCACGTCGAAGCGGTACAGCACCGCCGAGGCCAGCGCCGGGAGCAGTTGGGGGAGCACGGCGTACCGGATGCGGAGCAGGAGGGGGACGCCCATGGATTCCAAGGCGTGATAGGCCCGGAAGTCCAGTGACTCAATGGCCTCCGTGAACCGTTTGCTCAAAAGACCAACGCTGCAAACGCCCAGAGTGAGCACGCCGGTAAAGGGGCCGGGACCGGCCACCCGAATAAAGATCAGGCCGTAGATCAGAAAGGGGACAGAGCGGATCGCCATGATGACCACCCGGAACAGCAGCGCCGGGAGCTTTGGCATCAGGCAGGGGGTAGAAAGGAAGGACAGGGGCACTGCGATAACTGTTCCGGCGCAGGTGCCCACCAGAGCGATGCACACGGTCTCCAGCAGCAGGTACCCCAAGCCACTGGTATCCGTCTCAAAGAAGAAGGCCCAGTCGGGGTGGAACAGGCCGGAAATCATGGCCTGCACCGCCCGGGGGCTGATATGGGAGAAGTCCGGTGGCTGGAGAGACAGTGTACAGACCAAAACCAGCAGAACGGCAGCGCCGATGAGGAGCCGCTTCCCAAGGGGAGACAGGCTCCGTTCCTCCCGGATGATCTGGGACAGCAGGCTGCTGATCCCCTCAATGACGCAGACGGTGAGGAACAGGAAAAACAGGATCATGCCCACCTTGCCGTATTCCAGCCATGAAATTTTTTCGTTCAGCAGCAGACCGATGCCTCCGGCCCCTACATAGCCCAGAATGGAACTGTGGCGCACGTTGGTCTCCAACAGGTACAGGACATTGGAGAAATAGGAGGGGGCGATCCCCGGCACAACGGCCCGCCAGTAGACTTTGGCAGGCACCGCGCCCATGGCGCACAGGGCGTGGTAGGGGGCCAGCTCCGCCGATTCGATATCCTCATAGGTCAGCCGGGTCAAAATGGCAAAGGTGTAGACCGTAATGGCCACGGTACCGGAGAAGGTGCCCAAGCCAAACAAGAACGTAGCCAGCAGCGCTAAAATCAGCGTAGGGAAGGAGCGGAGCACCTGCACCAGCAGCCGCAGCGTCCACCGGAGCGGCTTGGGGGCATGGAGATTTTCCGCGCACAGGGGGGCCAGCAGCAGCGCCAGAAACGATCCCAGCGCCGTGCCGGTGACGGACATCTGCACCGTAGCCAGCAGCGGGGACAGGATTCGGGGGGCATACCCCCAATCCGGCGGGAGCATGGCGGAGATCAGGTCCGTCAGATGGCTCCGCCGCGCCCAGAACAGGGTGGGGGAGCAGTCGGTGAACCGTGCCGCAGCCAGCAGCAGAAGGAAAAGTGCCAGCGTCCGCAGCCAGCGCTTTCCGGAGGAACGGGTCATGGCTGATCCTCCTGACGGTGGTAGACGGCGGCGAGGATGTCCTCCGCCGGGGTGTCCGCCGGGGCGTCCAGCACCACGGTTCCTTGGTTCAGGCCGATGAGACGGCTGGAAAATTCTTGTGACAGCTCCAGATTGTGGCTGTTCATGAGAACGGTCAGCTTTTGATCCTGCTGAATGTCCCGGAGCAATTCTAAAATCTGCCGCCCGGTGACGGGGTCCAAGGACGCTACCGGCTCGTCCGCCAACAGCAGCGCGGGGTGCCGCATCAGCGCCCGGGCGATGGCTACCCGCTGCTTCTGACCGCCGGAGAGCTGGGCGGGATAGGCACTTGCCTTTTCCTTCAGACCCACCAGATCCAGCAGTTCCAGAGCCTTTTTCTCAGCCTGGGCCTTGGGTACACCGGAAAGCTCCATGGGGAAGCAGACATTTTTCAGACAGGTCCGCTGCATCAGCAGGTTGAAGCCCTGAAAGATCATGCTGATCTTTTTCCGGGCCTGCCGCAGTTCCTGGGGGGAGACGGTACGCATACAGGACTTGCCGTCCGCCTGCTTCTCCATCCACGTCAGCTTCTGACCGTTGACGGTGATGCTGCCGCTGGTAGGCCGCTCTAAAAGGTTGATGCAGCGGACCAGCGTGGACTTTCCCGCACCGGAGAAGCCGATAATGCCGAAGATCTCACCGTCTCCGATCTCAAGGGAGACGTCCTTGACGGCATGGACCCCATCGCCGGTATCTCCAAAGGTCTTGCTGATATGTTCCAGCTTGATCATAATATCCTTCTTTCGTTGCTGCGAAAATAAAGAGGGCGGAAAGCGTCGCCGCTTTCCGCCCTTCTGAACAGCATAACTGTTACACACAGGAGAGGTTTTTCGCGGAGGCGCACAAAGGCTTGGGCATGGTCATCATCCCCATGTCCATCATGCACATCATCATACCAAAGCGAGTTACGATCATGTTGGTGCGTCTCCTTTCCGTCCCCGGTGTTCCGGTTTCGTTTTCGATGGGCATAGCGTAGCACTGTTGTCCGCCCCTGTCAACGGGGAAAATTATTTTTGGAAAAACCGCAGAAAATCGGCAGGGTCAGCAAAAACTGTTTTGTGCAAATATCAGCTATACTTTGAACCGGCATAGTAAAACAGAGTATGAGATACGGGAACAGACCGGGACGCTGTCAGCAGTCCCGGCCTGTTTTTCGATTAAGACAAAATGGCATTTGCACTCCGGACCGGCCCCATCCGGTCCGGAGTGCGGCGGAGACCTGCGGATCTCCGGCGGGGAAAAAGGAAAGATAGGAAAGATAAAAATAGGAAGATAAGGTTTCAGGAAAGATTAGGAAATAAGGAAAGATATAAAAATAGAGGTGTGTTGAAGGGGCTTATTCTGCCAGCAGCTTGCCCATGGCGCGGCAGGCTTCCAGCGTATCGCCGTCAGGGGTTTCCTGACAGATGACGCTCTCACAGACCAAGTTGATTCCGGCGTCATCACAGTCCTTTTCCCAGGACCGCATCCATTCGCCGTCGCCCCAGCCGTAGGAGCCGAACAGAGCCACCTTCTTGCCGTTTAAATGGCTCTTGCAGGCGGAGAACATAGGCTCAAACTCCATTTCCTCCAGCACCTCAGAGCCCATAGCAGGGCATCCGAAGGCCACGGCATCCACGCCGCTGAAGGTGGAAGCGTCCACCTGTGCGGCTTCTAACAGGGCGGCTTCGGCTCCGGCACTCTTCATGCCTTCCAGAACGGCCTCCGCCATCTGCTTGGTGTTGCCGGTGCCGCTCCAATAAATCACTGCGGTTTTCTTCATCGTAAAAATCTCCTTTCTTGCGGGATCGGTCATTGACCGTTGGTATATCAGACTGCGACGGCCAACTGGTCAATGCCGGAACCGGCACGCCAGAGAGCGCAGTAGATATCAGTGCATTTGCGGAACTTATCAAACAGCCGCCGGGCCAGCGCCTCGTCACCGTAAACCTTCCAGAGACCGGCGCACTTGTAATTGACGGCGTGATTTTCGATGAAGCCCCGCACATCCTGAGGCGGATAGCTGAGAAACAGCCCTACCTCGTGGGGAAATTCGCCCCCGGAGCGGAAGCGCTTGGCAAGGTATGCCACGCACTGCTCACTGCTTTTACCGGAATACCCGGCATCTGCCAGCAGTGCTTCCGCCAACTGGTCCTTCAGGTCCACCCGCAGCTCAGCGGGACGGTAGAGGTACAGCAGCGCGGTGTGGTCCTGATAGCGCAGAGGCAGCAGCCGCAGGCCCTTTGGGACCAGAATTCGATTCAACTCCCTGATCTCCGCCGTCAGCTCTGCCAGAGAGGTGAACGGCGCGGGGAAGATGGTGCCGGTTTTGATCCCGGCCAGAGTCGGTGCGCATTGCCGCACCAGATTTTCCTCAGACATACCGTGACCTCCTTGCTTGCTCGGACTGCTAACGGCGGTTCTCACGGCACAAGCGGCACGCCGGTGTGAGAAGCGTCCGCCTGTGCGGTGATGATTGTGGTTAGATAACCTTAACTGCTGGGGGGAGGAAAAGTGAAGCTTGACCCCTGTGACTGTATCTTATCAAAAGCTTGGAGCCGTATCCGCTCCAAAACGTCGGGTACGGCTCCAAAACAGTGAATGTGGCAAAATAATCCTGAACAGAAGAAGCGGAAGTCCATGTCAGACTTCCGCTCCTGTATGATTATGGTCAAATCCGCCTTTCCGCGTCAGCATCCGAGAGGGAAACCGGTTTTTCGCCCAGTTGGGGCGCGCAGCTGTCATATTCCGCACCGGCCCGGTACTCCCGGGGAGAAACGCCGATCACATCCCGGAAGGCTCTGGCGAATTTGCTGGCATTGTCATAGCCAAACTGACAGGCGATGTCCAGCACCGTCCGGTCGGTTTCCCGCAGCAGCGCCGCCGCGCCGTGCATCCGCTGTGAGCGGGCGTAGGCTGCCGGAGACATACCGTAGACCCCGGTGAAGCTGCTTTTGATCTGCGCCTCGGAGACGTTGAACTGCTGGGATAAGCTTTTGAGGGTCAAGGTCCGGTCTGGTTCTGCCAACAGACAGGCCTTGACCTGCTCCGCCAGAGATACCTGTGCGGCGGTGCAGCCGTGAGGGGTCTGCCCATCCTCCGGGGACAGGGTGCTGAGAAATAGGAGAAGCTCCAGAAGCTTTACCTTTAAATATCCCTTGCGGATGTCCTCCGGGACGGCGTACAGCTCAGAAAATACGTGCTTTACCCGCCGGGAGGACCGGGCGGTGAAAACCGTCCCGCCGGGGCACAGCTTTTCCATCAGGGTGGCCGGCCGCACCTCCACATCGCTGAGAATACAGGAAAGGCACTCCGGCGCGGCAGAGGGATCAATGGTGACGGTGATCCCGTGGTAATGGCCGGTGGGGAAGCGGCTGTCCGGAGGCAGGGAAGAGGTGCGGGCTACCGCCAGATCTCCCGGAGACAGATAGAAATAGCGGCCGTTCTGCCGGTATTCCACCCGTCCTTCCAGACAGTGATGAATCTCCAGCCGTTCCCCGGAACCATCCCGCAGTTCCCGGCAGACACGGGCATGAACATCCCGGTAGTCCAGCTCCATACCGGGGAATACCCGGTACCGGGTCACAGCGGCTTCACCGCCGGAGGCGTCCGGATAGAGGCGCAGAGGATCGGCCTCGCAGTGGTTGGGGGATGTGCAGGCGGGCGCGAAAGCAGAAGTGGAAAAACGCATAGAATACTCCTTTATAGAAGTTAGATAGATCTAACTGATAATAGCATATGAATCAAAGAAGCGCAAGCAGTCCGTTGAAATACGTTAAAATATGTGTTTTCAGTTGCCTTTCAGCTATTCAGATGCTATAATAAACTAATTACTGTCGGATGGGAGACGGCAAAGCAGCTTCCCAACCGGCAGAGCTGTTTTAGGGGTTACAGTGTTCTAAGGGAAGAAACACGAGGAGGAGAAATCGATACATGAAGCAAAAACTGAGTTTTAAAGAATACATCTATGTGGCCAGTATGCTGTTCGGCATGTTCTTCGGCGCAGGAAACCTGATTTTCCCGGTTTATATGGGACAGGTGGCTGGCCGGAACATGTGGGCGGCCGTTCTTGGCTTCCTGATCACCGGCGTGGGCCTGCCTCTGCTGGGCGTGGCCGCCTTGGGCATCAGCCGCAGCAACGGCCTTTTTGACCTCAGCCATAAGGTGGGCCGCCCCTATGCGTTCTTCTTTACCTGCGCCCTTTATCTGACCATCGGGCCGTTTTTCGCCATTCCCCGGTGCGCAACGACTTCCTTCACCGTGGGTCTGGAGCAGATCCTGCCCCACGATGACAAAAGCTGGCTCTACCTGCTGCTGTTCTCTCTGCTGTTTTTCGCTGTGACGTTGGTCCTTTCTCTGCGGCCGGGCAAGATCCTCACTTATGTGGGCAAGGTCCTGACGCCCTGCTTCCTGGTGTTCCTGGCGATCATGGTGTTCGTGACGATCCTGCATCCCACCACCAGCATCGGCGCGGTGGAGCCTCAGGGGGCTTATGCCGCACAGCCTTTCTTCACCGGCTTTCTGGAGGGCTATAACACCATGGACGCCCTGGCAAGCCTTGCCTTCGGTATCGTGGTAGTGCAGGTGATCCAGGGTTTGGGTGTGGAAAAGGCGGAATCCGTGGCCATGACCACCGTCCGCTCCGGTATTCTTAGCTGCCTGCTGATGGGCGTGATCTATCTGCTGGTGACGCTGATGGGCGTCTGGAGCCGGGGCGCGCTGGAAGCCGCTCCCAACGGCGGCACGGCGCTGGCACAGATCGCCCAGCACTATCTGGGCAAGGCGGGCTTGTTGGTGCTGGCTGCCACCGTGACGCTGGCCTGCCTGAAAACGGCGGTGGGCCTTATCACCAGCTGCGCGGAGACCTTCGTGGGGATGTTCCCCAAGGGCCTGTCCTATCGGAATTGGGTGTTCGTGTTCACGGGCATTTCCTTCCTGCTGGCCAACGTGGGCCTGACCGCCATCATCACCTACGCTGTGCCGGTGCTGATGTTCCTGTATCCCCTGGCCATCACCTTGATCCTGCTGGCGCTGCTGGGCCACTTCTTTGACCATGACCGGGCGGTGTACGTCTGGGTCACCGGCCTGACCTTGGTGGCAGCCTTCTACGATCTGCTGCGGACGCTGCCGGATCAGCTCCGTGCGGTGCTCCATGTGAATGGTTTGGTCGACACTGTGGGCAAGGCGCTGCCCTTTGCCACCATCGGCCTGGGCTGGATCTGCCCCGCGATCCTGGGGCTGGTTATTGGCCTGATTTTCCGGGCCGTCCGTCCGAAGAAGGCATAACATTATAAAATGTAAAAGGAACAGACCTTTGCGGGTCTGTTCCTTTTTTGCCATAAAATTTGATTCCCGGCACATACTACCTCCAGAAACGGAGGGATCGCATGGAAAAAATCTCAAATGATTACCGGGAAAACGTCCGGATGCTGGACGGCCTTTTAGGCGTGGGCCGCAGCTGCGACATGGTGAGCCGGGATTACCTGATCGGCGGACGGCGGGCCCGGCTATGGGTGGTGGACGGCTTTGGCAGCGACAGCATCCTTGAGCGGATGGGGGCCTTCTGGCTGACACTGAAGCCGGAAAACGTGGTGGGCCTCACCGAAATGCAGGACTTTCTGGATCAGTATATCACTTTTTCGGAATCCAACGTCACCTTTGACATATCCGACGCCGTGACTTCTGTATTTTTGGGAAAATCCCTGCTGGCGGTGGAGGGACTGGCGGGGGTGGCGCTGATGGACGCCAAGGGCTACCCCAGCCGGAGCGTACACGAGCCGCCGGACGGCAAGGTGCTCCGGGGCAGCCATGACGGCTTCGTGGAGGCGGTGGTGCCCAATATGGCGCTGCTGCGCCGCCGCATCCGGGACCCGCACCTCACTATGGAGGGACACAAGGTTGGTTCCCGCACCCATAATGACGCGGTCCTCTGCTATCTGGATGACAAGGTGGATCAGGACCTGCTGCGGAAGCTCCGGGGCAAGCTGCTGGGACTGGATGTCCGCTCCCTCTCCATGGCCCAGGAAAGTCTGGCAGAGGCCATTCGGCCTAAACAATGGTACAATCCGTTTCCGAAAGTGCGCTATACAGAGCGGCCCGACGCGGCGGCGGCCAGCATCATGGAGGGGAGTATCGTCCTGATGGTGGACAATTCCCCCTCTGTGATGATTTTGCCCACCGGTTTTTTCGATTTCACACAGGAATCCAATGACTATTACTTTCCGCCCTTGGTGGGTACCTATCTCCGGGTCCTGCGGGTGACGGTATTTCTCCTTTCTTTATTTATTACCCCGGCGTGGTATCTCATGGTCAGCGAACCGAACCGTTTGCCTGGGTGGCTGAATTTCCTGTCTTCCCCGGAGCCGGTGTCCTTGAGTCTGCTGAGTCAGCTTTTGGTGGTGGAATTTCTCATCGACGTATTAAAGCTGGCGTCCCTGAACACACCGGACAGCCTTTCCAATTCCTTTTCCATGCTGGGAGCCTTGGTCCTGGGGGATTTTGCCGTGCAGGCCGGGTGGCTGGGGCCGGAGGTGCTGGTGTATATGGCCTTCGTGTCCGTGGCGGGGTTCGCTCAGCCCAGCTACGAGCTGGGCTACGCCTTCAAACTGCTGCGGGTGGCGCTGCTGCTGGTGACGGCGGCCTTTGACGTCTGGGGGTTTTGTCTGGGCGTGGTGGGGATCTTCATCCTGCTGTGCACCACAAAGCCGCTGGTTGGGAAAGGGTATCTCTATCCGCTGGTTCCCTTCAACGGTAAGGCGCTGCTGCGGCTGCTGGTCCGGGAGCCTATCAGCCGGGACAATACCTGAGAGCCTGTCAATAGAGCGGTGAGCTTTCCGCAGCGGGCAGAAAGAGCTTTTTCAATATGTTAAGCAGCCGTTTTCTTAATGAAGGCGGCTGTTTCTTGATTTGCGGGCGTGGTGCATAAGCCTGCGGGTTTTGGAACGTACGTGTCGAAACATGCTGATTGGAATTTTCGACAATTGCCGCAATCGATTACGCCAAAGATTCTAAGGAGAACAGACGCATGAGTTACCAAGCCATCAAGGACCTGGTGGGCTACGCCCTCCGCACGGGACTGATCGATGAATATGACCGCCCTTGGGCGGTGAACGAGTTGCTGCAGGCTATGGGGATGGATGCATGGGAGGAGCCGGCGGAAACGCATGAGCGCCCCTTAGAGGACATCCTGAAGGAGCTGCTGGATGACGCGGCGGCCCGGGGACGGATCGAGGATGATACCACGAACCGGGATCTCTTTGACACGGAGCTGATGGGGCGGCTGACGCCCCGGCCCTCTCAGGTCATCAGCGAGTTCCGGCGGCGGTATCAAGCTGACCCGAAGGACGCCACGGACTGGTTTTACCGCTTCAGTCAGGACACGGACTACATCCGGCGCTACCGCATCGCAAGGGATGTGAAGTGGAAGGTGGCCACCCCCTACGGGGAGCTGGACATCACCATTAACCTCTCCAAGCCGGAGAAGGACCCCAAGGCCATCGCGGCGGCAAAGGCGGCCCCTCAGACCAGTTATCCCAAGTGCCAGCTTTGCCGGGAAAACGAGGGCTACGCGGGACGGCTCAACCATCCCGCCCGGCAGAACCACCGGATCATCCCCATTACCATCAATCAGGAGGACTGGTTCCTCCAGTACAGCCCCTACGTCTACTATAACGAGCACTGCATCGTTCTGAACGGGCAGCATACCCCTATGAAGATCGACAAAGCTACCTTCCGCAAGCTGCTGGACTTCGTTAAGCAGTTCCCCCACTACTTTGTGGGCAGCAACGCAGATCTTCCCATCGTGGGCGGCTCCATTCTGAGCCATGACCATTTCCAGGGCGGCTGCTACACCTTTGCCATGGAGAAGGCCCCCATTGAGCGGCCCATCGCCTTCCGGGGCTTTGAGGATGTGGAGGCGGGCATCGTCAAGTGGCCTATGTCCGTGATCCGGCTCCGCTGCGGAGACGATCAGCGTCTTGTGGAGCTGGCAGACCGCATCCTCACCGCATGGCGGAGCTATACGGACGAGGCGGCCTTTGTGTTCGCGGAGACCGACGGTGAGCCCCACAACACCATCACCCCCATCGCCCGGATGCGGGACGGGAAGTTTGAACTGGATCTGGTGCTGCGGAACAACATCACCACGGAAGAATACCCTCTGGGCGTGTATCACCCCCATCAGGAACTGCACCATATCAAGAAGGAGAACATCGGCCTCATCGAGGTCATGGGCCTTGCAGTGCTTCCCGCCCGGCTGAAAGCCGAGCTGAACGGCGTGGCCCGGGCACTGGCCCGTGGCGAGGACCTGCGGGCCGATGAGACGCTGGCAAAGCACGCGGACTGGACCGAGGAGCTGAAAGCCCGCTATACGTTTACCGAGGAAAACGTATAGCG
>OIYT01001934.1_pt1 | contig 13595 bp, 12 predicted proteins | sample 1588201 | NCBI WGS metagenome assembly OIYT01 (sample SAMN03283260) | human gut metagenome | biome: human-associated habitat; material: feces | host: Homo sapiens | place: USA | collected 2013
GGTGCTTTCTTTTCGTTACGTTGTTTAATTTACAAGGTACACGCCGCTTACCGGCAGGTGAAATTTACTGTAGCACAAAGTTTTTGGTTTGTCAACACTTTTTTCGGAATGTTTTCCGACGTCCGTGTCTCCCGCGCCGTGGCTTCGTGCCGGACAGCTTTGTTAGAATATCAAAGCCTTTCCAAAAAGTCAACCCACTTTTTCGCGGTTTGTCTATTTTTTTCTTTTTCTTCCTGTTTTTTTTGATTTTTTCATATTTATTGCTGGCCTTTACTAATATCTTTAATATTTAATATTAGTATTACTTATGAATTTCCTCGCTTTTTACCAGGCGTTTTCGTCATTTTTACAGTTTCGCCCCTACAAAGCAAAACCGGAGAGAGCTTTCCGCTCTCTCCAGTCAATCCCGGGCCTCGTTCAGATTTTGCAGCATGAAGCGGGCGTTTCCGTTCAGGGCGGTAAAAAGCAGATGCAGCCGCTCCTCCGTGCCCTCCATCTTCTGCCTGCCGATCCACTCCATGAGAATCCCCGCCACGGTCACCGTGTAAATATCCGCCACGAAGTCGATATCCTCCTGTTCGGAGGGCGGCTCCAGCCCCTCCGCCTGGGCCCGCACAAATTGCAGCAGATAGGGCCGCAAAATCCGCTTGAGGAAATCCGCCACCGTCTCGTGGCTGATGGAGTGGTACGCGTTTAGGATCAGGGACCTCTTTTGCCGCAGATCGTCCATCAGCGCCTCTATTCCGTCGAGCCAGTCCTGATAGCCCATCTGCTCCCGAGTCAGCGTCTCCGCCACGTCCTGAAAGGACCACTCCATCAGGTCGTACACATCGTGGAAGTGGTAGTAAAAGGTCTGCCGGTTGACGCCGCAGTCCTCCACGATGTCCTTGACCGTGATCTTGTCCAGTCTGCGACGGGACAGCAGCTTCTGAAAGGATTCCGCCAGCATGCGCTTCGTCTCCAACGGCATATCATTCCTCCGTCTCTTGGTTTCTCCCATCATAGCACAGGCGGGGCAAAAGGGAAAGCAAATTATAAGGAGGGGACGGGAAAAAACTCCCGTCCCCCTCTCACCGCAGCAGCACCGGCTGGAGCTGCTCGCCCCGCAGGGCGGCATCCACCGTCTCCGGCAGCTTGTCGAAGTCCGCCATCAGGGAGCAGGGCTTCTGCACGGCATTATCCTGCCCAAAAGGCACAAAATAATAGTGTTTTCGCACCAGCAGCTCGCCGATGTTCCTGGCGCCCGCCGCCAGCCCGTCGTTGCTGGCCATGGCGATGACCACGGGCCGCCCGTTCCGCAGGTGGGACTTGGCCGCCATGGTGACGGTGGTGTCCGTGATGCCGGCGGCCAGCTTGGCGATGGTGTTGCCGGTGGCCGGCGCAATGACCAGCACATCCAGCAGCCCCCTGGGTCCGATGGGCTCCACGGAGGGGAGGTCGCACAGGACATCGTTGCCTGTCAGGTCCTCCAGCTTTTCCAGCAGATCGTCAGAGGCGCCGAACCGGGTGTCTGTAAAGGCGGCGTTCTCCGAGGTGATGGGGATCACCGTCTCGTAGATCGCCGTCAGCTTTTTCAGTGCTTCCAGCACTTTTTCGTGGGTGCAAAAGGACCCGCATACCGCAAATCCGACCCGTTCTTTTCTCACGCAGGGTCACCTCGTTCTTCCAATAAGATGTAGTACACCGCGTCCCGGATAACCGCCGCCGCGGTGCGGGGCACCATCCGCCCGGGCAGAGACCTGGCCCAGACGTGGGGCAGGCCCAGGCGCTCCGCCGCCGCGAGATCAATGCCCTGAACGGACGCCAGGTCCACGCACAGGCAGTCCCCCGGCAGCTGCGCCAGCAGCGGCTCCCCCAGGACCGGGGAGGGGACCGTGTTGAAGACCGCGCCGAAAGACGACAGCGCCCCGTCCAGCCCCCCGGTCTCCAGCGCCCGCAGGCCGTAGGCCCGAATCCAGGCCAGGTCCTCCGGACGGCGGGCGGTGGCGGTCACACTGGCGCCCAGGCCGTGGAGCCGGTGGCTCAGCAGCTTCCCGATGCGGCCAAAGCCCAGCACCAGGCAGTCCATCCCCAGCAGCGTCCGGTCCAGGCGCTCCATGGCCACCTGTACGGCGGCCTCCGCCGTGGCGGCAGCGTTGGCGACGGTCAGCTCCTCCCGGAGGAAATAGTCCTCCAGGGTCAGGCCGCAGGCCGCCGCCTCCTGGCGCTGCTGGGGCTTCACCTGCCCGGCCAGAACCCGCTGCCCGGGCCGCAGGCGCCGGAACAGGTCCATAGTGGGCACCGGGCCCTCCTGACAGTTCAACACGCCGTCCCCCCTGCACAGCGGCAGGGGCAAAATCACCGCCTCCGCCGACGCGGCGCGGTCCAGCGGGCCGCTGCCGACGGGTTTCCAGGCGTCCAGTCCGTAAGTATGGACGGTGTTTCCGTCCGCCGCCAGCAGCGCCGCCAGCTCCGCCTGCCGCCTGTCGCCGCCGATGACGCCAAAGGTCTTGTTCATCCAGCACTCCCCCTCGCTCCATGGTATGGGGAAAGTCCGCCGGGGGTGATTGCCTTTTTTTCGTCTCCGTGGTAAGATGGGATATCTCTCCGAAAGGAGCACACAGATGAAATACCCCTACCTGCTGTTTGACGCGGACGACACCCTGTTCGATTTCATGAAAGCCTCCACCCGGGCCTTTTCCGTCATGTGCGCCGTCAACGGCATCCCCGACACCCCGGAGGTCTACCATCTGTACCACGAGATCAACGAGGTGCTGTGGGCCGCCTTTGACCGGGGCGAGGTGACCAAGGAGTTCGTGACGCTGGAGCGGTACGTCCGCTTTTTGAAAGCCCTGGACCTGGACCGGGACCCCGCCCGGTGTAACCGGGACTATCTGGCGGCTCTGGGCCAGGTAGTCTTTCCCCTGCCTCACGCGGAGGAGGTCTGCCGGACGCTCGCGGAGCGGGGCCACAGGCTGTACATCGTCACCAACGCCGTGGCCTCCGTTCAGCGCAGCCGCCTGCAAAGCTGTGCCTTTGGCCACCTCTTCACCGACGCTTTCATCTCCGAGGAGGCCGGGGCCTCCAAGCCCCATAAGGCATACTACGACTACGTCCGCGCCCGGGTGCCCGGTATCACGCCGGAGAACGCCCTGGTCATCGGGGACTCCCTGACCACTGACATCCTGGGTGCCAACAACGCGGGGCTGCCCTGCTGCTGGTTCAACCCCAGAGGAAGCCGGCGGCGGGAGGGATTGCGGATCGACTACGAGATCGCGGACCTGCGGGAACTGCTGGACATCGTGTGAAGGAGGAGCTTATGAACTATCCCATTGAATCTGTCATCAACGCCATGACCGCCTATGACGCCGGCGATCCCATGCGCATCCACCACTTCCTGAAGGTCCACGCCTTCGCCCGCCTGATTGGCCTGGAGGAGCGTCTGGCCCCGGAGACCCAATGCACTCTGGAGACCGCCGCCGTGGTCCACGACATCGGCATCCACAGGGCCGAGACCGTCTACGGCAACAGCCACGGGAAGTATCAGGAGGAGCTGGGTCCCGCCGAGGCGGACGCCCTTCTGACCGGCCTGCACTGGCCCCGGGCGGTCATCGACCGGGTGATGTTCCTGGTGGGCCATCACCACACCTACACCGGGATCGACGGCCCGGACTATCAAATTTTGGTGGAGGCGGATTTCCTGGTGAACCTGTACGAGGACGAGATCCCGCCCGCGGCCCAGAGGCACGCCTACGAGACCATTTTCAAAACGGAGGCGGGCAAACGGCTGTGCCGGGAGCTGTACCCGGCGGTATGCGCATAACAAACGGAGCCGGAGGGGAAATCCCCTCCGGCCCCGTCTTTTTTACATGTTTCTGTAGGCCCTGGTCACAAAAGCGTCCTCATTTCCTCGATATCCTTTCGGAGCAGAGGCGCCATGCTGTCCGGATACTTTGACAAATCCATTGCGCGCAGTTTCTCCGCGAGTCTCCCGGCCAAGTCCGGTTTACAGGACAGGACGGTGCGGAGCGCCGCCAAGCACTGTCTGACCGCTGCCGGTTTCTCATCGTCCAGCATTATCAGAAGCGTGTCAAAATTCTTTTCGATTTTGTGTTCCACATCCCACCGCGCCTGTGCGCAGGCGAGGCGGAAGCCCCTCACTCTGACAAAGGAGCTTTCGCTTTTCAACAGCCCGATAAACTCCTCAAAACAGTCATAGAGCACATTCGACTCCGCTGATTCTCTTTCAAGCATGAGCAGCAGCTGATATGCGTCCACATTCCTTTTACTTTTCAGACCAGCTATGATATCCATTTCGAGCCTCCGCCAACTTCCGTCCGCCGTTCTGAATCCTCCGGCAGCCGCCCATGCCGCGCCTCACTCCGCGATGTCCCGGGTGGCGTAGGCGTTCAGGTCCATGCCCGCCGTGTGGCCCGCCAGGTACTCATAGTACCCCTGGGCGCCGATCATGGCCCCGTTGTCGCCGCACAGTTTCAGCGGCGGCAGGTACAGTCTGCAGCCCGCTTTCGCGCAGGCCCGCTCCAAATCTCCCCGAATGACGGAGTTGGCCGCCACGCCGCCGGCGGCGACGATGACGGTGCGGCCGGACTGCTTTGCGGCTTCCATGACGCGGGGGACCAGCGTATCGCTGACAGCCTGGGCGAAGTCCCGTGCCAGCGCCGGGGCATCCAGCGGCTCGCCCACCTGCTCGGCGTGATGGGCCAGATTCACCACAGCCGTTTTCAGGCCGGAAAAGCTCATATCCAGCGGGGCACCCTCCACATGGGAATGGGGCAGGGTGTAGACACCGCCCCTGGACTGCTGGGCCAGCTTGTCCATGGGCGCGCCGCCGGGGTAGGGAAGTCCCAACACTCGGGCCGCCTTGTCAAAGCATTCCCCCGCCGCATCGTCCCGGGTCGCGCCCAAAATTTCCAGATCCGTATAATCCCGGACGTCCACGATCATGGTGTTGCCCCCGGAGATGGCCAGCGCCAGGAAGGGTGGCTCCAGCTCCGGGAAGGCCAGATAGTTGGCGGCGATATGGCCCCGGACATGGTGCACCGGGATCAGAGGCACCCCAAGGCCGTAGGCCACGGATTTGGCAAAGCTCAAGCCCACCAGTACGGCCCCGATGAGACCGGGGGCGTAGGTGACGGCCACGGCGTCAATATCCTGCCGGGTGCAGCCGGCGTCCGCCAAGGCTTTTTCTGTCAGGACCGCGATCACTTCAACATGCTTGCGGGAGGCCAGCTCCGGTACCACGCCGCCGTACAGGGCGTGGAGGTCCGCCTGAGAGGCAATGGCATCGGACAACACCCGCCGTCCGTCCTCTACTACCGCCACGGCGGTCTCGTCGCAGGAGGATTCAAAGGCTAAAATCTTCATAGCAATGCTTCTTTCTCCAAAAGATCGGCGTTCTCCGCCTTACTGCTGCCAGGGCACCTTTGGCCCCGGCGCCGCCTTGGGATCAAAGGGGATGCGGACATACTTGTGGTACTTGTCCGCAGAAAATGTATTCTCGTAAACGAACCGGTGCTCTTCCATCAGCGCGGCGTCATCCACCGGGCCACCGGCGAGATACAGGGTCTTGTAGTGGACGCCGAACATCTCCGTATCATACCCGGCGGTCCGCAGGCCGCACCGGGCATAGAACCCCAACCGCCGCCGGGCCATCTCCGGGTCCGGCGCGTCCTCCGGAGCTTCCGACTCTCCGAAGATCACCGTGTCCGCCTCCCGCTCCCGCAGCTTCTCCAGGATGGATGCACCGACGCCACCGTTGCGGCGGATACTGGAAACGCACAGGTAATCCAGCAATGCCCAGCCGGGATGTCCCAGCCAGAGGAATGCCTCGCCTACGATATTGTCTCCGTCAAACAGGCAGTAGGGCTTGTACCAGCCCTCCGCCCAGCTCTTCTCAATATTCCGCAGGGGTTTTAATTCCGCTGTGGGAAACGCTTCCTTCAGGTCCCGGTCATAAATCGTCCTCAGTTGTTCAACTGACGGGATTCTCAGTTCCATGCTGTTCAAACTCCCTCGTCATAATGATGGCATCCTCCCGGGGATGCTCATAGTAATTCTTGCGCCGGCCCACGCCCCGGAAGCCCCGGCTGCCGTACAGGGCGATGGCGGGGTAGTTGGAGGCCCGGACCTCCAGTGTCAGAAATGCCAGGTGGTTGGCCTGAGCAAAGTCAAGAAACACTTGCAGCAGCTTTCCGGCAACGCCTTGCTTCCGGCAGTCCGGCCGGACAGCCACATTGGTGATATAACCCTCGTCCAGCACCGCCTGCAAACCGGCGTAGCCCGCTACTTTATCGTTGTCGTCCAGCGCTACAAGGAATGCGGACAGGTAGTTGTCCAGCTCCTCCGCCAGCATATTCCGGCTCCACGGCGTAGAAAAGCAGATCCGTTCCAGCTCCGCCACTTCATCCAGATGGTCCGCCGTCATAGGCACGATGCGGACATGCAGATTTTTCTCTTCCATCGTATGTTACTCCTTATCCCTTGGCATCCAGCCAGTTGTGGCCCCAGTGGGCCTCCGCCGTCAGGGGGACGGACAGATGGGCCACCTGCTCCATTTCCTCCTCCAGCAGCTTTGCCGCAGCCTCTGCCTGCGGCTCCGGGCACTCCACGATCAGCTCATCGTGAACCTGCAAGACCAGCTTGGCCTCCGGCAGCTCCTTTTTCAGTCGTTTCTCCACGGCCACCATAGCCAGCTTCATAATGTCCGCCGCCGTGCCCTGAATGGGCATATTCAGCGCCACCCGCTCCCCGAAGGAGCGCATATTGAAATTGGAGGAGCGGATCTCCGGCAACTCCCGCCGCCGGTGGAACAGGGTTTCCACATAGCCCCGCTCTTTCGCCTGGGCCACCACATCGTCCATGTACTTCCGCACGCCGGGGAAGGTGGCGAAATATGCCTCCATATACGCCTTGGCCTCCGCCACCGTCACGCCGATGTCCTGACTGAGGGAAAAGGCGGAGATGCCGTAGACAATGCCGAAGTTCACGGCTTTCGCCCGGCGGCGCATCTCGTGGGTCACATCGCCGGGGGCCACATGGAACACCTGGGCCGCCGTAGCGGTGTGGATGTCCGCTCCGGTGGTGAACGCCGCCCGCATAGCCTCGTCCCCGGAGATGTGGGCCAGCAGCCGCAGCTCGATCTGAGAGTAGTCCGCGTCCACTAAGACGCACCCCTCCGCCGGAATAAACATCCGGCGAATTTCGCTGCCAAGGTCCGTCCGGGTGGGGATATTCTGCAGATTCGGCTCCGTGGAACTGAGCCGCCCGGTGGCGGTAACGGTCATCTGGAAGCGGGTACGGATGCGCCCGTCCGGGTCCATAGCCTTTAAAAGCCCCTCGGCGTAAGTGGATTTCAATTTTGCATATTGCCGGTATTCCAGCACCGCCCCCACGATGGGGGCCTCGTAGCGCAGCTTTTCCAGCACATCGGCATTGGTGGACCAGCCGGTTTTCGTTTTCTTGCCGTGGGGCAGGCCCAGCTTGCCGAATAAAATTTCTCCCAGCTGCTTGGGGGAGTTGATGTTGAATTCCTCCCCGGCCATGTTGTAAATGTCCTGTTCCAGAGCGGCGGCCTTTTCGGAGAGCATCTCCCCGAAGGACACCAGCGCCCCCTTGTCCACCCGGCAGCCAGCCAGTTCCATTTCCGCCAGCACCCGGCACAGCGGCAGCTCCGCCGTGGCGTACAGATCCCAGAGGTCCAGCTCCTTCAACTTGGGGGCCAGCACTCCGTACAGGGCGTCCACGGCGCTGGTGTAGCTGTGGAAGGCAGCCTCCGCCGCCGTCACATCCCCCAGCAAGGAGAAGGCATCCGGTTCCAGATGGACCGGCTTTACCAGCTCCGTGTGGAAATACCCAGCGAACAGCTGACCGATTTCATATTTGCCGCTGGTGGCGTCCACCAGATAGGCGGCCAGAGCGGTGTCGAACATGAAGCCCTCTGCGTTCAGGCCGTTTTCCAGCAGCGTCCGCATGAGGTCCTTGACGTTGTGGCTCACTTTTTTGATGTCGGCGGCGAACAGGGCGTTCAGCAGCGCGTTCCAGTCACCGGTGTAGCGCTCGAAGAAAAATTCCGCCGACAGGGCGGTATCCGCCCCGGTATCGCAGTCCGCAATGACGCTGGAGAGATCCGGCAGGGCCAGCACCGTCACATGATCCGCCTTGCGGAACAGAGCCAGCACCTCTTGGGCATGGGATTCCTCCGTGATCCGCTCCGCCGTCACGGTGACGTCCGGCGCGGCATCCGCCGGAGCCGTTTCCTCTGGACGCAGGCCCATTTTTTCAATCAGCTTGGAAAATTCCAGCTTCAAAAACAGGGGATACGCCGCCGGTGTCGGCTCCTGCACCCGGTTTTCCGCCGGGTCGAAGGACAGCGGCGCATCAGTGACGATGGTGGCCAGCCAGTAGGAATGGCGGGCTGCGTCCTCTCCCGCCGTCAGCTTTTTGATGGCGGCGGGCTTGGCGTCGATATCCGGAAGCTTTTCATAAATGGCGTCCACGCTGCCATATTTTTGAATAAGATCCATAGCGGTCTTTTCACCCACCCCCGGTACGCCGGGGATATTGTCGGAGGTGTCTCCCATGAGGGCCTTCAGGTCGATCATGTGGATGGGTTCAAAGCCGTACTGCTCCCGGAAGGTCTCCGGGGTCATGTCCTTGGTGGTGGTCTGGCCCATACGGGTGGACACCAGTTTCACCTTCGTATGGTCGGTGATAAGCTGGAGGGAATCCTTATCTCCCGTCACCACTACGCAGTCCCAGCCCGCCGCCTCGCATTTCCGGGAAATGGTGCCGATCAGGTCATCGGCCTCCCACCCCTCCATTTCATAGCGGGGGATGTTCAGGGTATCCAGCACCTCTTTCAGCACCGGCACCTGCATCCGCAGCTCCTCCGGCATGGGCTTCCGGGTGGCCTTGTACGCCTCGTCCGCCTTGTGACGGAAGGTAGGGGCATGGAGGTCGAAGGTGACGCACAGGGCATCCGGCCGTTCTTCCTCTTTCAGGCGCAGCAACGTGGTGAGAAAGCCGAACACGGCGTGGGTGTACAGCCCTTCCCGGTTAGTCAGGGGGCGGATGCCGTAATAGGCCCGGTTGATGATGGAGTTGCCGTCAATGACCATGCACTTCATGGAAAAACCTCCGGATTTTTTTGACATAGTTAAGTTTATTATAGTCCCTTTTCCGCTGTTTCGCAATGGATTTCCCGCGAAAAACCGGTTGAGACGCCCGGTTTCCCCCGCCTGTCAAATTCTGCCGAAAATCCGGATAAAATTTCGGCGAGAAACCGCCGTCTCTTCTATGGACAAATCAGGTTTTTTCAAGTATACTGCTCCCAAGAACAACAGATATTACATTTCATTATGTCTGCTATAAGCAATTTCGATTTCTGTTAAATTTATAGAAGGAGTGGTACTATGCCGGAAAGCTATGCTGGAAAGATCAACCGAAAGCTGCTGAAAAAGCAGCGGATCATCGCGGCCGCCGCCGGGCGGGAGCCTGCGGATCTGGTGCTGAAAAACGCCACCTTTGTCAACGTGTTCTCCAATGAACTGTCCACCATGGACATTGCCGTGGCGGAAGGTCTGATCGTGGGCATGGGAAGCTATCAAGGCCGGTCTGAGGTGGACTGCACCGGCAAGATCGTTCTCCCCGGTTTCCTGGATGCCCACATTCATCTGGAAAGCTCCTTGGTCAGTCCCACGGAGTTCGTGAAGGCCGTCCTGCCTCACGGAACCACCACGGTGGTAACGGATCCCCACGAGATCGCTAACGTCATGGGCACCGATGGCATCGAGTATATGCTCCAGGCCACCGAGGACCTGCCGGTGGACGTGCGGTTCATGCTGCCCTCCTGCGTGCCGGCCACGCCGCTGGACGAGTCCGGGGCCATTCTGGACTATCGGGCCATCGACAGCTTCTATGACCATCCCAGGGTACAGGGCCTTGCGGAGATGATGAACTTTGTGGGCGCCATCAACGGCGACGAGCAGACCGTGGAGAAGATCGTGGCGGCACAGGCCCACCACAAGAAGATCGACGGCCACGCCCCGGACCTTCAGGGCAATGACCTCAACGCCTACATCGCCGCCGGCGTCTACTCCGACCACGAGTGCCATGATGTGAAGGACGCCATCGCCAAGCTGGAGCGGGGCCAGTTCATCATGATCCGGGAGGGCACCGCCGCCCGGAATCTGGAGGCATTGATGCCCCTGCTCACCGGCAAGTATGCTGACCGCTGCATGTTCTGCACCGACGATAAGCACCCCAATGACCTGCTGGAAAAGGGCCACATCGACTATATCGTGAAGAAGGCCATCTCTCTGGGGGCCGACCCCATCACCGCGGTCAAGGTGGCCTGCCACAACGCGGCCCGGTACTTCCTGCTGAACAACCGGGGCGGCATTTCCCCCGGCTATCTGGCAGACTTCGTCATTATCGACAATTTCCAGGACTTCAACATCGAGCAGGTCTACAAGAAGGGCGTTCTCATGGTGGATCACGGCGAGATCCAGGATTTCCCATCCCCGGAGATCGAGCCGTATCTGGTGGAGCGGGCTCACAAGACCTTCCATGTGGCGGCCCTCACCGCCGAGGACTTCGCCGAGAAGCGTCCCCGGGGCATCATCGGTATGGTGGACGGCGAGATCACCACGGTGGACGCCGGGTACTCTGACCGCATCGATGTGGAATATGATGTGCTGAAGATCGCCGTTGTGGAACGGCACAAGAACACCCATCACATCGGTATCGGCTACATTCAGGGCTACGGCCTGAAATCCGGCGCGGTAGCCACCTCCATCTCCCACGATTCCCACAACATCATCGTGGTTGGCACCAACGAGACGGATATGGCCGCCGCCGTCAACCGGGTAGTGGAGCTGAACGGCGGCATCGTGGTGTGGGACGGCGGTCAGCCCGTGGCGGAGGTGCCTCTGGCCATCGCCGGCATCATGAGCGACGAGCCGCTGGTCACGGTGAACGAAAAGCTGGAAACCGCCAAGGATGCCGCCCACAAGCTGGGCGTGAACCCCGGCATCGATCCCTTCATGACTCTGAGCTTCATGGCCCTGCCGGTGATTCCCTCCCTCCGCATCACCACCCGGGGCGTGTTCGATGTGACCACCCAGAGCTACGTTTAAATAGTCATATAAAAACCGGCTTCCGTAAAACGGAAGCCGGTTTTTATGTATATGAAGCACCCTCCTGTCCCGTATCACCGGTAGAACCGATGGCAGCCGATGGTCTGCTGATAGGGTCGGTTGGCGTTGATCCACGTCCCCTGCGATAGGGCAGGGGCGTAGAAATACAGGGCGGAGCCGACAACATTTTCCCCGTCCAGCGCCCGCTTGGCGGCCTCCACCGACTGTGAGGTAGGCGGCAGATAGACCCGCCCGTTGCTCACTGGCTCAAACTGCACTGCGTCCTTCCGGTCGAAAATGACGCCCTCCACGGTATTGGGAAAGCTGCCACTCCTGACCCGGTTCAGGATCACGTTGCCCACGGCGATCTGCCCGGACATTGACTCCGCGCCGCTTTCGGCGCAGATGATCCGGGACAGCCAGTACAATTCCCCGGCATCGTAGGCCGCACCGGGAGAGGTCACAGTCGCCCCCCTCAGATACGGGTCCCACTCTACCTGACAGCCAAGGGCCTCTCCCACCAGCCGCAGAGGGACATAGGTAACGCCGTTTTCCACCGTGACCCGGCCCCGGACAGTTTTTCCGTCGATGGTGACGGTATCCGCCGCCGGGTCCGCCCAAAGGTGGGTGTCATCAGAGGCAGCTGCGGCCCGGCCCGTGGCTTCGTCCCACCAGACGTCCCACGCCCCCATCGTATTCAGCAAGGCCCGGAGGGGCACATAGGTCACGCCCCGCTCCACATAGGCGGACACGGTGATAGGATTCCCGTCGATCTGCACCGGTACGCTCCGTCGGGCAGCTCTGGTGGGGACCGTCAGTGCTGCGCAGAGGACCGCAGCGGTCAGCAGGCGCTTGCAGGCTCGTCGTTTCATGGTTGTTCCGTCCTTTCCTTTTTGTAACCGTTTTGTAACTTTATTGTAGCGGAACCCACCAACAGGAAACAACCCTCAATACCTGGAAACTACGGCAGAGAATTCCAACCGGGCACGCAGGACTGTGTTTCCACCGCCGCCGAACGTTGACTTTTCTCCCCGGCGGGGCTACAATAAGAACCATCAAATAGTTCATGCAAAGGAGCTGTTTTTATGCTGTTTTCCGACCGTCCCCGCACCCACTATGAAAAAACGCTGGCCCACGAGGTCATCTGCCAGCTGCGCTTTCCCACCATTCTCTCCATCAACAATGTGGAGCCTGCCGATTTTCAGGAGCGTATCCGGGAGGATTTTCCCCAGTACGCCCGGAAGCAGGACGTTCTGCCTCCCCAGATCGTCAACGGTAAGCCAGAGCCTCAGCCTCCCGTCACCAACTACCACTTCCTCTCTCAGGACGGCAGATGGAAGCTGAATCTCACCAAGGACTTCATCGCCCTGTCCACGCTGTCCTACCCCGGCTGGGAGGAATTTGCCCGGATGCTGGATAAGCCTCTGGCGGCGTTCATCCAGCTCTACAAGCCCGCCTATTTTCAGCGGGTAGGCCTGCGATATCTCAACATCGTCTCCCGCACCACCCTCGATCTGGAGGATGTCTCCTGGCGGGAACTGTTCACTCCGGCCTATCTGGGCCCCATGGCGGAAGCCGATCTGTCGGAGGACCGGGTCGTCAACTGCGCCTGCGACACGCAGTTCAAGCTGGATTCCAGCTGCACCGCCAAGATCCACGCCGGTATCGGCCGCTTGAAGACCAACATTCCCAACGCGCCTCAGGACCCGGAGGTGAAGTTCATTTTCGACATGGACCTCTCCATGGGCGGCAACACCGCCTGCGGTCTGGCCGCCGCCGCGCTGGAAACCCTCCACGGTCACTCCTCCCGGGTATTCGAGGGGGCCATCACCGACCGTCTGCGAGATGCCATGGGCCGGTAAGCCGCTTCCGTGTTTTTGACAGAAAAACGATTTGATCCTCTGCTGTTCTTCCCGGAACAGCAGAGGATCTTCTCTCGTCATTTTTTGCAGGAACAGCCCGTAAAACTTTCATATTTGTTTAAAAATACACTGGACGGCTGAACTGTGATTTGATAAGATAAAGCATAAAATTTCCTCCGGCACAGAGAATTTGAAAGGAGCCTATCCCATGCTGAACAATGAATACTGCAAGCGCGTCTATGAGCAGATCCTGGCCCGTGACCCGGATCAGAAGGAGTTTCATCAGGCGGTCTATGAAGTTCTGGAGGGTCTGGAGCCCATGGTGGAACGCCGCCCCGAGTTGGAGAAGAACGGCATTTTGGAACGGTTCGTGGAGCCGGAGCGTGTCGTCACCTTCCGGGTGCCCTGGACTGATGATGCCGGTCAGGTCCATGTGAACCGTGGCTACCGGGTACAGTTCAATTCCGCCATCGGTCCCTACAAGGGCGGTCTGCGGTTCCACCCCACGGTGAACCTGTCCATCCTGAAATTCTTAGGCTTTGAGCAGATCCTGAAGAACAGCCTCACCGGCCTGCCCATCGGCGGCGGCAAGGGCGGC
>OIYT01001938.1_pt1 | contig 13563 bp, 8 predicted proteins | sample 1588201 | NCBI WGS metagenome assembly OIYT01 (sample SAMN03283260) | human gut metagenome | biome: human-associated habitat; material: feces | host: Homo sapiens | place: USA | collected 2013
CCCCAGCAAATATGAAACGTGCTTGTAACGTTTGTCTTTGACCATTCCATAATGCTTGCTAATTCCTCCCAGTAAGCAACTTCCTCAAACTCCATTGTCTCGACTGGGGCACCAGTTATGATCAATCCGTCAAAGTACATATTGCGGATAGCTTCAAATGTAGTATAAAATTTATTGATATGGCTGGCAGATGTGTGCTTTGACACATGACTGCTCACATTCATACAGGTAACATTGACCTGCAGCGGCGTATTTGACAGCGCACGAAGAAGCTGGATCTCATAATCCTGCTTTAGCGGCATCAAATTCAATATTACAATCTCGAGTGGGCGGATCTGCTGCGTATCTGCACGTTCCTCTCCCATCATAAAAATATTTTCAGACTCGAGTACCTCCCTTGCAGGCAGGTCATTATCTACACGTATTGGCATAAGTTATTCTCTTTTCGTATTTATTGAATGCATTTTTTGTTACTCGCCAGCTTCCAGTTTGTGGCACAGATCCAGAAAATCCTCTTCTGAAAGAATAGAAACACCAAGCTCCTTTGCCTTTTTATTTTTAGAAGAAGTGGATTCCTTATCGTTATTAATCAGATAGCTTGTCTTAGCTGACACACTTCCTGCTGCCTTGCCGCCACGCTTCTCAATATAGTTTTTGAGTTCATTTCTGTTTGCAAAATGATGGACGGATCCGGTAATCACAAATGTAAGATTTTCAAGATACTGTTTCTCATTATTTTCTTCCAAAACAAGTTCCAGTTCCTTAAGGAGCGAATCTAACTGCTCTTTTTTTTCTGAATCGTTAAAATAATCGCAGACAGCCTGTGCCATAACATCGCCAATACCGTCAACCGCAGTGAGTTCTTCTGCTGTGGCTGCCCTAAGCTTATCAATATCTTGATGGAAGGCACGCGCAAGCACCTTTGCATTTGCCACGCCAATTCCCGGGATACCAAGTGCATAGATTAATGCTGAAAGCTTAACCTTTCTTGCCTTCTCAATTGATGAAAGCAAATTGGAACATGACTTTTCACCAAAGCCATCCATCTTGCAAATTTCATCTGCATGTTCCTTTAAATGGAAAATATCAGTAAAGCTGTGAATAAAACCAGAGTCAATAAATTTTTCAATGGTTGCTTCTGACAAGCCCTCCATATTCATGGCATTTCTGCTTACAAAAAGTTCAAAGGCTTTTGTCTGCTTTGCAGTACATGCAGGATTTTCACAATACAAACATGTTACCTCATCATTAGTAACAAGCTTTGTTGGTCCGCCGCAGACTGGACAGACAGACGGAATTGTTAAGCTGCTGCTTTGTGTCAGGTTTTCTGCAATCTGAGGAATGATCATATTCGCCTTGTAGACGGTGATTGTATCACCAATTCCAAGTTTTAAGCTTTCCACAATAGAAACATTATGGACGCTCGCACGCGTTACTGTTGTTCCCTCTAACTCAACAGGATCAAACACGGCAACAGGATTTATAAGTCCCGTGCGTGACGGACTCCAGTGAATCTCTCGAAGTATCGTCTCTGCTGTCTCATCCTTCCATTTAAATGCCATGGCATTTCGTGGAAATTTAGCTGTGTTTCCAAGACTCTCACCATAGGCAATATCATCCATCAGAAGAACTAGTCCATCTGACGGCAGTTCATTTGATTCAATATGATTTGCAAACCACTGCACAGAATCAGGAAGATCTGTCGAAGTTACCATGCGGTATGTCACAACATCAAACCCCTGCGCAGCAAGCCATTCAAACTGGCAGCGTCTTGAATTATTAAAGGTCATATCCTCTGCCGAGACGAGCGCAAATGCGATAAACTGAACATGACGGCCTGCTGTTACCTGACTATTTAACTGGCGCACAGAACCTGCACACAAGTTCCTCGGATTTTTATACTTTGCATCCGCATCAGGATTTTCCTCGTTGATTCGCTCAAAATCCTTATAGGAAATAACTGCCTCACCACGCAGCACCAGACGTCCCTTAAATGAAATCTGCGTTGGAAGATTTTCAAACTGTCTTGCATTTTGTGTGACAACCTCTCCTGTGATTCCATTTCCACGTGTAACAGCCTTTGTCAATGTACCATTCTCATATGTTAATACAATAGTAAGACCATCAAGCTTCCAGGAAAGTATGCCTGTCTGATCTTTTAAAAATTCCTGAAGCTGCGACACTTCCTTCGTCTTATCAAGAGACAGCATTGGTGATGGATGATTTTCTTTTGGAAGTGCACTTAATACCTCATATCCGGCATGTGCAGTCGGGCTTTTTGCAAGCACTGTTCCAGTCTTTTTTTCAAGTGCGGCAAGCTCATCATAAAGCTCATCATATTCCTTATTGCTCATCAGCTCTTTGCTTTCCTGATAATATGCTCTCGCCGCCGCATCAAGCTGCTCTACCAGCTCCTTCATACGCTCCAAATCGGACATAATAAACCTGCCTTTTTACAAATAATTACAGTGTTTTAATAAGCTTATCAAACTCTGCATCAGTCACATTACGGAAGTTTCCCTGCGGAATATTTCCAAGATGAATGTTCATGATACGAATACGCTTTAATGTCTCTACACGATAGCCACATGCTGCGCACATACGACGAATCTGACGGTTTAAGCCCTGCTTTAAAATAATATGAAATTCTCTGTTTCCTGTCTTTGTGCAGACGCATGGCATAGTATCTGCATTAAGTTCCTCAAGATGCATACCTCTTCTCATTTTATCTAAGAAGCTCTCTGTTACCTGATTATTAACTGTGACAACATATTCCTTTTCATGAGAATTGCTTGCTTTTGAAATTTCATTTGCCAGATCTCCAAGATTAGTCATTAAAATCAGACCCTCAGATTCCTTATCGAGACGGCCAATCGGATAAATTCTAGTAGGATATTTTACCATATCCACAATATTTTTCTCACCCTCAAAACGAGCTGTCGTACACACGATTCCTGCCGGTTTATTGACTGCAATCAATACTGGCTTAACCTGCTTTGTGCTGACCTTTTTTCCGTCCACAACGATCTCATCTGCACTGCTTACCTTCTGTCCCATAACAGCACACACGCCATTGACCATGACCTTTCCCTCATCAACAAGACGGTCTGCCTCACGGCGGGAACAAATTCCTTTTTCACTCAAAAATTTGTTTAAACGAACTGTTTCTTCCATATATAAATATCCTTTCTTAGTGAATAAACATCGCATCGCCAAATGAGAAGAAACGATATTTCTTTTCAACAGCTTCCTTGTAGGCTGCTAAAATATGCTCTCTTCCAGCAAGTGCAGAAACAAGCATTACAAGTGTAGACTTTGGCAGATGGAAGTTTGTAATTAAGGCATCTACCATTTTAAAATGATAACCCGGATAAATGAAAATATCCGTCCATCCACTCTGCGCCTTCAAAATACCATCCTCTGTAGATGCTGACTCTAACGTGCGGCAGCTTGTCGTTCCTACTGCAATGACACGTTTTCCAGCCTTCTTTGCTGCATTGATTTTCTCTGCTTCCTCTGGCTCGATACGATAAAACTCTGAGTGCATATGATGCTCAAGAACATTTTCAACCTTTACAGGTCTGAACGTGCCAAGACCAACATGAAGAGTTACGCTTGCGATAACAACACCCTTTTCCTCAATCTTCTTCAACAGATCCTTTGTGAAATGAAGTCCTGCTGTCGGTGCTGCTGCTGAGCCTTCATACTTTGCATAAACAGTCTGATAACGATTCTTATCCTTAAGCTGGTGTGTGATGTAAGGCGGCAGCGGCATCTGTCCAAGCTCATCAAGAATCTCTTCAAAAATTCCCTGATAAGAAAAACGAATCTTTCTGTTTCCATCCTCTACAACTTCAAGCACCTCTGCCTTTAAACGTCCATCACCAAATGTAATGATTGCTCCCGGCTTTGCCTTCTTTCCTGGCTTTACAAGTACCTCCCAGACATCATCCTGCTCTCTCTTTAGCAAAAGCACCTCAATGTGAGCACCAGTATCTTCCTTAACACCCATCAGACGCGCTGGAATAACCTTTGTATTATTTATAACAAGACAGTCACCTGGATTTAATTCATCGATAATATCTCTGAAAATCTTATCCTGAGTCTTACCTGTCTTTTTATCCAGTAAAAGCAATCTTGAACTGCTGCGGTCCTCAATCGGATCCTGTGCAATCAGCTCCTCTGGCAGATCATAATCAAAATCATTTATATCCATCATACCTGTTTGATGTGCTGCAGACTCTGTCTCATTTGTTGTATTTACTTTTGTTTCCATAGTTTCCATAGTTTCCATTATTAATTGCCTCCAAATATAAAAAAGCCCTCTAATACTCATGTAGCATATCATAATTTTTTCGCAAATACAAGAACTGTATCAATTTAAAAACTTTTTACGTGTATTTTGGATTTTTCGTTGATTTGTTTTCTCTGCAATGGTATGATTATAAGGAAAATAATAGTTACAATTCACGTGGCTAAATAACAGGGAGGTTTTCATTATGCCAAAAAAAAGAATCGTCGTTGCGCTTGGCCGCAATGCATTTGGAAAGACGCTTCCAGAGCAAAAAACTGCTGTTAAAGAAGCAGCAAAAGCTATTGCTGACCTTGCAGAATTAAAATATCAGATTGTTATCACACACAGCAATGGTCCTCAGGTTGGTATGATTCACATGGCTATGACCGAATTTGGCAATGCACATCAGGATTTTACAGTTGCACCTATGGCAGTCTGCAGTGCTATGAGCCAGGGCTACATTGGATACGACCTTCAGAATGAGATCCGTACTGAGCTGCTTCGCAGAGGTATCTTTAACACAGTATCCACCATTATTACACAGGTTAAGGTTGACCCATTTGATCATGCATTTAGTCATCCGCTGAAATCTATCGGCCGTATCATGACAGCTGAGCAGGCACAGGCAGAACGTGACAAGGGTAATTTTGTTCGTGAAGAGGAAGGCGGCTTCCGCCGTATCGTTGCATCTCCTGCCCCGATTGAGATTTATGAGATTGATGCTATTCGTGCACTTGCTGATGCCGGACAGGTCGTAATCGCAGCCGGCGGCGGCGGTATTGCTGTATTAGAGCAGGGTCCTGTTTTAAAGGGTGCCAGTGCTGTTATTGAGAAGGATGCCACAGCTGCTAAGATGGCACATGAATTAGACGCAGATGTTCTTTTATTCTTATCTGCTACTGAACGTTTTGTCATTCATGCAGATACACCGCAGGAGTTCTCTCCAGATCATTTATCTGTTGAAGATGCAATGGAGCTTATCGACAGCCAGACTATGGCAAAGGAAACAAAGCTGCCTAAACTTGCTTCAGCTGTAAGCTTTGTTGCTGCCGGTGAAAACCGAAAGGCAATCATCACCTCCCTCGATAAGGTAAAGGAAGCGCTTGCAGGAAAAACTGGTACATTGATTACGAAATAACTGGATTTACATCATCATAAACTGTAAAGAGGCCATGTCCAAAACGACATGACCTCTTTTTATTATTCATAATTATTCATAGTAAACAGTCTGGAACATTCCTACATTTCCAAGGATTGTTGCTGCATAAGCAGAATCATTTCCTGCGTTTCCTGTACGGTATGCTGTCAGTGCCTGATTCCAGCTGCCATATGTATAGTAATACTCTGCAAGCAAATCAATTCCAACTAAGATATTTGATGCTGGATCATACAGATTAGTCACACCAAGCTTCGCCATACGAGATGCACTGTATCTTGGAATAATCTGCATCAGTCCCTGTGCACCACTTCCGCTTGTAGCGCCTGCATTAAAGTGGCTCTCATGATACATAACAGAGAAGATTACTGAACTGTCCACACCATACTGACTGCAAAGATTTAATGTATACTGCGTCAAATCACTGCTGAGTGCAACATTAGTGACACGGATGCTTCCAGTTGGCTGTGACGGCTGTGTCTCCGGTACTGTTGGCTGCGTTTCCGGTGCCGCTGGCTGTGTCTCTGGTGCTGCCGGCTGAGTTTCCGGTGCCGGGTTTGCATATACTTCAAGGTTGGAGCTAAAATCACCATAATACATGGTTACAACATTATAGCCCTCCTGCTTTAAGGTCATACCTACCTGTGGTGAATACCATCCGTCGTAAATATCCTTTACAGTTCCATCGCTGTAGCTTACTCTTACAAACAATTCTGCGGTGTAGACAACATCACCCACATACTTTGTACCGCCCTGATAGCAAGCCTCAATGCCTGTTACAGATGCTGCAGTCGGAACTTCTACACTTATGGTTTCATCAGATGCTGAGCTGCTTGGTGCTGTTGTCTCAGCTGTATTACTTGTTGTATTTCCCTCAGAAGATGCATCTGTTGATGGCTGTGTCTGAGTTTCCTGTACAGACTCTGCTGCGGAGGAGGATTCTGCTGCTGCCTCGCTTGATGCTACTGATTCTGCAACCTGAGTAAAGTAGCCAGAATCTGATGCTAACTTATATGCTGCATCTGCAAGTGCAAGTGCGCTTTCCTGCTCCTGCTTTGAGGTTGCTGCCAGATCTTCTAATCCAGAATCTGCTGCAAATTCGCTGTAGTAACCAAGAAGCTCTGCTGCATAAACGATAGCTGCATATGCACGATAGTAGCCTTCGCCTGTTCCCTCTGCCATTGCCTGCTCGTATACGTTTCTGGAGTAGTTGATATCGATCATGAAGTTCTCCAGCTCCTGAGATACAAATTCATTGTCTACCTTCTGAGCCTGAGCGAACTGAGTCTTAATGGTGATGCCGGACTTTGAAACATATCCAACCTCATCATTTGCAATATGTATCTTTACGAAATCACCCTGATCCTCGATGATTGCGTACTCTTCATCCTTGTATACAGTTCCAACAACATTTGCGCTGTCAGATGCACTGTCGCGAACATTTAACTGATCTGCTGTAACAACTGCATAGCGGTTCTGGATATTGTCCTCAGCAGTCTTGGCTGCTGTGCCAACTAATACGTAGGCTGCGCTTACATAACCTTCTACATCGCCGCAAGTGATACGATACCAGCTGCCTTCGCTGTTGTTTACGGAACTTTTGATGTTAACCTGGCAGTTACTGAAAAGTCTTCCGACTGTTACACTGCCTGTGGATGGCTGTTCACGCACGTTTAAGTAACCTGCTGCGCTTACCAGTCCTACATTAGAAGCATCTGAAGTGACAGCAACAGTAGCGGCCATAACGGTTTTTGGCTCTTCGGTTTTTGGCTCTTCGGTTTCTGTCTCACTCTCAGCCTCAGATGTTGCCTGAGCCTTAGGAACAAGATAATCTAAGATTGCCTCATCCGGAGTTTCCTCTCCTGCGTAGTAGTTATTCAATGTAACAGCCATGCCTGCGATTGCGCTCTCACCCTCAAGCTCACCTGCGGATGCCGGAACAAAAAATGTACCAGACAGCATAGACGCTGCTAAGATTGACGTAACAAATCTGTTTCCTTTGATCTTCATATATACCAAGCCTTTCTTTATAAAATCTCTTTACATTCTTATCTGCGAGCGAGTAAGCTTGCACTCCCTCGCTAGTTTCACAGTAACAATTCACGAGTGAACTATTACTAAATATTACAAAATTATTACACTTCGAGGGGCATTATAACAAAATTATTACGAGATGTCAAGTGAAATCGGGATAACGATTAAGAAAGAGAGCGCGTTTTTCGCCAAAAAAGCCACCTGCAATCGGGAAAATGACACTTTACTGTGCCTTTCCCGATATTAGGCGGCTCTTAATTATTTACTCTCTTCCTCTGAAGAAGCTTCACTTACCGCTTCCTCTGACTCATCAGACTCGCTTGAATTTTCTGCTTTTACTGACTCTTCCTCGCTAGTTTCATTTTCTGAAGTTTTTTCACCGCCAGTTTCACTTTCTGAGGTTTCTTCTCCGTTAGTTTCACTTTCTGATGTTTCTTCCTCGCTTGGTGCTACGTAAACAGGAGTTGTAAAGCGGATTGTATCAATCACATCCTCATCTACCTTAAACTTGGAAGAATCGTCCTGAATCTCGGCATATTTCTCTGAGAACAATGCTGTCTTTCTGCTTTCGATCTCTGAATCGATGGCACTCTGACGTGCTTCCTCATCGTTATCATCAAGACAGCGGATGATGTAGATGCTGCCGTCATCACTTCTATATACAGTGCATTCGTCTGTTGCCAGTGCCCATGCAGCTGCATTATATACAGCAGTTCCATCCTCACTAATGGAAATCTCAGAATTTGTTGCAGTGAAGTGACTGTCATTTTGATAATCACTGATAAAGTCTGCTGCATCATTTCCTTCCTCAAACTCCTTAAGGATCTTATCTGCTGCATCATTCATAGCATCCTGACGTTCCTGCTCTTCTTCTGAAAGTGTTTCTGACTCATTTGAAGCTTCAGTGTCTGATTCTGAGGAAAGTTCTGAGGTCTTCTCGCTAGATGCTTCCTCAGTTGATGCTTTTTCACTGCTTGCTTCTTCTGTGGAAGTCTCATCATCCTTAGATATACTTTCTGTTTCTGTATTCTCTACAGAAGATGATTCTTCGCTGCTGCCTTCGTCACTTGATGCTTCTGTAGTTGCCTCAGCAGCTGCTGTCGTCTCTGTCAGCTCACTTGGCGTCAGCTTTACATATGCAATCTTTTTGCGAAGGAACTCATCATCACCAACTGTTGTATCAACATCAGCAACAAGATCCATATAAACAAGATTTGCAATTGCATTCTCTGTATATGTCTTTTCAATCAGCTCATCTGTTGCGCCGACTGCATCCAGATAATCCTCTGCTTCTGTCTGGAGCTTTTCAATTGCCTCATCTACCTTTGCTTTTTGGTCATCACTTAACTCAATGCCATTTTTCTTTGCATACTCATTTAATACAAGTGTCTGGCGAAGTTGTGACAGAGACATCTGCTTGATGTAATCACCGACTGTCATGCCTGAACCATCGCCCATATCGTTGCTGCAGATGTTTGATCCAAAATAGGATTCATAGGTATACTCCATGGAACGTATCATATAAGTAACCTCATCCAGCATGATATTTGTATCGCCAAATGAAACAGCAACTGTATCCTCTGGTGCCTTATTCTCTAACTGTTCGCATCCGCCTAATGTACTAACGGCAGTAGCTGCTGCGAGGGCTGCTGCTGCATACTTCATAATTCGGTTCATAAATTTACCTCACTCTATTTCTATATTCTCTGTCAACGACCCGACGTGCATCTTATTTATCGGGCGCCTCGTGAACTTTGTTTTTCATTTTAGCATGATTTTATGAAACAATCAACGTTTTTATATCGCTTAACAGTTTTTTCAATGTTTTCAATGTCAGCGTTTTTTCCTTGACTGCGCCATCGCCTGCCTTCAATAAGAAATAAGGATTGTCTTTGTCAAGCAGGCGAAGTGCACCGCGGTAAGACTGTATCAGATCCGGCACACGCATCGTGTCGAATTTTGCTTTTGGATGCATGAACAGGCGAATCTCTGTTGACGATGACTTAATTTCTTTAATATAGAGAGAATGCGCCTCGGCACGAAGGATTGATACCTCAAGCAAGTTGGTGACTGACTTTGGAACACTTCCAAAACGGTCGATAAGCTCGTCGATCATATCCATTGACTCTTCCTCTGTCTCGACTGCTGCAATGCGCTTGTAAATTTCCATCCTGTCTTCTTCGTTTCGTATATAGCTGTCTGGAATGTAAGCGCTGATTGGAATGTCCACCGTTGTTTCGAAGGTTTCCTCCATCTCAAGCTCACCCTTTTCTTTTTTGACAGCCATATTTAACATCTTGCAGTACAGATCATAGCCTACTGCTTCCATATGACCGTGCTGCTCACTGCCAAGCAGATTTCCAGCGCCTCGAATTTCAAGATCACGCATGGCAATCTTAATACCAGAGCCAAGATCTGTATACTCACGAATTGCCTGAAGACGCTTTTCAGCCTCTTCTTTTAAAATCTTGTTTCGCTGATACATGATAAAAGCATAGGCAGTGCGGTTTGAACGGCCGACACGTCCTCTTAGCTGATACAGCTGTGCAAGTCCATATCGGTCAGAATCGTGGATGATAATAGTATTTACATTTGGAATATTTAAGCCTGTCTCTATAATAGTTGTGGAGACAAGTACATCTATATCACCGTTAACAAAGTCCATCATGATCTGCTCTAGCTGGCGCTCTGACATTTGACCATGTGCAAAGGCAACATTTGCATCTGGCACAAGCTTTGCTATCTGTGCCGTAATCTGATCAATATCCTTGACGCGATTATACACATAGTAAACCTGTCCGTCTCTGGCAAGCTCTCTGTTTATTGCTTCGCGAACCATCTCCCAATTCATTTCCATTACATATGTCTGAATCGGTCTTCTCTCATACGGTGCTTCCTCTAACACACTCATATCACGCACACCGATCATACTCATATGAAGTGTTCTCGGAATCGGTGTTGCCGTTAGTGTCAGCACGTCAACGTCTTTTTTAAGCTGCTTGATCTTTTCCTTGTGCGTGACACCAAATCGCTGCTCCTCATCTATAATCAAAAGACCTAGATCTTTAAAGACAACATCCTTTGACAGCACACGATGCGTTCCTATTACAATATCGGCAAGACCTTTTTTTAAGCGCTCAAGTGATGCCTTGATCTGCGCTGACGTGCGAAAGCGTGACAAAAGCTCAATTCGAATTGGATAGTCCTTCATTCGCTCAACAAATGTATTGTAATGCTGCTGGGCAAGAATAGTTGTCGGCACAAGAAATACGACCTGCTTACTGTCCTGCACAGCCTTAAAGGCAGCTCTGATGGCAATCTCTGTTTTTCCGTAACCTACATCACCGCACACTAAGCGGTCCATGATTTTAGTGCTTTCCATATCAGCCTTTGTCGCATCAATTGCTGCAAGCTGATCTGCTGTCTCATCAAATGGCACAAGCTCTTCAAATTCTTTTTGCCATACAGTGTCTGTTCCATACTGATAACCGTGACCGTTCTGGCGCACTGCATAAAGCTCCACAAGCTCCTTTGCAATGTTGTTGACTGCTTTTTGAACACGGCTTTTTGTTTTTGTCCACTCCTGGCCGTTCAATTTGTTAAGCTTTGGCTGCTTAGACTCTGAATCAGCATACTTTTGGATCATATGAAGCTGTGTGACAGGAAAATACAGCTTTCCGCCATCACCATATTCTATCTTAATATAATCTTTTGTTACCTTATCCACAATCTGTCGCTCTGTTCCGCGATAAATTCCCAGTCCATAATTTTCATGCACCACATAATCACCAGGCTTTAGCTGCGCAAAATCACTTATTCGCTGACCCTGATAGCGGCTCTTTTTTTCTTTTTTCTTTTTCTTAACACCAAAGATATCACTCTCTGTGATAACAGCAAATTTTAGCATCGGATATAAAAAGCCACGGTGAAGATTTCCGTAAGTAACCATGATCTCACCTGGATTTATCTTTTTATCCTCGTCCTCGCTGTAATATGCCAAAAGATCATACTCTATAAGCTGATTGACAATGCGGTTTGCGCGAGTTCTTGACGGACACAAAAGGACAATTCGGTACTTTTCCTTCTTCCAGTGTGTCAGATCCTTAATTAAAAGTTCAAAACCTTCACGATATGTGTTCATGTTCTGAACATTTACTGCGTAGCTGTTTACCACCGTAAAGTCAGCCAGGCGGCTGTCAAGTGAAGACAGTGCTGCAACCTGACCGCGCTCAAAAGCAGCAAGCACATGTTTTGCCGGTGTTAAAAGTGCTGTCTGACCTGGCAAAAGAAAGCCCTGCTCCAGACGATTTTTCATGCTTTCCTCAAACTCAGCCTGCACACCATCACCGCGCTCTTTAAGACGCATCGGCTCATCAAGGAAAACTAACGTGTTCTTCTCATCAAAATATTCAGAAAGTTGAACAGTGCGCGGATAAAAATAGCTTATATAGCTGTCTGGTGCCTCTAATACAACATCTTCACCAAGTGCCTCTAATATGCGGTTTGTCTCCTCACGAAGACGCTTCGCCTTGTCTGGCTCCTTTGCTTTTTTAAAGACAGCTAACTGACTCTCAAGCTCATTTTGAATCATTCCCACAGCACGCCGTCTTGCCGTATCATCTGCGATCACCTCTGCCGCTGGAAAAACAGATACGCACTCGATCTGATCCATTGAGCGCTGGCTCTGCGGTTCAAAGCAGCGAATCGTATCTATTTCATCTCCCCAAAGCTCGATTCTAACCGGAACCTCCATTGTCAATGGATATACATCAGCAATACCTCCATGAACAGTAAACTGTCCTGGCTCCTCCACACGTCCTACACGCTCATATCCCATCACAGTCAGGTCATGCTTTAGCTTTTCAAGATCAAGCTCATCACCTTCTTTTAGCTTTATCACATGACTCATCAGCTGTTCAAACGGCACTGCCGCGCTCATGAGCGCATCCATTGTCGTGATGATAACCTTCGCCTCGTTTTGATAAAGTGCTGCAAATGCCTTCATGCGCTCTGCAATGATGGCATTTCCCTGCAGATCTGCGCTAAAAAAGATCAGGTCACGCGGTGGAATCACATAGACCTGACTGCAAAATAATTTATAATCTTCTTCAATTTCCCTTGCCCGCTGTTCATTGTACGTCACAACAAGCTGCACTTTTTTCTCTCCAAGAAAGGTGCTCATAAAATGCACCTTCTCGGAGTCAATACAGCCTGTCATGCCCACTGGATCTGTTCCCTTCAAAAAATCTCTTGAAAAGTCTTCATATTCCAGCAGGTCCGTCAGCGGATTTGCAAAAATACCCACAATTGACCCTCCTTATCATTATTTTGTTTTCTTCTGGTTATAATGATTCATGGTTGCCTCTAGTCCATTGTTCATTAAGGAGCATACTGCATCTGCTGCTTCTTTGTAGCCGTCTTCCATTGCCTTTTTTTCTTCGCCCTGGAAATGGCTGAGTACAAAGTCTGCTAAATCCATCTTTGGCGGCTTTGCTCCGATTCCGACACGCACTCTTGGAAAATCCTGTGAATTGCAATGCAGAATGATATTTTTCATACCATTATGACCGCCTGCACTTCCTTTACCACGCACGCGAAGCTGTCCTGGCTCTAGGTTAATATCATCATATACTACAATTAAATCAGAGATATCTGTTTTGTAGTAATTCATGACCTCCTGAATACACTCTCCGCTTAAATTCATGAAGGTCTGAGGCTTTACTAGAACAACCTTTTGTCCCTCAATCGCGCCTGTTCCAATTAAGCCCTTAAATTTTTTTGTTGTTACATCAATATTGTATTTGTCAGCAAGGTAATCAATAACCTCAAAGCCAACGTTATGTCTTGTTCCTCTATACTGTGCGGTTGGGTTGCCCAGACCTGCTATGATATACATGTTTTTTCCTCCTTCTGCCACTGGAGACAGGGACGGTGGCAGTCAAGCAGATATTCGCAATCCGCTTCGCTACTTGCTCATAACCAAATAACTGCTTCGCAGTTTATCAGGAGGGGCTTGTACCCCTCCTGATACAAGCAAGTCCCCACCCACTGCTTATTGCTCTTCGCAATTGAAGCAGGG
>OIYT01001939.1_pt1 | contig 13553 bp, 6 predicted proteins | sample 1588201 | NCBI WGS metagenome assembly OIYT01 (sample SAMN03283260) | human gut metagenome | biome: human-associated habitat; material: feces | host: Homo sapiens | place: USA | collected 2013
ATCATATCAGGCGTCCATCCGGTTCCTTCATCTTGGCATCCCCCAAAAAGGGATGCCACAATCAATAAAAATTGTATAATAAATATTTTTATCATAATTACCTGGTATTACGGTAGTTTTTCAAATTTAACTGTCATATCTATCACATTCAGAGATATCTTATATTTCCCGGCTTCATCCACTCTCCACTTATAGTCGTTCTCATCTGTATTATCAGGATAATTTTTACGTACCATTTTCAGGGCATTGGTAACTGAAGTACCATTTACCTCAGGCATCAAATAATCACACTCAAAACCTTCAGTATTACTCAGGGGAAATTTTATTTCTCCTGAGTCGAGATGTCCTTCCCATACAAACGTACCTTCCTTTTCATCCGGATTATACAGGAAAGCTATTTTAAATGGTGTATTCCATTTGGTTACAGTAGCGTCACCCGTCATCCAAACAGCTTTAATAGGGAGATTATCAGGTATTTCTATTTTCGGTTTCTTTTCAAATGTTATTTCCATCAGATAAGTATCCAAAATTATTTTATAACTGCCTGCCTGAGATTCCGTAATTTTCCATTGATAATCATGAGTTTCTACTTTTTCTTTCTCTACATACTCCATAGTATTATCACCGCCAGGCTCTGTATCATGCGTCTTCGGCATCAGATAAGGTATATTCCAATCCTCACGTAATTCCAACGGAAACTTTAAATGTCCTCCATATAAATCCCCTTCATAAACAAACTGTATATTATTAATTTTCGTCAATCCAACCGCATTCATAATAGTCCAACCTGCCGGAGTAGCATCACCTATCGCCCAAACTTTTTCATATTTATTTTCCGGATATTCACTTGCAATAGTTAATTTCTCCACATCGACAGTAATGAAATAATACCCTTCCGTATCTATGTGGAACAATGTTTCCGTACCATCATCCGTTTCATTATAAACCAATGTATTGTTATCGGCGCCTCTTGTATAAGAAGGTGTCAGACTTGTCCGGCTCTTTATGAACTTAAAGTCACCTTGCTTCAAATGTCCGCCCCATTCATATTTTTGTTCGGAAAGCACCTCATTCATTTTAAGCGCTTTAGTTGCATCCATCCCTTCAACGGCGCTACCTACAATGAAAAGATCTCTTGCCGCAATATAATAACCTGTCACCGAAAACTGCACCTTGGATATTTCCGGTTTCATATATACACTGCCTCCTGAAACTTCAGCTATGATTTCTGCCTCTAACATGGCGGTTTCTCCCGCTGTTACCTTCCACCCGCTCAATAAAGCGTTCATTTCCTTGTGCGTATAACTGATACTTTGTACACCTTCCGGAATTTCTACTTTTGCGATGGAAGTCTCAAAGTTATTATCGGCCATATCCATCTTAAAATAATATGTGAGTTTCGTTCCTTCTCCTCGATTGGCAGCACTTCCCCATGTAAAGGATATTGCTTCTTCATTACCCAAATCCTGATTCAATACCACATCACTCGAAGAAACTTTCAGTCCCATCGTGTCTTGTGGGGAATCCAAAGTTATCCGCTCCGTTTCATCTTGACAGCCCATAATTACGAAGGGTAATGTCATTAGAATATTTTTTATCGCATTCTTCATAATAATCAATTGCATTTTTAACCGTTAATTCCAATAAGGGCTTTGAACAAGTTTATCATTCTTATCTATTTCCGACTGATGGATAGGGAACCAATAATAGGCTTTCTTGTATACCCGTTTTAGATAAGGCGTACGTACATAGAAAGAAGAATTATCTTTTCCGCTGAAATTCATTCCGTAGAAATCACCGTTCAATACATTTTCCGCTTCTTTCCAACGGCGAAGATCATCATAACGGATTCCTTCACAGCTCAATTCCACACGACGTTCGGCACGAATCAACTTGCGCATTTCCGCCTGGTCGTTCAAATCAACATGAATAAAATTATCATCCGTAGCACCTGTGGTATACTGACGAATGCCCGCACGTTCACGAATTTTATTCAGATAGACCAAAATGTCTCCATTACCCGGATCGGATTCGTTCAATGCTTCCGCATAATTCAGATAAGCCTCGCCCAAGCGATAGACAATACCCGGACGATACTTATAAGTACCCTGTTTTACATTTAAGTCCGGAGAGATTTTTTTACGTATCAAATAACCATTTTGCGGAGCATCATGGGTATGCGGATTGTCGGCACTTCCATTGAAAAAATTAAATACACGCTTCTCCTGTGTGAAATAAGAGTTATTATAGCTCACCGTAACATAGAAACGAGGCTCACGATGACAATACATATTATAAGTATTTTTATTGCTTATCGCTCCTCCGTTCACTTCCGTATCCCACACTGTATTATCACGCGTTTCATCAGAAACAGAATAACCTGTTTCCACATATTCGGAATTATCATCATTGATAGGCAGACCGTTTTCCATAAAGAATGCATCCACCAACGACTGCGTAACGCCTAAGCCGCCGCTACCGCCACTGGCAGCCGGAGTAGCATGTTTTTCATATTCTCCATATTCCGAACCACCGGGACGTGCAAACAGAATTTCAGTATTTCCTTCGTCATATCTTGTCAGGAAAAGATTTTGATAAGACATAAACGGGTCTATTGTACCATCATCATTCTTCTCCGTATACAATTTATGTCCGGCAGCTTCAGCGGCATCAATCAATTCTTTACAAGCCTGCGCCGCATACGCCCATTTAGTCTTGTCGGCAGTAGTACTGAAAAGATTCTCGCCGTCCTTATTCTTATGATTTGCATAATCAGGATTTCCATTTACCAACGGACTGGCGGCAAAAAGTAACATACGGGCACGTACTGCAAGACACATGATAGAAGTAGCGCGGCCGTATTTACGTGCTTCGGTATATTTGGCAGGAAGAATTTCGGCCACTTCCTTCAACTCTTTATCCACCCAATCCACCACTTCATAATAGGGGCGTTGTCCTTCCATTAAATCCGCCAAATTAAAGTCTGTCGGCGCTATATAGTTCGGTTTGAAAGGAACCGGACCATACGTATTTGACAGCAGATAATAATAATAAGCGATCATAAACCGCATCTCCGCTTTCATATACGTCACTTCAGTAGCACTGATTCCCTGATCGGGCAGCGGATGTACGTTTTCTATAAAAATATTAGCCTCGCGTATCAGCTGGGGCAACCGTGACCAATAGTTACCGTCCCAATCCGTAGAAGGTGTCCATTCGCCCAATAGCATCGGAATTACTTTCCAATCCCATTGCCGCCACCGTTCAGAGGCCGTCATATCATCACTGAGAATATCCCATCCTAATTTCCGCGCGTATCCCCAATAAGGATCGGGAACATGAGAATATACATTGGCAAGCCAACCCTCTGTACGGGTTTTATCTTCGAATACCATAGGGAGTGTCAGTTCCGTATCTGATTCTTTATCCAGATAATCGACGCATGAAGTCAAGAGTTGCATACCCAAAACTCCGGTTATAATATATTTAAATAGTTTCATAATATGATTGTATAGTTGGTTATCATTAAAAATTCAAGTCAAATCCCACCATCAAAGAGCGCATGGACGGATATTTCAAACCGTCGACGGTATCCAGTTCAGGATCCCAAAGTTTGAATTTGGAAAGATAGAACAGATTGTTACCACTCACAAAGAAGCGGATGCTCTCGGCATGAATTTTACGCGTAACAGACTGAGGAATACTGTAACCCAATTCTATTGATTTCAGTCGCAGGAAACTCATATCTTTCTTCCACCAGGTAGAAGCACGGTTATTATTGGTATTCGTACTCTCTGATAGACGAGGCCAGAACACATCCTGCGAAGGATTCTTTTCTGTCCAGCAATCGGTATAATTATCGTATACATTACCCAATACGCCTTGTCCGCTCCCCGGAATAAAATAATCGGAACCACCGATAACGCGATACGCATCTGCAGAGCCCTGGAAGAAGAAGCTGAAATCCCATTGCTTGTAATTCAGGTTACCACCGAAACCGTATACCATACGCGGATCTTTTGTTCCGCCTATATATCCTTCATCCGCTTCCGTAATGACCCCATCATCATTCATATCGACATATTTGATATCTCCCGGACGTACCTCAGTTCCTAATTCAGGTTTCGGTATACCGGGTTTCAGTTCCCCGTTTATAAAATCATCTTCCGTAAAAAGGCGTTCTGCCTGCAATCCCCACAGGGTATTAATGGAGCGTCCCGTAATGGAACGGTAAGTTCCTTTGACCGATTCCGGCTCGTCTTTCTCCAATATCTCATTTTTAGCATAAGTGACAGTACCTCTCAGGCTCATTGCCCAATCATCATTGAACCGTTTGTTGTAAGTTACCGAAAGATCATATCCCTGATTATTCACTTTACCATAGTTGGCATACGGATTAGACACGAAACCTGCTTGGGTAGGGATGGTAGAACGTTGCATAAAAATACTGGTACGTTTTTCTTTAAAGAAATCCAGTTGTACATCCAACTCGTTCCACAACCCCAATTCAAGACCGATATTCATTTTAAGAGCTTTTTCCCAAGTCAGATCGGAAACCCCTACTTCACCTTCCTGAATACCTGTGTAATAGTTGCTATCGGTATATCCGAAATGATAACCGCTGGAATTACTGTTAATGGTAGTGATATATGCAAAACGACGACCGCCGATATTATCATTACCTACCGAACCGACAGAAGCTCTCAACTTCAATTTTGTAATGTCTTCCTGCAAATTCCTCATGAAGCTTTCTTCTGAAATCAACCAACCGATGGCTACGGAAGGGAAGAAACCGAAGCGCTTGCCTTTTGCAAAGTTCTCCGAACCGTTGTAACCGAAATTAAATTCACTGATATAACGGCGGTCGAAAGTATAAGAAAGACGACCGGCGATACCTTGTGTACGATTAGGTTGTACATCACCCCAGTCATAGCTACGCTGGTTGTATAAGAAAAGCGCATCGAGCGCATGTTTGTCAAAAGTACGGTTATATGTAACGGCAGCTTCCAGATAAGTACTTTGGTTTCCGTAATTGGCGTTACTTGAATGGTCTAAAAACTCACTACCATAACTCAAAATACTGTGTACCAATTCTCCTTCATCATTACGCGACTTGGCCACACTGTAATAATCAGGTTCCTTACCGCGAGTAACAAAATTCTCATTATATGTATCGAATGCAAACGTCACTTTCATTTTCAGCCCCGGAGTAATCATCTTTAAATTCTGTTCCAAAGAAAAAAGAGATTCCAGCTTACTTTTTCCACCGCGGTAATAACCGTTCTGCGTATTCATAGCCCACGGGTTTTTACGGGTATTGCTGACACGAGGAATGGTACCGTCCGAATAAACGGCAGGATGTACAAACGGCGGAGTCTCGAAAGCAGCTTGAAACAGTTCATCCGTGCTACTTCTCGATTTACGAAGATTCTGTAAATAACCTCCCACATTGAAACGTAAAAGCGTTGTTTTCGTCAAATCCAAATCCACATTGGCACGAATATTATAACGGTTCAGTTTGCTTTGCGTATCGTAAGGCAGTGTTTTATCAGACCCCATAATTCCGTTTTCATGGTAAAGAGAAGCTGTCAATGAATAGCGAAGTATTTCCGTACCGCCGGATACTGTCAGATTTGCACGCGTAGAATTAGCGTAATCCTTGGTTATCGCATCTATCCAGTCTACATCAGGATATAAATCTTTATCATATCCATAATAAGTCTTCAAAATCTGGTCTTTCGTAAACAGCCTTTTGTTCGGATCGGACTGAAGCGTATTCAGCAAACTCATATATTCGGCAGCTCCTATGAACTGAGGAAGCTTTGTAGGAGCCTGAATAGATTGCTCCACACGTAAATTTACGGAAGGAGCAGATACCGAACCACGTTTGGTATTAATCAAAATAACACCGTTGGCACCTCGCACACCATACATGGCGCTGGCCGATGCATCTTTCAATACTGAGAACGATTCTATTTCCGCCGGATCGATATCATTCAAACTACGCTCTACGCCATCTACCAAAACCAACGGAGACGTATTTCCGCTGAATGAAGATATACCACGAATCCAAAAATTTGAGTTATCATACCCGGGCTCTCCCGAAGGCTGTACGGCAATGACACCTGCCAGTTGTCCCGCCAGATTATTACTCATGGAACGGGATGAACCTACCTGTAATTTCGCAGGCTCTAAAGTTTGTACGGAACCGATAACCGAGAGTTTCTTCTGATTACCGTATCCCACAACTACCACTTCATCCAATGCTTCTACATCTTCCAATAAAGTAATATTAAAATTGATATCATTACCAACCGGAATTTCCTGAGTTTTAAATCCTACATAGGTGATGACAAGAATACTGCTTTTATCAGGTACTTCAATATAAAAATGACCGTCAATATCGGTAATAGTCCCCCCTGAAGAACCTTTTACCATAATATTTACACCCGGTAAAGTGTTTTTTTCTTTGTCGATGACAGTACCACTGACACGGATACCTTTTTGCTGCTCGATAGTCTCACTTTCGGAATATGGAGTCTCCGCATATAACGGAAATACATATACCCCGCAAAATAAAGAACCTACAAGCAGTGTTTTCTTTAAATTCATAGTAATTACATTTATTGGTTATTAAATGATATTATAATCAGTCCTTGTTATAATTCAAAGGCTGATGCAAAAATCATAAATTAATCTAATACAAATAAATATATAAGATTAAAATACAAAGATAGTTTACTATCAAATACCTGAAAATCAAATATTTGATAGTAAGATCAAGACATAAAAATATAAATGCCGTACAATACTTAAAAGGATGTAATCTGCATAATATTTTCTTCAAAATGCTCCGGATTCAGCGATTTCAGCCTTAACCGCGAGCGATAAGAATAGATGGTAGCTTTAGAATAGCGTAAAAAAGATGCAATGCGTTCACTATCGGTGATTCCCAAACGAATCAGAGCAAAGATACGCAGTTCCGTAGTCAGACGACCCTCTTGCTTAGGCACAATGGAGTCGTTTGCAGATAACAATGAATTGAATGCTTTTACAAAAGACGGGAACAGGTGCAGGAAAGTTTCATCAAAGGTATTATAAAACGCTTCGAGTTCCTCTTCGATAATGACGGAAGATTTCAATGTTTTAAATAAATCCTCAAGTTTACCGGACGCCGCTTTTTTATTGAGCATTCTGCGGTAATTATCCATCTTGTCGATGTAAGAAGAACATTCTGTCATAAACTTGGTAATGTAAAGCTCCTTAATATTGTTAGCTTCCGAAAGCGACTGGTTCATATCCGACAATGCGTGATTGGTTTCATGGAGCTCTTTATTGGCAGATTGAAGTTGTTCGTTTACAGAATTAAGCTCCACATTCAACTGTCTTAACCGTTCATTGGCCTTGTTCAGCTCGCTTCTTGCCGCCGATAGTTTTTTTATTTGCCGCCGTACATAAATTACCAAACCGATAAGAAACACAGACAATATGCTGATACATGCCAATGCAATCATCATCTGTTTCTTTTCTTTCTTCGTTTTGACTTGATAGGCATTATCGATAATAGGCAATGTTTGTGTCACTTCAATAGTACGCAGGCGGGCATTACAGAATGTAGCATCATCCAACGAACGGCGCATATAAATATATGCCCGGTTGATATCGCCTTCTTCATAGAGGATAGTGGCCAATCGGCGCAGCGAAATATATTCTTTTACTGCCCATTTCATATCAGCCATTGCAGAGACAATCAAGTATTTCTTTTCTTCTTCCCTGTTTCCTTGTCTTCTGTAAAAATCGGATATGGAGTAGGCCACATAGGCTACATCACGGTTATCAGGATCCAGTTGGCGGTAAAAATCGAGTAATATCTGCAATCCTTTGCTATAATCTCCCTGTTCCAACAATCTGTCAGCACGTATATAAACATCGGTAGAATCATTTTTCTGCATAATCGAATCTTTATAAAGCATGGCTTTTGCCCGATATTCCTTGCTTTGAGACTCGATAATGGTATACTTTACCATAGCTTCATACAGTGTATTGTAAATGAGGAAATAATACCTCTCCAGATATTCTGCCAGCGTAGCCCGGTTAATATTTTGTAAAATATCCGATGCTTCTTTATACATACCGCCCTGTATCAGCACATAAGCCATATTCAATCTTGAATCGTCAATGTAATCCTGGCGATTCATCTTATAGGCAGATACCAGTTTTTCCTGCGCATAATGAAGTGCGGAATCAACCACATAAGAAGAATATTCATTGAAAAGAAAGTTCTTCAACTGATAGCGTTCTTCTTCCGATGCGGTTTTGCGTAATTTTGATTTTACGTCAGAAATACGTCCCTCGCGAATATCAACATATTTCTGTTGTTCAGCCACTACTCTATCCAAATCTTCCAAAGAGGGAAAAGCGGTGTTTTGAGCCTGTCCAGCACAGAAATGTAACAATATCGATATGAAGAAGATGATTCTTTTCATTTTTATAGGTTTTTCAGCAACAAAGATATGAAATTTATTACATTCTTGGTGTTAATACCTCTTTCTATCTTCTTCCCGCGCAATACACTCCACCTAATATCAACATCGCACCCATGAGCGAGATTACGGTAAACCGTTCGTCAAGCAGTACGGCAGACCCTATCGATGTAAAAAGCGGATTTAAATAAATGTAGTTGGAAGCCCGTACCGTACCCAATTTTTTCAAAATCATATTCCATACCACAAAACAAATTAAAGAAGCCAGCACCCCTAAAAAAAGGAGATTCATCCAAACCGCCGGTTGCAAAAATCCGGAAAGAGAAAATTGCCAGGGACGAACAAGGAATACGGGAAGTATAGTCAGTACCCCATAAAAGAAAATCTTGCGGGTTATGAAAGCCGTACGGTAACGACCTGACATTTTTTTCATTATCAAACTGTAAAATGCCCAGGAAAAAGCGGCAAGCAAAGTCAGGAAATCGCCAAGGGGTGAAATCTTCAACACAAAATGGCCGTTATACACTACTAACGCCACCCCTACTAATGCAAGCAAAGAACCGCCTATCAGCGCGGCAGTGGCTTTCTCCCTTTTATAAATCAGCAAAGACAGAATAGTGGTGAGCAACGGAGCCGTGCAAACAATGAAAGCCACATTGGTAGCCAGTGTAATTTCCAATGCCGTATTTTCCGTCAGAAAGTAGAACGAGCCACCCGTAACACCACCCGACAACAACCAAAGTTCATCCTTCCAATTATCGGCAAACAGTTTGCGCGGAGAGATAAACCAAATACCCAGATAAGCCATCAGAAAACGAAGCAAAAATATCTCTTGCGGAGAAAGTCCGTATCCTATCAATACCTTCGTAGAGATGAACGTCAGCCCCCATATCCCCACTACAAGAATGGCAATAATATGATAAATGTAATTTTTCTTCGCATTCATATACGACACGGATAAGTTATCGGCAAAGATACGCTATTTCTATTTTCAATACAATGAAATAACACCTTTAATAAACGCCTTCGGAAATTTGCTATAATTCTAAAAAAATTATAGTAAAATTCTCTCTGAATTTATTAACGGCCTATTTTTCCCCTATCAGGGTTTTTACAATAAAAATAAACAAAAAGGGATGCAATCTTCACAGATTACATCCCTTGAAATATCCTAAAAAATCTTTTTTGTAAAATCCTATTGAATTAATTCAGCCATTATTTGTATTACAAACAAAAAATTAGTTTTAAAAGCACTTTACAAATATAGTGAATAAAAAGCGTATTGTCAAGTATTTCATGCTGTTTTTTTACGCTACTTCGCTACAAATCTGAAAATAAAGACTTAACTTTGCACCGTTTAATTAACAGGATATAAACCGAATTAAGCAAACTATCAACAAGTTTTAGTAAGTATATCAACAAGTTTTCAACAATAATATAATAAAAACCATTATGGAATACAATTTCAGAGAGATTGAAAAAAAATGGCAGAAACGATGGGTAGAAAATAAAACCTACCAAGTGACGGAAGACGAAACAAAGCAAAAATATTATGTACTGAACATGTTCCCCTACCCCAGCGGCGCAGGTCTGCATGTGGGACATCCGTTGGGATACATCGCTTCGGACATTTATGCCCGTTACAAACGTCTGCAAGGTTTCAATGTACTGAATCCCATGGGATATGACGCTTACGGCCTACCCGCAGAGCAATACGCCATACAAACGGGGCAACATCCCGCAATCACTACCGTCAACAATATCAACCGCTATCGCGAGCAATTGGACAAAATAGGTTTCTCTTTCGACTGGAACCGTGAAATACGTACTTGCGATCCGGAATACTATCATTGGACACAATGGGCTTTCCAGAAGATGTTCAACAGCTATTACTGCAACGACGAAAAGCAGGCGCGTCCCATTGAAGAACTGACAGAAGCATTCGCCAAATATGGAAACGAAGGACTGAACGCCGCATGCAGCGAAGAACTGCGCTTCACTGCCGACGAATGGAACGCCATGAGCGAAAAAGAACAGCAGGAAGTCCTGATGAACTACCGTATCGCCTATCTGGGTGAGACAATGGTAAACTGGTGTCCGCAACTCGGTACCGTGCTTGCCAATGACGAAGTGGTAGACGGCGTATCCGAACGCGGCGGTTTCCCCGTAGTTCAGAAAAAGATGCGTCAGTGGTGTCTCCGCGTGTCCGCCTATGCGCAACGCCTGCTGGACGGACTGGATACCATCGACTGGACCGAATCCCTGAAAGAAACACAAAAGAATTGGATAGGCCGCAGCGAAGGCGCCGAAATCCAATTCAAGGTAAAAGACAGTGATTTGGAATTTACCATTTTCACCACCCGTGCAGATACCATGTTCGGAGTTACCTTTATGGTGCTGGCTCCCGAAAGCGAATTGGTAGCCCAAGTAACCACCCCGGAACAAAAAGACGATGTAGACGCTTATCTGGAACGTACCAAGAAACGTACCGAACGCGAACGTATCTCCGACCGCAGCGTAACAGGCGTATTCTCCGGAAGCTACGCCGTCAATCCTTTTACGGGCGAAGCAGTACCCATCTGGATTAGCGATTATGTATTGGCAGGATACGGAACAGGCGCCATCATGGCAGTACCTGCACACGACAGCCGCGACTACGCTTTTGCCAAACATTTCGGATTACCCATCGTTCCGTTGGTAGAAGGTTGCGATGTGAGCGAAGAAAGTTTCGATGCCAAGGAAGGTATCGTATGTAACTCACCGATTATAAATGAAGAATTAAGAATGAAGAATGAAGAATCGGGCTGCGATGTAGAGGCGAACGGTAATTCTTCATTGAACTTGAACGGGCTGACTATCAAGGAAGCTATCGCTACTACTAAAAAATACGTGAAAGAGCATAATCTGGGACGTGTAAAGGTGAACTTCCGCCTGCGCGACGCTATTTTCTCACGCCAGCGTTACTGGGGTGAACCGTTCCCCGTTTACTACAAGGATGGTATGCCTTATATGATTGATGAAAGCTGTCTGCCTCTGGAACTTCCCGAAGTAGCGAAATTCCTGCCTACCGAAACAGGTGAACCGCCGTTGGGGCACGCCACCAAATGGGCTTGGGACACAGCAAACAAATGTGTAGTGGACAACAACAAGATTGATAACATAACTGTCTTCCCGCTGGAACTGAATACAATGCCGGGATTCGCAGGTTCGAGCGCATACTATCTGCGTTATATGGACCCGCGTAACCATACTGCCCTGGTAGACAAGAAAGTGGATGAATACTGGCGTAACGTCGACCTTTACGTAGGTGGTACGGAACACGCTACCGGTCACTTGATTTACTCCCGTTTCTGGAACAAATTCCTGTACGACCTCGGTATTTCCGCTGTCGAAGAACCGTTCCAGAAATTAGTGAACCAGGGTATGATTCAGGGAAGAAGTAACTTTGTATATCGCATCAAGGATACCAATACATTCGTATCGCTCAACCTGAAAGACCAATACGACACTACCCCGCTCCATGTGGATGTCAATATCGTATCCAACGACGTTCTCGATACGGAAGCGTTCAAGGCATGGCGTCCCGAATATGAAACGGCGGAGTTTATTCTGGAAGACGGAAAATACATCTGCGGATGGGCTGTCGAGAAGATGAGCAAATCCATGTTCAACGTCGTCAATCCCGATATGATTGTGGAAAAATACGGTGCGGATACACTCCGTATGTACGAAATGTTCCTCGGACCCGTAGAACAGTCCAAACCCTGGGATACGAACGGTATCGATGGTGTACACCGTTTCATCAAGAAATTCTGGTCTTTGTTCTACGACCGTAACGATAATTATCTGGTAACCGATGAACCCGCCAACAAAGAGGAATTGAAATCTTTGCACAAGCTCATCAAGAAAGTTACGGGAGACATCGAACAGTTCTCTTACAATACAAGCATCAGCGCCTTCATGATTTGCGTAAACGAACTGTTTGCGATGAAATGCAGCAAGAAAGAGATATTGAACCAGCTCACCGTCACGTTAGCTCCTTTCGCTCCGCACGTATGCGAGGAATTGTGGGAAACATTAGGAAACACAGGTTCGGTATGCGATGCGCAATGGCCTGCATACAATGAGGAATACCTGGTGGAAAATACGATGAACTATACCATTTCATTCAACGGAAAAGCGCGTTTCAATATGGAATTCCCCGCCGATGCCGCATCGAACGTTATTCAGGAAACGGTATTGGCAGATGAGCGTTCCATCAAGTGGATAGACGGAAAGAATATCGTCAAGGTAATCGTAGTGCCCAAGAAAATTGTAAACATTGTTATCAAATAACAAATATGCAGATTACAAAACCAACCAAAACGGAAGTGATGAGAGAGTTGAAAGACTATATTTTCATCACTTTCGGACTGATTTCTTACGCTATGGGATGGGCTGCGTTCCTTATCCCCTATCAGATTACGACCGGTGGTACCACAGGTATCGGAGCCATCATCTATTATGCCACGGGATTTCCCATCCAATGGTCGTATTTCATCATCAATGCGGTCTTAATGACGTTTGCCATTAAGATTTTAGGACCGAAATTCAGTATCAAGACCACATTCGCCATCTTCGGACTGACTTTTTTCCTATGGTTCTTTCAAATGTTGGTAAACGGACCGGATGGAGTGCCACCGCAAATTCTCGGACCCGGACAGGACTTCATGGCTTGTCTGATAGGTGCCGCCATGTGCGGTGTCGGCCTGGGTGTAGTATTCAACTGCAACGGAAGTACGGGCGGTACGGATATTATCGCCGCCATCATCCACAAATACCGTGATGTTACCTTAGGCCGTATGATTATGGCTTGCGACGTGATTATCATCAGCTCCTGCTATTTTATATTCAATGACTGGAGACGGGTTATTTTTGGTTTTGTAACGCTGTTTGTCATTGGTATCGTATTGGATTACATCGTTAACGGCGCACGACAGTCGGTGCAATTCTTTATCTTTTCCAAAGATTATGAAAAGATTGCCGACCGTATCACCAAAGAGACCCACCGGGGTGTGACAGTGCTCGACG
>OIYT01001943.1_pt1 | contig 13542 bp, 12 predicted proteins | sample 1588201 | NCBI WGS metagenome assembly OIYT01 (sample SAMN03283260) | human gut metagenome | biome: human-associated habitat; material: feces | host: Homo sapiens | place: USA | collected 2013
AAGAATCGTAGTTATGAAGGATGGTATCATCCAGCAGGTAGATACACCTCAGAACTTATATGAGAAGCCACAGAACCTGTTCGTTGCAGGATTCATGGGATCTCCACAGATGAACTTCTTAGATGCAATCGTAGAAGTTGTTGATGATACAGCAGTATTAAAGGTTGCTGGTCACTTCATTCCACTTCCGCCTGCAAAATCTAAAAAGCTGATCGAAGGTGGCTACAACGGAAAGACTGTTACATTTGGTATCCGTCCGGAAGATGTATATGATTCAGAAATGATGGTAGAAGCTTCACCACAGAGCACATTCGAAGCTACAGTTAAGGTTTACGAATTACTTGGTGCAGAAGTTTACTTATACTTCGATCTTGATGAATTCCAGATGACAGCAAGAGTTGATCCTCGTACAACAGCCAGACCAGGTGATGTTGTTAAATTCGCTATTGATGTTGAAAAGATTCATATCTTTGATAAAGAAACAGAATTAGTAATTACCAACTAATCCGAACAAGTTTACTTGGGGAGATACATTGTATGTATCTCCCTTTCTTTGTAGCGAGGAAGGAAACCAAGCGACAGCGAAGCTGGCATTTGGTTTCACCCGAGCGTACAACGAGAAAATCAGAAGCAGCGGAGCTGCGGCGCTACGAAGTAGCGGGATTTTCGAGTCTGTGAGGGGAATGCGGTAAGGAGGGAGGATGCCTTATCGCCCAGTAACGAGCTTGCTCGTTACAGAAGGAGAAGCAGCGGAGCTGCGGCGCTACGAAGTAGCGGGATTTTTGAGTCTGCAAGAGGTGTAGAAAGGATGTGTGCATTTGATAACAGCACAGGTAATACAGAGCTGTCTGGATGATTTAAAGACAATTACAAAGGTAGATCTGGCAGTTGTTGACGTAGAAGGCGTCATGGTGGCAAAGAATTCGGACAGATTTGAACAAAATGTAGAATTTGTAACGGAATTTGCTGCCTCTCCGGCAGGAAGTCAGGTGCTTCAGGGCTGTCAGTATCTGAAGATCTATGATGAAGAAGATCCGGTATATGTACTTCTTTGCGGTGATTCCAGTGAGGAATATATGATCGGAAAGATTGCGGTATCCAATATCCAGAATCTGATCACAGCCTACAAGGAGCGGTTTGACCGCAATAATTTCTTCCAGAATCTGATCCTTGATAATCTGCTTCTGGTAGATATTTATAATCGTGCCAAGAAGCTGCATATTGAGATACAGAAACCGAGAGTGGTTTTGCTTTTGGAAATTCCGGCGGGAAAAGAAAATTATGCCATGGAGTTTTTAAAAAGCATGTTTTCTGCGCAATCCGGCGATTATGTGACAGCAGTAGATGAAAACACACTGATCGTTATCAAGCAGGTAGAGGCAAAGGATTCTTATGCAGAAGTGGCAGAAGTAGCGGAAACGACTGTTGCCATGATGAACACGGAAGCAATGATCAACGTGCGTGTGGCATACGGTACGATCGTAGAGGAGCTGAAGGATGTTTCCAAGAGCTATAAGGAAGCCAAAATGGCACTGGATGTCGGAAAAATATTCTATGCGGAAAAGACGGTCACAGCATACAGCACACTTGGAATCGGACGCCTGATCTATCAGCTGCCGATCAATCTCTGCGAAATGTTCATCGAAGAGATCTTTGGCGGAAAGGTTCCGGAAGAACTGGATGAAGAGACACTTACCACGATCAATACATTCCTGGAAAACAATCTGAACGTATCGGAAACCTCCAGACAATTATATGTCCACAGAAATACACTGTTGTATCGTCTGGAAAAACTGGAAAAATATACAGGACTGGATATCCGTATCTTTGATGATGCACTGACACTGAAGATCGCACTTATGGTGGTGCGGTATATGCGTTATCTGGAGAGTATGGATTATTAAATGTCATGCATTCCCGGTCACACATTTGCTACGCAAATATGCGACAAGTAATGCATGACATTACGGGAACTTCAGCCCATGCATAATCACCTTCGGTGATAGGCTGAGGCTGCATCATGCATCAAAGATGCATGACATTACGGGAACCTCTCGCATGAGAATTGCTGCGCAATGCTCGAGGCTACATCATGCATCTTTGATGCATGACATTATAAGCACTTTCATATATTGGATTAAATGGTTCAATATAGGGAAGTGCTATTTTGTTTACGCAGAAAAAGGATTATGTTTATGTGTATAAAGGAGAGCAGATGTTGTCCAAAGCGGGGCTGCGGAAGTTGACGATCATGGGGCGAAAGGTAAAGGTGGAATTTCTACTGCAGGATCTGCCGGCTGCTGGGGGAAAAGGAAGCTGCAGACTGTGTTATCTTCTGGGCGGACAGGAGAAGGAAAAAAGCTGGGATATTGTATTTGTATCCGGCGGACGGCAGATGCAGTTTTTGCAAAAGTTGGAGGAAGCGGAAGAAATGGAAGGGATCGTGGATTGCAGGATCTTTTTGCCCGGAGGAAAGGAGATCCGTGGAGAAGCGGATGTTGTCACAGAGGAAAAACAGAATGTGGAAGAGGCGGATGTGAGGATGCAGATCCCGGATATAGATAAAGAAGGGAAAATGAAGCAGAAATCAGAATCAAAATCAGAAGAACGCCAGATAAAGAAACCGGAATCAGAATCGAAAGTGGCGCCGGGAGATGAGGAACGCTCACAGGAGATGCAAAACAAGAGCCGGGTAGAGTCAAAAGAAAGCAGGAAGGAGACTGAAATACCGGAAAATCAAGTGCTCTATATCCAGGATCTGACGCAGCTTCTTTCCATGGGAGAAAAACAGAGAGAGCTGTATTATAACAGCTTTTTGCTGCATGGATATTATCAGTACAGACATGTGGTGGCTGGTGACGGGTTTATCGGTGTTCCGGGTAATTTCAGCCAGCGGGAAGCGATCGCGGCAAAAATGATGGGCTTTCCACTTTTCATTGAGGCGGAAAATCTGCAACATTGTGAAATTGGGGAAGAAAGCAGAGCAGAAATGCCACAGATGGGGGCATATGGGTATTTCCTGTGTAAAGTCAGATAAATATGCGAACGGTCAGTGCGGCTGACAAGGCAGAACAGGCAGTAGTGTGGCGCATGGCAGCTCGATCAGTCTACGCCCCGCAGTGCGACCGAAGGGATATTTGGTTTCAGTATTTCTATAAACTTCTCCAGTTCCATGCGGGAATAGGCAGAAAAGCCGGGGCATAGAACCCGTTCGCTTTCTTTGTAGGACTGCAGAAAGTATCTTTTGGCGCCTTTGATCCAGTCACCTATCTCGCGGAAGGTGTTTGCGCTGTGCAGCTCGCGGACGACTGTGGTGCGGAATTCGTAGGTGAAACGCCTTTCATCTGTCTCGTGCATCAGAAAATGCACGCTTTCGCGGATGCGGGAAAGCATTTCATCGGAAAAGGCATAAGAAGTACTGTGATCTGTCGGATCAGTCAGTCCTGCCACCTTCAGATAATCGGAAGGACCGGATTTGATATCCATTGCCACGTAGTCGATCAGCTTCTGCTCATAAAGCGTCTGCAGCATGAAAGGATTGCTGCCATTTGAGTCAAGCTTGACCAGATAGCCCAGTTCTTTGATCTCGGCCAGAAAATCAGGCAGATCATGATAGATCGTCGGTTCGCCGCCGGTAATACAGACACCTGTCAGGATATTCTTTCTTTTTTGTAAATATGAAAGGATATCTTGTTTTGTGTATGCAGCATAAGAAGCAGGATCTAATAGAAGGTCACTGTTCTGGCAATATGGGCAGCGGAAATTACAGCCACCGAGAAAAACAGTAGCTGCTACGTGCTCCGGATAATCTAATAAAGTTGTTTTTTGTAAACCGCAAAATAACATAAGCTGCCTTCTTTCCTATTACACAAAAAATGCTCTGCGGGGATGTGATGTCCCAGATAAACAGTATAACACTTTAAAGACCTGAGGGTATAGTGGATCTGGATAATTTATGCAGCTATTTTTATGCGGGAATGCTTGTTATTTTTACGCATAACCCGTATGATAGAAGCAGGTGAAATATTCTGCTTTGACGAAAGAAAAGTGAGGGAAAAAGATGCAAGTGGCAACAGACAGATGTCCCTGTTGTAATAAAAAATTTTTTTATTATGACAGCAGACAGTATTTTTGTGGGAGCCCGATCAGAACGTGCAGAAAATGCGGAGGCAGTTATATCGACAAAAGATATCATGAACTGGCGATTGAGGGATTGCCGGGCAGCGAGTTTTCTAAAGGTTCGTATCTGTTTTTGATTGCGTTAGGTGCCTTTATATTGTACAGAGGAATTCACCTGATCGGATACAGAGAGCTTGGCATGTCGGATACTGCAGTGAGCAGATGGTTACTTCCGGTTGTATTTACTGTGATGGGATTGATTCTGATCATTGGCGGAATCATTGAGTTGATTCGCATTATAAACGGAAGTAAGGCAAAAAAGTGGGAACAAAAGAGACAACAGTCAGTAGCGCGTCTGCGAAATCCTGATTATGCATGGAGGCTGAAACAGGCGGGTTATCCTGTTCCGGAGGAATATCTGCGATAGGAATAACCGGAAGAACACGCTAAGGCGGTCAATACAAAAAGAAAACAGAAGAGAGAATAGTGAGGGAGAGAGATGAAAGAGAAATTAGCGAAGATTTTTGTGGCTGTGTTATTTATCGGCCTTGGTCTGTATTTACTGATCACAGGGATTACGGATCTGACAAGCAAGAGTGATTATGTGGAAGCAGAGATTGACATGGCAGGTGGAAATCTTACGGTTGAGCATTCCATCAATGGGCTGATCCCGATAGGAAATGAGTATTACTATATAGGTGTTAATTCTGAGGAAGGTAGTATTTATATTGTACGTGCAACGAAAAAGTGGCTGGATCAAAATTTTGATGCAGATGGCAAGGCAATAGGTGGAAGCTATACATTGAAGGCGAAAAAACGGAAGCTGGATTATAAGGTAGAGCGTGAGTATAGTGATTCGTTTTCTGATATGGATATGACGGGGCTTCAGTTAGTCACAGGTACTTCGTCATGTCTGGATACGGACTATAAAACTTTCGCAGTGAAAAAGCTTGTCTGCGTATTTGCTTTTCTACTGACACTGCTTTGTATTTTTGCAGGGATAAAGGAGCAGGACGAGAATAGAAAGCCTGTATGGGGAAAAGTTATGGTAGTCTCCCTTTTAATATCTGCGGCATTGATGGTCCATGTACTGAGCTTTCTATAAGTATTCTGGCAGAACGGAAAGAAGAGAAAATGGGAAAACAGTTATGCATGAACTGACAGAAAAACAATTAAAACGCCGGGAAAACCGGCTTCGCGCCAAAGAAGAGAAGCTGCGCAGGGAAGAAGAAGCAAGGCAGCAGGCACTTATACTGAAACAAAAAACAGATGAGAAGTTTATGAAACAGGCTCTTTTGCAGGCAAAAAAGGCAAAAGAGCTTGGTGAAGTACCGATCGGCTGTGTGATCGTACAGGACGGAAAAGTGATCGGACGCGGTTATAACAGACGCAATACCGATAAGAGCACATTATCGCATGCGGAGATCACGGCCATTCGGAAAGCAAGTAAAAAATTAAATGACTGGCGGCTGGAGGATTGTACACTCTATGTGACACTAGAGCCCTGCCAGATGTGTGCGGGTGCGATCGTGCAGGCGCGTGTCAAGGAGGTTGTGATCGGAGCGATGAATCCGAAAGCAGGCTGCGCCGGTTCTATACTGAATCTGTTTACGATGAAGCAGTTCAACCATCAGGTGCAGACCACCTATGGTGTCTGCGAAGCGGAATGCAGCCGGATTTTGAAACAGTTTTTTGCCGGGCTTAGAAAACGCCTGCATGAAACGGATGGTAGTGGTATTTGCAATAGGAAATAATGGAACTGTTCCGAGAGACAAAATGATCTTATCGGTTCAGATACGTTATAGGTGACGAAAGAAAGGAAACGAGATGGGTGTGATATATTTTATTCTGGGAATCATGGGTGCTGCCTATGTGATAATTGGCGGAGGTGTATTTCTGGTATTTATAACTTCAGGAGGCTTTGCAGAGGCAGGAGGAGCAGTTTTTATGCCGCTTATTTTTGTTGTGCTGGGCATTGGATTTCTGGCGGGAATTGTAATACATAAGAGTGTCAAAGGGAGAATTCGGAAAAAAGGGAAAAAGTATGTGGCGAAAGTGTACAGCTATGTGGAGAATACCTCTTTTACGGTAAATAACTCTTATACAGTCAATACAGTGGTGCACTATTTCGATGAAACGCACACAGAAAGAGAGGCTGTCATTCCGACATGTTTTGAAAAGGGTTCCTCTAAAATGCTTCCTATCGGAATGACCGTTGACATTTATTGCTACCGGGATAAATATGACTATGATCCGAAATCTGTCAGAAGTGAATATCTGCCGGGAGAGGAAGAACTGATGGATGACAAGCCGGTAGATCCGATGCAGCTGAAAATGGTGGCTGTTTCCTGCCCGAACTGCGGTTCCAGCTTTCAGGCAGCAACAGGATATTCCAGCAAGTGTCCGTATTGTGGCAGCTATATAAATGCGTAAAGGGATTGGAATCCGGTCTGTTAGAAGACCGGATTTATTTATTGCTATTTTTCGGCAAATTATATAAGATGATAAAAATAGTACTATTTTTCTGGGGGGCTCGGATGATGATAAAGATTTTTTTGGTGGAAGATGAAATTGCAATCCGTAAGGGAATCAAAAACAGTATTGACTGGGAAAAAGAAGGATATGAGTTTGTGGGAGAAGCGGGAGATGGTGAACTCGCATATCCGATGATCTTAAAGACGAAGCCGGATATTCTGATCACAGATATCAAAATGCCTTTTATAGATGGATTACAGCTTAGTAAGCTGGTCAGAAAAGAACTTCCCGCAACCAAAATATTGATCCTGAGCGGATATGACGAATTTGAATATGCGAAAGAGGCGATCAAATTACAGGTTGCGGAATATTTGTTGAAACCAATCTCTTCCGCAAAGCTTCTGGATGTGCTCGCACAGGTGAAAGAAGTGATCAGACAGGAGCAGGAAGAAAAAGAACTGATCAAGAAGTATAGAGAGGATATGAAGGAAAACCGTGAGCTGGAAAAAGAACGGTTTTTAAACCAGATCATAACACAGAATCTAAGTCTGGCTCAAATACTGGAGACAGGAGAATCTCTGGGGATGGATCTGAGTGCGCCCTTATATAATATACTGCTTTTAAAAATTACCGAAAACGGGGGAAAGCAGGAGACGTATGCGGAAATTGAGAGCGCGCTGGATACGTTAAGCGGTGTATTTTCTTTCCGGAGAGGCGTGGATGAATGGCTCTTCTTACTGACTGCGGATGATGCAGAGAAGATGGAGAGGCGGATTGAAAGCTGCAGAAAGACAGTCAGACAGATCACAGAAAAAACAGATCCGCCGGTGGAATACTTCGGAGCACTCGGAAATCCGGTGGAAAGACTCAGGGAGATCAAAAATTCTCTGAAAGAGGCTGAAAAGAAGTTTGCTTTCCAGTATTTTAAAAAGTGGAACCAGATTTTGGAAATACCGGTCAGAGATGTCGGATCATCCGAAAATCCGCAGACTGAAAAGAATGAAAATGAAGAACTTCTGATCAGTTCTGTACAGGTTGATAAACTCAATCACAAAATTATTGAGAATTTCATTCATACAGGTCTGCGCAGGGAAGTTTCCAACTTTGTAGATGATTATTTTATGAGTCTGGGTGAAAAGAGTGTCCAGTCACTGATGTTCAGACAGTATGTTGCCATGGATTTTTATCTGGCTGCGGTAGCTTTTCTGGAAAGGCTTGGATTTTCCTCAAAAGAACTGGTAGAGCGTTGCGGTGATCTGAAGGAAATGGAACAGGTGATACAGACAATAGAGCAGACAAAAGAATATATCAAAAAAGTACTCGATGCAACATTGGAATGTCGGGAGTCTGTGTCAAGGAAGCGTTACAGTGATCTTTTAAAAGAGGCTGTTTCCTACATCGAGCATCATTATGAGGAAGAAGATATTTCACTGAATCAAGTGGCTGCAAGTGTAAATATCAGTCCAAGTCATTTCAGTACAATATTCAGTAAGGAAATGGGAGAAACCTTTATTGAATATTTGACAAACGTCAGAATGGAAAGGGCAAAGCAGCTTCTGCGGAGCAGTACAATGAAAACGGCAGAAATTGCGTATGCAGTTGGCTACAAGGATGCGCATTATTTCAGTTATCTGTTTAAAAAAGTACAAAAGTGTACCCCGCGTGAATTCCGTACACAGGTATAAGACAGGAGGCAGTTTTGAAAAAGAATTCGTTGCTGAAACAACGTCTGAATATGTTGATGGGTATTTGTCTGCTGCCGCTGGTTGTGATCATTATCTACCTGATCATTATGATCTACAGCTTTGCGGATCGTTATGATGCGATCGTTGGAAAGATTGAAATGGCTAATGCATATAATATCAATTTTAAGGATGATATGGATTACATTATGTATATCATTGCGGTAAACTCTGAACGTGCCAAGGAGCTTGTCGATACGCAAAAGCCGCATGAAATGATAGATGATGCAAGGCAGTCCTTTCAGAAGATGTATGATGCCACAGAGGACGAGTATGCGAAGAATCAGTTGACGATGATATTGAAAGCACTGGATACATTAGAGGATCGTGTGGAAGAAATAGAGAAGGATGCGCTGATTTCCGGGCAATACGATAAAAATATGGAACGTTTGGATGTTAATATCCGTATTTTGACACAGCTGATCCAGGATCAGATCCAGCAGTATATTTATTATCAGGCGACAAATCTGGAAAACCTCAGAAGTGATATCCGAATGGATGTGGATCAGGCAACACGGACGGTGACAGTAAGCTTTGTTTTAATCCTGGCAGCAGCACTCATCATCAGTCGGAAGATCATGCTGAGAATCACAAAACCAATCGAAAGCTTGTGTGAAGCAACCAGAATTGCTGGACAGGGTGATTTTGCAGTCCGGGCAAAAGGTGGCAATGATGATGAAATGGCGATCTTAAACACAAGTTTTAACCAGATGGTGGAGCAGATCGGCAATCTTGTAGAAGGGATCAAAGTGGAGCAGCTCAATCTGAAAGCAACAGAGCTGAAGCTCCTGCAGGCGCAGATTAATCCGCATTTTTTATATAATACGCTGGATACGATCATCTGGCTGGCAGAGGCAGGCGAAAAAGAGCAGGTCGTCAATATGGTATCTTCGCTTTCTGATTTTTTTCGTACAACACTTTCGAAGGGGCAGGATTTTATTACGGTGCAGGAAGAAGAGCTGCATATCCAAAGTTATCTCCAGATCCAGCAGTTCCGTTATCAGGATATTCTGGAGTATGAAATAGAAATACCGGAAGAGTTGTATCAATACAAAATATTAAAAATGACATTGCAGCCTCTTGTTGAAAATGCATTGTATCATGGCATTAAAAACAAAAGAAGGCTGGGGCATATCCGTATCAGCGGACAGATAGAGGGAGATTATCTGATATTTGAAGTTTATGACGACGGAAGCGGGATTGATCCGGAAAAGCTGATCCGTCTGAAAAAAGTATTGGATGGTGAAATAGAGGAGAAGGAAAATCCAAGCGGATTTGGACTTTATAATGTGCAGCAGAGAATCTGCCTGAATTATGGACAGGGGTATGGATTACAATTGGAAAGCGAGTATGGGGAATGGACAAGAGTCTATGTCAGGATTCCATGCAATAAAATCAAACATATTTCGTAAAAAATTCAACTTTTTCTTACAAAAAATAATAACATCCCGAATATTAGAAAAAATTTACACTTTATTCAAAAGAAACTCCGTATTTTTTGCCGGCAGATTACGTTATGATTAGATCATCAAAAACGTGGTAACAAGCAAAAAGGAGGATACGCCATGAAAAAGAAATTATTAGGGATTTTACTTAGCACCGCAATGATCGCAACAATGCTGGTAGGATGCGGAAGCAGCGCAGCAGACACAACAGCTCCTGCTGACAGCAGCACAGAGGAAAGCACAGATGCAAGTGCAGATGCAAGTGCAGATGCAGAAGCACCTGCAGCATCAGGAGATCTGATCAAGGTAGGTATCATCAATAATGATCCGAATGAATCAGGATATCGTACGGCAAACGATAAAGATATGAAAGCAATGTTCACAGAAGAAAATGGATATGAAGCATCATTCGCATACAGCTTAAAGAATGATGAACAGATCACAGCAGCACAGAAGTTCATTCAGGACGGTGTTGATTATCTTCTTCTCTCCGCAGCAGATACAGCAGGCTGGGATTCAGTTCTGCAGGATGCACAGGATGCAGGAATCAGAGTTATCTTATTCGATCGTACGATCGATGCAGATGAGAGCCTTTACGAAGCATCTATCGTTTCCGATATGGCAAAAGAAGGAGAAACAGCAGTTGAATGGTTAAAGAGCCAGAACCTTGATGAATACAATATCATTCATTTACAGGGTGTTATGGGTTCTGCAGCACAGCAGGGTCGTACAGGTGCTTTAAATGATACAGTTGCATCTGACGGATGGAATCTTGTAACACAGCAGACCGCTGAATGGAACTCAGAAAAAGCACAGCAGATCGTACAGTCTGTTATCGACTCAGGTAAATCCTTCAATGTCATCTATGCTGAAAACGATGATATGGCAAAAGGTGCTGTAGCGGCTCTTGATAAAGCGAATATTCCTCACGGTGTAGGCAAAGACGTAGTCGTTATGGGATTTGACTGCAATAAGTGGGCACTTGAAGAATTATTAAACCAGAACTGGAACTACGACGGACAGTGTAACCCATTCCAGGCTTCTTACATCGATGACATCATCAAGAAGATTGAAAATGGTGAGGCAATCTCTGAAAAGACAATCATCATGGATGAAAAAGGCTTTGATGCTACAACGATCACACAGGAAGATGTAGACAACTACGGAATCTAAGATCCACGATCATACAAACAGCCGGGAGCGCAGCGCAGCAAAAAAGCTGCCTTGCGCTCCCTTTTTATAGGAAGGAGGATGCAGGGTGAAAGAAAACAGAGTACTTGAAGTGAAAGGTATTTATAAAAGCTTCCCCGGCGTAAAGGCACTACAGAATGTGGATTTTAATCTGTGCGAGGGAGAGATCCATGCACTGATGGGTGAAAACGGTGCGGGAAAATCAACATTGATCAAGGTGCTGACAGGTGTTTATACAAAAGATGAAGGACATATTTATCTGAAAGGAATGGAGAAAGAGGCGGTGATCCGTTCTCCGCAGGATGCACAAAATCTTGGTATCAGTACTGTATATCAGGAAATTACACTCTGTCCGAATCTGTCTGTAGCAGAAAATATGTTTATTGGCAGAACAAAGGGCGTAGGACAGAACTGGAAGAAAATGAATAAGGCGGCAGATGATATTCTGCAGTCGCTTGATATACCGGCAAAAGCAACCCAGCAGCTTGCAAGCTGCTCTATCGCAATCCAGCAGATGGTAGCGATCGCAAGAGCGGTTGATATGGAATGTAAGGTTCTGATCCTGGATGAGCCTACTTCATCACTGGATGACCAGGAAGTGCAAAAGCTCTTTAAACTGATGCGCGATCTGAAAAAGAAGGGTGTTGGTATCATATTTGTAACCCATTTCCTGGATCAGGTATATGAGGTTTGTGATAAGATTACTGTTCTGCGAGACGGACAGCTTGTCGGAGAATATGAGATTAAGGATCTGCCACGTGTGCAGCTTGTTTCCAAAATGCTTGGCAAGGAGCTGGATGACATGTCTGACATCAAAGGTGAGCAGAAGGCATTTGAGAAGAGTAAGAGTGATGAACCTGTTTTTGAGGCAGAAGGACTGTATAGCGATGCAGGTATCAAGCCATTTGATTTCCATATCGAAAAAGGTGAAGTCAATGGATTTACCGGACTTTTGGGATCCGGTCGAAGCGAGTGTGTACGTGCGATCTTTGGAGCAGACAGAGTACTGGGTGGAACCGTAAAGATGAACGGAAAACCGGTTAAGATCACAAAACCGCTTGATGCGATGAAACAGGGTATTGCATACCTTCCTGAGGACAGAAAGAAAGATGGTATCATTGGTGATCTTTCTGTCAGAGATAATATTATTTTTGCATCTCAGGTGCTGAAGGGCTTCTTTAAGCCGTATTCCAAAGCAGAAGCCAACAAGCTGGCAGATGAATATATTAAACTTCTTGCTATCAAAACAGCATCTGCAGATACACCGATCAAATCGTTATCCGGTGGTAATCAGCAGAAGGTTATTCTGGCAAGATGGCTTTTGACACATCCACAGTATCTGATCCTGGATGAACCGACAAGAGGTATTGATGTCGGTACTAAGATTGATATCCAGAAGCTTGTGCTGAAGCTTGCATCAGAAGGAATGAGTGTAACATTTATTTCTTCCGAAACAGATGAAATGCTCCGTACCTGTTCCAGACTGGTTGTCATGCGTGACCGTAAAGTGGTCGGTGAGCTGACAGGCAACGAACTGACACAGATGGGCATTATGAGTACGATTGCAGGAGGTGACCAGAAATCATGAAAAACTTATTGAAAAAACAGATCATGATTCCGATTATGGCATTGATCATACTGGCAGTATTTAATTTAATAGTAGATCCATCCTTTTTTAAGATCACAATGGGATATAACAGCATGGGAAATCCGGTATTGTCCGGTTATCTGATCACCATTCTGGATTACGGCTCAGAGCTGGCGATCCTTGCGATTGGTATGACGCTTGTAACAGCAGCATCGGGCGGACAGGATATTAGTGTAGGAGCAGTGATGGCAGTTTCCGCAGCGGTCTGCTGCCGGATTTTGGCAGGTGGAGAAGTTTCTGTAAATGAACTGGCTGCACCGATGGGACTGGCAATACTGGCAGCCCTTGGAGCTTCCGCGTTGTGTGGAGCATTTAATGGTTTTTTGGTATCTAAATTGAACATTCAACCGATGGTTGCCACGCTGATCTTATTTACAGCAGGTCGAGGAATTGCACAGCTTTTCACAGACGGACAAATTACTTATATTCGCGTGGATTCCTACAAAGTACTCGGTGGGTATATCGGCAATATTCCGGTGCCTGTACCAATCTTTTTGGCAATCATTATGATCATTATTGTGAATCTTGTGTTGAAAAAAACGGCACTTGGTTTATACATTGAAAGTGTAGGTGTTAATGGTACAGCTTCCAGACTTGTGGGATTAAATTCAACGATGATTAAATTTATCACTTATGTAATTTGTGGTGTGCTTGCAGGTTTTGCGGGGGTTATTGCATCCAGCCGTATCTATTCAGCAGATGCGAATAACATCGGTTTAAACTTAGAAATGGATGCCATCTTAGCGGTAGCACTTGGTGGAAATGTTTTAGGTGGTGGTAAATTTAGTTTGATGGGATCGGTAATTGGAGCATATACGATTCAGGCTTTGACAACAACGTTGTATGCGATGAACGTTGCAGCAGACCAGCTGCCGGTTTATAAGGCCATTGTCGTTGTTATCATTGTGACATTGCAAAGTCC
>OIYT01001945.1_pt1 | contig 13532 bp, 9 predicted proteins | sample 1588201 | NCBI WGS metagenome assembly OIYT01 (sample SAMN03283260) | human gut metagenome | biome: human-associated habitat; material: feces | host: Homo sapiens | place: USA | collected 2013
CATTTCTTCCTCCTAACATCTTTCGACATTAGGTCCAAAAATTGTCCGCACCCCCGGACAGTAAATGAGCCAGTGTACCTGTCACTCTGGTCTTCTTGGGTCAATAGAGTACACCTTTTTGTTTTCTATTGATGTAAATGGTCCTGGAAAACTTTGTTCTCCTCTAGCTTCCCCAAAGAAATCTCCTGCTGTAAGTGGATTTGTTGATACTGGCTTTAACTTCTCTGCATTGTCTATCAGATTTATTCTCTTTTCCTGTCCATGGAAAAAGACCGGTTTTTTAGCTGCCTCATCAAATGTAATGGTATATGCCTCAGTATCCACCTTAACACTAACCCAGGCAGTCTGTCCATTTTGATCAAAACCATAAAATTCCTTCCATGTTTTTAAATCCAAGCATACCTCTGGTTCTGGATACATTACACGCAAATATCCAGAAGGCTGATTTGCATAACAGTTATTTTCTGCCTCATTATGCTGTGTAGGAAATGTAATCGCAGACTGACCACATTCATAGAAAAAATTGTTAAAAATTCTAGTATCACGTCCCGTTCCGCCTCGCATCATATCCTGCTCCATGCGAAATGAAACTGGCTTTGCAAAATATCCAGAACCTCTGCACTTTCCAAAGAAATTATTAGAAAGATACAGATGATCAGTTCCTTCACCATACACACCATATCCATTTACCACATCGTGTTCACGCAACTTATACCAGCCACTTGAACCAGGCTCCTTCGGGATTTTTTCCTGGTCAAACCTGCCCTCTATGTTCCAGAAAATATTGTTATCAATCAAGTTTGTCTCATCTCTGCTGCACTCAATAAAAACTGCCTCTCTTTGCTCAATACCATCTAAAAACAAATTTTGTGTAATGCGGTTATTTTCATTTCCGCAATCAAGCCACAAATGATCGGCACGATATGTTCGTTTAAAAATATTACGGCGAAACAGACTTCCCACACTGTTATGCAGTTTTATGCCCGCAGCTTCCCAGGACAATTCCATTTTCTGCCATCCTGTTCCTTCGATTAAATTGTCCTCTATAAGCACATGCTCTGCAAATAATCCTGCAATTCCGCAAACACCAACATCCTTGATATGACATCCTCTAATAATTGTGTATCCGATTTGTTGATCCGGTAAAATATCATGATGCCAGCATTCATTTCCAATATCAATTCCAACTGCATTTGACCAGTCAATTGTGCAGTTCTCAATAATCCAATGATGACCGCGCATGCATGAAAGAGCTCCACGTTGTGGAACTGGTGCTCCCATCGCTGCATGTGCACAAGTGATTCCTTTAACATGAATATATGAAAGAAATGGAATCTCAGGTGCAAAACATTGCTCTCGGCATGTAAGTTCAATCGTATGCATTCTCGGGTCTTCATCATTTTCCAGTCGAAAATGTATCGTCTGACCATTTGCTTCTACCCAATAGCTTCCTGGCTGTTCTGTCATCTGACGATAAAGTGCTACCTGTACAAGTGGTTTTCCATCACAAAATACCATGCCTCTTCGATTTAAATATGGTGTCATATCTGTTTTATCATACTCAATAAATAACCTGTCATGCAAAATATTAACTGCGCAAAACGGATTATATCCTTTAAATTGCTCTGGGTTTAAATGATGACACCAAATTATCGGAGTTTTTTCCTCACCTTCTATTTCTCCCATTATCCAGCCCGTACTTTTTTCAAACTCAGTCACTTCTTCCGAAGCTTTTATAACAACATCTCCATCCCCTGCAGCTTCATATAAAACCATTTTTTCTGGTCCCTCTCCTCCAGCCTGAGGACGAACACATTCGCGATAAGTACCCTGATGAATAACAACCTTTGTACCTGCCACAGCACGCCTTGCAGCCTCTGAAATTGTTTTTAGTGGTGCCTCACTGCTTCCATCATTATTGTCTGCACTCATCTTATGCGCTGGATTTACATGAATCACCGTATCATAACTACACGGCATTTCCCAGCTGACAAATTCACTTCCATCTGGAAGTACTGACATAATATCTTTTTTCATTTTTTCCTCCTTTTTGATATTTTGTACTTGATTTATTATAAGAAAAACGTTAAACTATAGCATATAGTACTACTATTTTTATCATTTTAGAATGTATTATTTTATACTTTTGTTGTATTACTATGTAACTATGTTACTGTTTATATAGACTGTAACACAAATATATAAGGAGGTTTTTATCATGAGTCAACTTACTATTTCAACGCAGGAAAAACGTTTTCCTGTTGCTCCAGATCTATACGGCTTATTTTTTGAAGATATCAGCCATGCTGGTGACGGCGGCTTGTATCCAGAGATGCTTCGTAATCGTTCCTTTGAGGATTCTCTGCTTCCCGATGGCTGTATCACAAACGATAATGGCAAAACATTTACTTCTCCAACAGGATGGATTGATGAGTTCAACAATGGCGAAGGAATGAATGACTGGATCGCATCACAAAAAATTGCACCAACCACAATTCCTGCCTGGTATTCCGAAAATGCAAACATGCAGCTTAATAAAGATAATACACTCAATGATAATCGGCGCGTTTCTCTTCAAGTTGATTTTGAGGAAAATGGCAAAATCTATAACATCGGATATAATGGCATTAATCAAGAAAAAGGAGATACATATAATTTCTATCTGTTTGCAAAATCAGAACAAACACTGCATCTGACGGTATCCATTCAAATAAATAATCAAACATCCTGCAGCAGCGATATCATCATAAACGATGCTAATTGGAAACGCTATGATGCACAATTTCTGGCCACTGAAACAGCAAGAAATGCTACTTTCTCCATTCAATGTCAGGAAAAAGGAACCCTTTACCTTGGCTTTTGTTCTCTTATGCCTTCAGAAACATTTCACGGTCACGGACTTCGCAAGGATCTTGCAGAAAAGCTTGAACAAATGCATCCTTCATTCTTGCGTTTTCCAGGCGGCTGCATCGTAGAAGGCTTTACACTTGAAACAGCTATGTTTTTCTGTAATACTGTCGGTCCCGTTTGGGAACGTCCAAGCCACTGGCTTCTTTGGCACTATCGAACTACAAATGGTCTGGGATTCCATGAGTATCTGCAGTTATGTGAGGATTTAAAGCTTTCTGCTCTGTATGTGTGCAACTGTGGTATGACTTGTCAGGGACGCGGTCCTTATTATTTCAACGAAGCTCAAATGCAGTTTGCTATCAACGATACCTTAAATGCCTTAGAATATGCACTTGGTTCAAGCCAAACACATTGGGGTAGTCTGCGTGCAAAAATGGGTCATCCAGAACCGTTTTCCCTTAAATATCTAGAGATTGGCAATGAAAATAGTGGTCCTGAATATGAGGCTTGCTTTAATCGCATTCGAGAAGCTGTGCTTGAACGCTATCCTCAGATCATTATTGTCTCCAACACAAGAAGCGAAACAATAAAAACAGATATTGTAGATGATCATTATTACAATATGCCTGAATTTTTTGCAGAAAATATTGATATTTATGATGACTACAGCCGCAAGAATCCCAACATTTTTGTCGGTGAATTTGCAGTAAACCAAACTTATGAGGGACAGCTGCGCGCTGCAATCTCAGAAGCTATGTTTATGGTTGGTTTTGAACGAAATCAAGATGTTGTAAAGCTTTGTTCTTATGCTCCACTATTTTCTCACGTTCATTACCAATCCTGGTATCCAAATCTCATAATGTTTGATAATAGCAGAAGCTATGTTATTCCAAGCTACTATTGTTTCAAACTATTTGGTGCGAATCGCGGTGACATGGTAGTTTCCTCCAAAGAATCCTGCGAAAAAATTTATCTATCCATGCATGGTCTTCCTGTTATCAACGGTGATTGTGGATTAACCTGGAAAAATGCTGTTTTCAATAGTATACCTGTTTTTCCAACAAAAAGCCTGCATGGAAAAGCCATACAGGACAATGATTCATATGTTTTACAGGAAAATGATGCCGATGAATTTACTAATCAGTCAATTCGAAGTCAAATTTTACCTGGCATTGCTCTAGGTAATGATGTAGAAAGCCGCGAAGGCAGCTTTACTGTTCAAATTTTGGCTGAAAAAGGAAAACGAATCGGCGTTGGTATGTTGTGTTCACCAAAGCCATTCAGCTATTATGACCGAACTGATCCGAATCCAAAGGATCCATGGATGCTTTTTAATCTAGAGCCTCTGCGCTGGATTGTTGAAGGCAATACTGCTGCTCTCTATCGCGGCGGCATTTCCCTTACGCAATATTCAGAGCCAAAACAAATTTCACTTCGCTATGGAGAATATAATGAGTTTCACTATGAGCTTACAAAAACTGCAGTCAGTCTATATCTAAATGGTAAACTTATCGATACTGTTGAACTGCCGCATTATCAATCTATGTGTTCTGTCACGACTGATACTGACGATAGTGTAATAATAAAAATTGTCAACTTCTCCGAGACAGATGATCCAGTCTGCATTTCAATAGATTGTGATGTAAAATCAGAGTATGAGGTTTTGCAGCTCACTGGAAAAGCTGATTTTGAAAACTCCCTTGACAATCCAGACCAAGTTCATGATACAACAACAATGTTAACTGGTGCTGGCAGATGTTTTACCTTTACTGCCCCAGGTCTTTCCGTCAATGTATTAAAATTAAAGAAAAAATAAGCAATGCTTATCTCCGATTATTATACTCATAAGTTACTTTCTTATGAGTATAATAAATCGAATAGTCTGCAAATCTAAGTGTTTTTTACTTCCAAGCCACCGGGAAAGTAAATGAGCCACCGCACCTGTTACCCTAGTTGACTCAGCACCTGCACGACTTTCTTTATGTTTTCCATATTGACGGAAGAATAATTCATTACATAAGTATTCTCATACGGATTCTCCTGTCCGTTTTGTTCATGCTTTTCTGTGTTCTTTATATAGTAGCGCGACAGCGGATCTAGCTTTACTCCGCCTGCCTTTGCCTTTTCGACAATCTCTGCCTCTGTGCAGTCCGACTGGATATGCATAAGAAAATGCACTCCTGCTTCTTCCTCTTGTATCGTGATATATTTTCCGATTGAACCGCTTTTTAGCTCTTTTAGGATCGCATCTCGCTTGTTCTGATAATAATTTCTCAGTCTATTTATATGCTTTTCAAAACTTCCATTTTCCATAAATTGTGCCAATGTGTACTGCTCGAAATTGGATACGGTACATGAATAAAAGGATAGTTCACTATAAAAACGCTTTGCCAAATCCTCAGGCAGCACCATATAACTGATGCGCACCGTGGATGCAAGTGTTTTTGTAAAGGTGTTCATATAGATAACCTTTCCTGAAACATCAATGCTTTGCAATGTCGGAAATGGCTTTCCGCTTAATCGAAGCTCACTGTCATAATCATCTTCTATTATATAATGCTGCTTTTTTTTCGCAGCCCAGCCTAATAATTCGTAGCGGCGGCTGACTGGCATTACTATTCCTGTTGGAAAATGATGTGACGGTGATGTATGAATAATATCAATCTTTTTTTCTTCTAACTCATGGATAGAAACACCATTTTCATCAAGATCAACATGGCGATAGGTCACGCCCATACTCTTGCAAATTTTACCAATCTTATGATAACCTGGATTTTCCACGCCATATATCAAATTTTTTCCAAGAAGCTGAATCAAAAGACCATAGAGATATTCCGTTCCGGCACCAATGATAATCTGATGCGGTGCTACTTTCATACCTCGAAAATCCCTTAAGTAGTGGGCTATGGCATTTCTAAGAGGCAAAATGCCTGCGCACGGTGAATTGATCATCAGCTGAATTTGATTATCATTTAATACACTTCTAACTGTTTTTGACCAGATTGAAAATGGAAAAATCTCACTGTCAGTCTGATTACTTGAAAAGTCAGCAAAGTAAGAAGACTTGACTAACGATGAAGCTGCCTCGTTAAATGATTCCATACCATAAATATAATTATCACCAGAAATATTTCTGTCTGCACTTTGGCTAATACCCTTCATGTTAATGCCTCGTGCCACCACCATATCAATATCTGACACATAAAAGCCACGTTTTGGCATCGAATAAATATAACCTTCATCTGAAAGCTGACCGTAGGCATTCTCCACGGTAATCACACTTATACCCAGATTTTTCGCGAAACTGCGTTTTGATGGCAGTTTCTCACCAGCGCACAATTTCCCTTGTAAAATGTCGTTTTTGATGCATTTATATAGTGATTCATAAAGTGAATCTGACCCTGTCGCGGTTAAATTATATGTCAACATCTGATCTTTTTTCTCCAATCTGACCTTACTGAATATATTTATTTTGGGGATTTTCTTATGTCCACTTTGTCAGTATAATGCAAAGCAAAGCAAAAGTAAAGCTTTGGAAAAGGAGAATATCACTATGGATACAACAAATACTTCCGTTACTGCAACTGAACGTTATAAATTAAATAAGGAGCTGGCCCAGATGCTAAAGGGCGGCGTTATTATGGATGTTACGACACCGGAACAGGCACGCATTGCGGAGGCTGCTGGTGCTTGTGCTGTTATGGCACTTGAGCGTATCCCGGCTGATATCCGCGCAGCTGGCGGTGTTTCCCGTATGAGCGACCCGAAGATGATTCGCGGCATTCAGGAAGCTGTTTCCATCCCTGTTATGGCTAAATGCCGTATCGGTCATTTTGTTGAGGCGCAGGTACTCGAGGCAATCGACATCGACTACATTGATGAGAGTGAGGTTCTTTCACCGGCTGATGATGTATACCATATAAATAAGAGAAATTTCCGTGTTCCGTTTGTCTGCGGTGCTAAGGATTTGGGCGAGGCACTTCGCCGCATCAACGAGGGCGCTTCTATGATTCGTACCAAGGGTGAACCTGGAACTGGCGATATCGTACAGGCTGTTCGTCATATGAGAAAGATGAACAGCGAAATCCAAAAGCTGACATCTATGCGTGAGGATGAGCTGTTTGAAGCTGCAAAGGTGCTGCAGGTTCCGTATGATCTTGTTTTATATGTTCACAATAATGGTCGTCTCCCTGTTGTAAACTTTGCTGCAGGCGGTGTGGCTACTCCTGCTGATGCAGCACTTATGATGCAGCTTGGCGCTGAGGGTGTATTTGTTGGCTCTGGTATCTTTAAGTCTGGCAATCCGGCAAAGCGTGCCGCCGCAATCGTAAAGGCTGTCACTAACTACACTGATGCAAAGATGATTGCTGAGCTTTCCGCTGATTTAGGTGAGGCTATGGTCGGAATCAATGAACAGGAAATCGCACTTTTAATGGCAGAAAGAGGTAAATAATGACAATTGCAGTTCTCGCTCTGCAGGGTGCCTTTGCAGAGCATGAAAAAATGATTCGCTCTCTCGGCGCAGACTGCATAGAACTGCGTCAGGCGGAGGATTTAAAAAAGCATTATGACGGATTGATTCTTCCGGGCGGCGAGAGTACCGTTCAGGGAAAGCTCCTTCGTGAGCTTGGCATGTTTGACACAATAAAAAAGCAGATCGAGGACGGTCTTCCAGTCCTTGCGACCTGCGCAGGAATGATTCTTTTAGCCTCTGCTATTGATGGACAAATTGCTGGGCAGCCAGATTCATATTTTGGCACACTGCCTGTCCGCGTCAGAAGAAATGCTTACGGAAGACAATTAGCAAGTTTTCATGCAAAAGCAGATGTCGCAGGCATAGGTGCTGTCCCAATGACCTTTATCCGCGCACCATACGTTGTAGAAATGGATAAGGATGCTCTTGCTTCTGGTAATGGTCAAATCCTTGCCGTTGTGAATAACCGTATCGTGGGAGTACGCTACAAGAATCAGTTTGCATTTGCATTTCATCCAGAATTGGATCCAGACACACGAATTCATCAGGCGTTTCTTGACTGCGTGAAAGCAAGAACTCCTGACTGAAGTCACGAACTTTCAAGTGCCTGTTATAAACCAATAAGGAGTCAGAGACAACATTCTCTGACTCCAACATCTTATTATAATATAGATTACACTCCCGTCTCATAATCCTGCCACTGGGCACTTGATTCACTGACATCCGGCCAATTGTCATCATCATATGTATCCCATTCACCATTCTGATACAAATCCTCGAACCAATCACCATACGAATTATACTGATAAAAATTATGGCGCTCGGGTCCTTCCTCTCCAGCAAAATGAGCGATTCCACCGATTTTTTCCCACACTAAATTCGATTGGGTTCTCACAGTTCCATAGTCTAACAGGCTAATTTGGTTGTTCGTTGTAACTATTCCAGTCAGCGCATATCCGCCGCTTCTGCTATCCTCTTTTACAACAAAATCATCATACGGAATGCGAATCGGTGAATGCTGAATTGCCGCCTCATAGCCAACCTGAACATTGTAGTCAACTAGATAGCACACCGTCAGCGCCTGATAACAGTATACACGGTCTGCACCATGGTTTAATGCATATTCGGCAATGGTTTTTTGTGACATCTCCCACACGCGGCTTGGCTCAAATTCATACAACATTCCATCTTTTTCATAGGCGAAAAATGATTGATGGCAAGTTTTTTTTATATCATCGCCCATATCATATCGTCCGGCAATCCAAAATCCACTGGCCGCCTTAAAGCCAACCTTTGGATTTTCCCACACTGTAAATGTAGCTACGCGTTCCTGCTGTCCCCTTGCAATATCCGGCACCACACGTTTGCCGCGAAGCAGCCACATCTTTGGATTTCCTTCGCTTATTTCCCAGTTTCCTTCTCCTCGTCTGTCAAAATAAAAAATGTCGTATGATTCTAGCTCTGTCTTCTCATCTTCTGGAAGTATGGATAAAAGTTGCTCCTTCGCCTCCTCATTTGAAAGCTGTGAAAATTCTTTTTCTGGCAGATTCATCATATATTTGCCATGTACTGGTCAGATAGAAATTGCTATACTGACAAGCGCAGGCAAAAGTGTCATGCCCACGAGTGGAATTAAATAACCCCAAATTTTTTTCCATGAAAATGGCTCAATTCCAGCGTAAGATTCCTCCTGCAAAATACGCTTGATCTTCCACGTTTTGATAATAAACAAAATATCACAAATTTTAAGTGCAATCACTCCAATTATAATAAGAAAGCCCCACGTACCATTTACATTTATATTGACACTTTCCTTTGGAAATCCATGAATCGCGTTAAGAATCAATATCAGAAGGGTCTCTGCGCAAATATAGACCTTAAGCACCCAGGCAATACTGCCATCGTCTTTATTTAATTCTGTTTCTACTGCTGCATCTAAATAATTTGCCATCATCATAAGAACAATTCCGGAAGCAATCATGTTTCCTACACGTAATCCAGTCTGCAAAATTGCATACGGCTGTGTCTGTGCCAAGACAGTAATCGGCATCAATAGCCCAAATCCATACGCCGCATAAAACGCCCTGCGAAATGACTTGCTGATTGTTCTCATGCGATATAAGGAAAATATCATAATATATGTTCCTATCCAACTGATCACATCTGGCCGCATGTTATTGACATCTGGCAGCCAGATTAAGAAAATTCCAATCCAAAGGACAGTAAGCATCTTATTAAAACCATTGTTGGAATCGTATGGATGCGCAAGCATAAGTTCATGCGCAAGCTCATTTGCATCACCCATGCGGCTCACCGCCTCTACATAAGCTGCGCTCTCATTCATTCCCTCGTCCATGAGCTCAAATGCCTCGTCCTCAATGTGATCTTCCATCTCCTCACGAACCATCTTTTTTTCTCTCAAGCCAACAATTTCCTCTGTTACCCGATCAAGAAAGGCATTCATCTTTTCTATATGTCCATTATCTGTCTGATTAGCACCATTCGTCCCCATATCACTCATAAAATCACCTTTCCTTTCCTTTCCTCATATACTTTAGATCAGAAATATTCATCAAATCGCTATTCCACTTTTTCGCATATCACGCATTTTGCAGCTGCAGCACCTTTCCTACTGCTCCTGCATATTCCTTCCATTCCTCTTTCTGTCTGTCCAGTTCTTTTCTCCCTTTTTTTGTAATCCTATAGAAGCGGCGCTTTCTCGCTGAGCTCGTATCCTCCCAATATGCTTCCAGAAAGCCATCCTGCTCTAGCACATGAAGAATCGGATAAAGTGTTCCTTCCTTCAGGGAAAAAACTGTTTCAGAACGCTGCTCCAATTCTTTAATGATCTGATAGCCATACATTTCCTTCTCCTCAAGCACACCAAGCACTAACATAGATGTGCTTCCCTTTACCAATTCTTTATTAACGCTCATAATGCTCCTTTCCTTCTTGAATAAACTTAGGCGTTTGCGAAACGCCAAAAGCCGCATAAATACGGCATTTTTTCTTGTAAAAAACAAAGTATCTCCTCAAGGTTTATGGTAAAATAGAGTTGTCGAGAAACTATCAACCAATCCACCTAAAGGAGATACACCTATATGATAACATATAAACAGCTCACTTTGGCAGAAATTTTTGAAGATTGTCAAAATAATTTCGACAACGACAAATGTCGGTTTCTTTCACTTCTTGATGAAGCCATTAACCTTGATGAAATTGTTCCTGTTTCTTTCGTAAACCATTTTCACGCCCATACCGGAAGACCTCGCAAGCATCAGCTCTATCCAATACTCAAAGCTCTTCTGATTCAGCGTATTTTTTCAATCCCAACTGACACACTCCTGATTGTATTTCTGAAATATTCTCAGGAATTGCGTGACTTCTGTGGTTTTGATGTTGTTCCAGATGGCTCCAAATTTACCCGCTTCAAACAGGATTTTTTATTGGACTTACAATCTATGTTTGATCGTCTTGTTGACCTGACCGAACCGATCTGCCAAAAACTGGATCCTTTTCTTGCTTCCATGACAATCTTTGATACCTCTGGTATTGAAGCTTGGGTTACTGAAAATAACCCCAAATATGCGAACCGCATTATCAGACAATTGAAAGCTTTTAAGAAATCACACAACCTTGACGATTCTTATGATCCTTACAAAGCTGCCTATGGCTCTATGCCAACTCATGCTGCTTCCAATCAGGCAATCCAGCAAATGTACATCAATGGGCATTTCTGCTATGCTTATAAATTTGGAATCCTTACAAATGGGCTTGGCATTGTCCGCGACATTACTTTCTACAACAAGGATTTTCTCAATGCACATCCTGATATCGTTGTAGAGAAGAAATCCGATTCCCCTGATGAAGATAAATCTCTTGCGGATTCAAAGGCACTGCTTCCCGTTTTGATTGATTTCTTCCAGAAACATCCACTTATCGAACCCAAGACTTTTCTTGGAGATGCAGCCTTTGATTCTGTTGCCATCTACAAGTCCCTCTTTGAGGAAATCGGATTTCAAAAGGCATTTATCCCTCTAAAAAACAAGCTCTCTATAGAGGGAACCGACTATCCGGTAAACGAGGACGGTATTCCATGCTGTCCTCACGATCCATCACTTCCGATGAAGCGGGAAGGAAGTAAATCTCATTTGCGAAGCAAACTTCCCACCATGAAATTCGTATGCCCTAAAATGAATTGGGAGTACAATCCTGCTGACAAGTCAAAGCGACGCGTATGTCATTGCGACAATCCATGTACATCTTCATCCTGTGGGCGAATGATCTACATCTATCCTGAAAAGAACCTTCGTGCCTATCCAGGTGTAGAACGCGGCTCACAGGAATGGGAAGATACCTACAAGATCCGTGTAAATGTAGAAAAGTCGATCAATCACTTCAAAGATAGCTTCTGCATTGCGAATCGGAAAACCCAGAATGAGAAAACACTTCATGCTGATTTACTCCTTGCAGGAATTACCCAGCTTGTTACTGTTCTCGTTGCTGATAAGATTCATCAGCACCAATACATTCGGAGTTTAAAGCCTTTGATTGCCTGATCTTCCATGCTTATACAATCTTTTCTTCGCAGTTTATCTGGGAAGTTTTTTTGTCATGTCTAAATTTGGAATCACCTACTTTTCATCTTAAGAATCCTGCATTGCGGGATTCTTACTACATTTTTAATTGGGATTGCGAACGTGTTTCGCAATTACCTATTGAATAAACTTCGCAGACAATACCTCGTATATCTATGTATAGATTATCATGGTATATGGCTGCTGTCAAGTTTTTTTCACTTTACATTTTCGTTACTGAAATCTCAACCTGCTTAAACGGTATTTCAATTCCTTCCTCATCAAATGCCATCTTAATATTTTCTGTGAGGCGCCACTTTGCATTCCAATATTCTGATGATGAAACCCACACATGAAGTCCTAAATTTACGGAGCTTTCGGCAAGCTCTGATACAAATACATTGACAGGATTTTCCGGATCTCTTGCAGGATCATTTTCTCCCAGACGAATCAGCACTTCCTTTGCCTTTTTTAAATCTGACTTATATCCGATTCCCACAGATAACTCAAGACGCCTCTTTCCCGTTGCTGTTACATTGACAATACTGCTGTCGATAAGCGTACCATTTGGAATCACGATAAGACGATTATCCGCTGTAATTAATTCTGTATACACCAGACCGATTTCCTTTACTGTGCCTTCTGTATTTCCCTGCACAATGTAGTCACCAATAACAAACGGCTTCATCAGTAAAATCAGCACGCCTCCTGCAAAGTTAGAAAGGCTTCCCTGAAGCGCAAGACCAACTGCAACACCAGCAGATGCTACAAGTGCAGTCAGCGATGTTGCCGTCAGCCCTACCGTCTGCAGCAATATGCCTAACATGCAAATATAACCAAGTGCATTGATCACGTTGCAAAAGAAGCGACGCACAGTCACCTCCATGCCATGACGCTTTAATGCCTGATCGCATAAGCTTACTATCTTTTTAATCAGTTTTCTGCCGACAAAAAAGATCACTAATACTAATGCAATGCGAAGCAAATAGTCACATACAACCGGCACATACCTCTCAAACATTTCTTTCCATGAAATCTGGCTTAGCTTTTCCACCTTATCGCCAAGCTCATTTGCCAGAAATTCCATACTTTCAGGCTCCGTTTCCTCAACTGCTGCAGTTGCTAAATCCTGAGTTAAAATTGAACTTAAATCATTGAACCAATCAAAACTTTTCATTGTCTTCTCCTTTCCTGCTGTTAACAAAATAGGCGTTTGCGAAACGCCAAAAGCCGCATAAATACGGCATTTTTTCTTGTAAAAAACAAAGTATCTCCTCAAGGTTTATGGTAAAATAGAGTTGTCGAGAAACTATCAACCAATCCACCTAAAGGAGATACACCTATATGATAACATATAAACAGCTCACTTTGGCAGAAATTTTTGAAGATTGTCAAAATAAATTCGACAACGACAAATATCAGTTTCTTTCTCTTCTTGACGAAGCCATTAACCTTGATGAAATTGTTCCTGTTTCTTTTGTTTCTCATTTTCACGCCCAAACCGGAAGACCTCGCAAGCACCAGCTTTATCCAATGCTCAAAGCACTTCTGCTCCAGCGTATTTTCTCAATCCCGACTGACACGCTCCTGATTGTGTTCTTGAAATACTCTCAGGAACTGCGTGACTTCTG
>OIYT01001950.1_pt1 | contig 13506 bp, 10 predicted proteins | sample 1588201 | NCBI WGS metagenome assembly OIYT01 (sample SAMN03283260) | human gut metagenome | biome: human-associated habitat; material: feces | host: Homo sapiens | place: USA | collected 2013
CTGCCTGCGATACCTTAGACGGCAACAGACAGCAGATGATGATGGTGTACAACGCTCTGATGGATCAGCAGGTGCAGACGAAAAAGAAGTCGCTGGCGGGACAGATGAGCCTGTTTGATCTGGTTGGAGAAGAAGAGAAAAGCGATTTCCACACGCCGCTTCCGGACGTGGGAGAATTTGACAGGCAGGAGCTTCTGGCGTATGAAAAAGAAGTGGTCGGTTTTTATATCAGTGGGCATCCGCTGGAAGAGTATAAAACGTTTCTGGAACGCAGGATCACAGCAAAAACGTCTGATTTTTACAGGGATGAAGAGACTGGTGAGCCAAAGGTAACTGACGGAAAAGAGGTCGTGATCGGTGGTATCTTAACGGATAAAAAGATCAAATATACAAAGAATAATAAGATCATGGCGTTTTTGACGATCGAAGATCTGTATGGCAGCATTGAGGTGGTCATTTTCCCACGGGATTATGAGAGAAATCAGAGCCGTCTGGAGGTGGACGGAAAGATTTTTGTACAGGGGCGTGTACAACTGGAGGATGAAAAGGATGGCAAGCTGATCGGTTCCGTGATCAGCAGGTTTGATGAAATGCCGCGCCGGTTGGCGATCGGTTTTGCGGACAAAGACAGCTATCTGAGGCAGGCAGATCACCTGACAGAGCTTTTAAAAGGCTCGGAAGGAAAGGATTCTGTGCTGATCGTCTGCAAGAAGGAGCGCGTGCAGAAACTTCTGCCGCCGAACCAGAACATTCATATAGAAGAAACACTTCTTGAAAGATTAGGTGCAGCGTTCGGAAAAGACAATATAAAGGTTTTATAACAGAAATATTGCAATAGTAACAAAAAAATAATACAATAATAGTGCAAAACAGACAGGAGGATAAGCAAGTGGCAAATAAAATCAAAACAATTGGTGTTCTGACAAGCGGTGGCGATGCACCGGGCATGAATGCAGCTATCCGTGCGGTGGTCCGTAAGGCGATTGCCAACGGTGTCAATGTCAAGGGCATCAAAAAAGGCTATCAGGGACTGTTAAATGAAGAGATTATAGATATGCAGAAAAAGGACGTATCCGATACGATCCAGCGGGGTGGAACAATACTTGGAACAGCCAGATGTACGGAGTTCCGGACTCCGGAAGGACAGCAGAAGGGTGCTGAGATCTGCCGCAAGCATGGAATTGACGGTATTGTCGTGATCGGTGGTGACGGTTCTTACCGCGGTGCGCAGGCTCTTTCCAAACAGGGCATCAATACGATCGGTCTGCCGGGAACGATCGATCTGGATATTGCATGTACGGATTATACGATCGGATTTGATACAGCGATCAACACAGCAATGGAAGCGATCGATAAGGTAAGAGATACTTCCTCTTCTCACGAGCGTTGCAGTATCATTGAGGTTATGGGTAGAAACGCAGGTTATATCGCACTCTGGTGTGGTGTTGCCAATGGCGCGGAGGATATTCTGCTGCCTGAGAAATACGATTATAACGAGCAGAATATCATCAACAATATCATTAACAACCGTAAGCATGGTAAAACGCATCACATTATCATCAATGCGGAAGGTATCGGACACTCCACATCCATGGCAAGACGGATCGAAGCCGCAACCGGTATCGAGACAAGAGCAACGATCTTAGGTTACATGCAGCGTGGCGGTAATCCGACCTGTAAGGATCGTTTCTATGCATCTATCATGGGTGCTTATGCAGCAGACATTCTCTGCGAAGGAAAGACAAACAGAGTTGTCGGTCATCAGGGCGGTAAATTTGTAGATTTTGACATCGATGAAGCACTCGCCATGCAAAAGGATATTGACGACTACGAATACAGCGTTAGTAGAATATTGTCGATGTGACGTATGTTCAGAGCCGTGCGAATTTATATAAAACATGTGGGGCATATTTATATGCCGCCACATGTTTTTATAAATTCATGCGGCGAGAGCCGCGACATGAGCAAATGGAAAGCCGCAAAGCGGCGAATTTGCGAATGGCGGTGAGGCTCTGAACATACGAGTAAGAAGCCGCGACATGAGCAAATGGGAAGCCGGGAAGGAATATTATGATCACGTCATCATCTAATAGTAAGATCAAACATGTCTGCCAGCTGGTCACAAAAGCAAAAGCGCGCCGCACGGAGCAGCTTTTCGTGGTAGAAGGGATCCGGATGGCAAAGGAAGCGCCAAAGGAGCTGTTAAAGGAGGTCTATGTATCGACCTCCTTTTTGCAAAAAAAAGAACAAAGTAAGCTGCTGGAAACTCTTTCCGTACCTTATGAGGAAGTCAGCGATGACATATTTGCAAAAATGAGTGATACCGTAACGCCGCAGGGTGTGTTATGTGTCCTCAGGCAGCCATCCTATGATCTGGACGAGCTGCTTGGCAGAGACGGTACATTTCTGGTGCTGGAGGATATTCAGGATCCGGGCAATCTGGGCACGATGCTGCGGACGGGAGAAGGCGCAGGCATTACAGCCGTCATCATGAGCAAAAAGACAGCAGACCTGTTCAATCCAAAGACAATCCGATCCACAATGGGATCTGTTTACAGAGTTCCGTTTTGTTATGTAGAGGATCTGAAAGCGGTGATGGAGAAAATGCACGCTGCCGGTATACAGACCTATGCAGCGCATCTGCAGGGGAAAAACAGCTATACGCAGGAGTGCTACAGTGCAAAAACAGCGTTTTTGATCGGGAATGAAGGGAATGGACTTTCCGATGAGATCGCGGCACTTGCTATGTGTAAGATAAGGATTCCGATGGAAGGGCAGGTGGAATCATTAAATGCGGCTGTTTCAGCAGCGATTTTAATGTATGAGGCAAAGAGACAGAACAACTAGAAACTGATATTGAACAGGTATTTACCGGATGTAACGCAGAGCGGTACAGGAAAAAGAAACCGGTGGAAAAGGAGCGGGAAAATGAAGATAGGATTTATCGGACTTGGAAACATGGCAACTGCCATGATCGGCGGAATGATCAAACAGGAGATCGTGAGTGCAAAGGATATACTCGGATCAGCAAGAACAGAGCAAACTGTGAAGAAAGCAGAGGATGCATTCGGGATCACCGGCTGCAAGGATAATGCAGAAGTGGCCGGGCAGGCTGATATTCTGTTTCTGGCAGTTAAACCGCAGATGTATCCTGATGTGATCGGGCACATTAAGGACGCCGTGAAGCCGGAGACGATCGTCGTTTCTATTGCGCCGGGCAAAACGATCGCATGGCTGACAGAGCTGTTCGGAAAAGAAGTCAAACTCGTCAGATGTATGCCAAACACACCGGCGCTTGTCGGAGAAGGCTGCACAGGTGTCTGCAAGGCGGAAAACGTAACGGATGCGGAAATGGAGCAGGTGCTTTCCCTGCTGAACAGCTTTGGCAAAGCATATAGCGTTCCGGAAAAACTGATGGATACAGTTGTTGGAGTTAGCGGAAGCTCACCAGCATATGTATTTATGTTTATAGAAGCAATGGCTGATGCGGCTGTCATGGATGGTATGCCAAGGACACAGGCATATGAATTTGCAGCACAGTCTGTGCTCGGAAGTGCGAAAATGGTACTCGAAACAGGTATGCATCCGGGCGTATTAAAGGATATGGTATGCTCTCCTGCAGGAACAACGATCGAAGCTGTCAGAGTGCTGGAAAAATCAGGCTTCCGCAGTGCTGTTATCGAAGCGCAGAAGGCCTGTGTGGAGAAGGCAAAAGGCGTCTGAGACCCCCAAATTTGACAAAGTGTGAAGAATCTGTTATAGTCTTTCATGTAAGATTTAACATTTTTGTAACAAATGAAACAGAAATGTAACGTAGTCTTATAAAAAAGTTAAAAAATAAACCTGTGCGTTTAAAGTTTACATGGGAGGCTTTATGTTTAGTAAAAAAGAAATTCTGAAAAGAAGTCTGGCAGGTCTTATGACAGCGGCCATCGTACTGACAGGTGTTCAGACACCGGTGCAGGCAGACAACTTACAGGATGAGGTAACACTTCATGCAGGTGCCACAGCAGTTATGAACGGTGCCTATACAGAAGAAACGGAACAGAAGACGGACAATGCGGATCTGCAGGCAGGTGCAGCGCTGTATCTGGAAAAAGACGGAGAAGAACTGGCGGAAGCAGTGACGGAAGTGGATGCCGGCGCAATCGTAGAAGAAGCGGCAGAAGCGGAAAAAGCTTCTGATGTGGTTATGGCAAATGTCAGCGATGCAGTTAATGTCAGAGTAGAGCCGAGTGAGGAAGCAGAAGTAGCAGGTAAGCTGTATAAGAACTGCGGCGGTACGATTCTGGAGCAGGCAGATGGTTGGACGAAGCTTACAAGCGGAGAGCTGACAGGCTGGACAAAGGACGAGTTCCTTTTGTTCGGTGATGAAGCAGAAGCAATGCAGCAGGAAGTTGGTTCCATGAAGGCAACTGTTAAAACAGATGCACTTCGTGTCAGAAAAGAAGCAAGTGAAGATGCGGGAATTTATACCGTGCTTGCACTCGGAGAATCAGTTACAGCAGTAGAAGAAGCGGATGGCTGGGTAACGGTTCAGGTAGATGAAGATACACAGGGCTATGTCAGAGCAGATTATGTGGATGTGGCTTTTACGGTAGAAACAGGAAAGACAACCGAACAGATTGAAGCGGAAAAGAAAGAAGAAGAAAAAAAGAAGCTGAGTGAAAACCGTGGTGCAGTCAGCTGTGAGACATCCGATGTGACTTTGCTGGCAGCACTGATCCAGTGTGAAGCGGGCAGAGAGTCCTACGAAGGAAAGCTGGCAGTCGGTGCGGTTGTTATGAACCGTGTCAGAAGCGGTTCTTATCCCGGCTCCATAAGCGGTGTTATCAATGCGCCATCACAGTTTCCACCGGCAACGAATGGTAAGGTGGCAGCAGTGATCGCAAACGGACCGAGTGCTTCCTGCGTGGAGGCAGCACAGGCAGCGATCGACGGTGCAACCAATGTGGGCGGTGCAACACACTTCAGGGCAGCCAGCAGTGGTCAGGCCGGTGTTGTGATCGGTAATCATGTATTTTGGTAAAATGCATGACAAAATAATAAATGAAAGAATAAGCTGTTATTTCAGGGAAATTTTTCTCTGGGATAGCAGCTTTTTATGTTATGGCGACGAGGAAAATGCACGCATTTATGCGGTGCATTTGACCATCTTTGAAATTTGTAGACAGAATAAAAGTGCTATGGCAAAATAACGGTATGGAAATGAAAACAATTTTGGAAAGATGCAAAATGAGAAACGTAACAGGAGCAGAGGAGCAATGAGCGGACATAAGAGAATCATAGAAACAGCCGCTGTCCTGCTTGCGACTGTACTGGTATTTAGCAGAGGCTATGCAGAACAGAGGTTCCAAAAACAGATGGAAACGCTGTTGGAGGAATATGAAACAGGGGAAGCACAGACAGATAACCTGCAGCTTACCAATCTGCGTGTAAACTATATACCGGATCCGGTCGGGATCGATGTACAGGATATCACGTTTTCCTGGGAACTGGCATATCAGGATCCACCTGTCAGGCGGGAGCTGCAGGCAGAACGAAACGGACAGAAGGAACATGTAGCAGAGGACAACCGGACAGAACAGGCAGTAGAGGACAACCAGCTGGCCTACCGGATCACAGTGACGGATGAAGCGGGAAAAACTGTGTGGAACAGCGGGATCGTGAAGAGCGGTCAGACAACACAGGTATGCTATAGCGGAGAAAAACTGCAGGATCTGACTGCATATACCTATACAGTCACAAGCTTTACGGAAAAGGGATGCCTGCAGGGAAGAGGCAGCTTTGAAACTGCCTGCCTGAATACAGCACCGTTTGCCGGAGCAGAGTTTATTACCATGCAGGAGACAGAAGAGGTTTATGAGGATGGACAGCCTGTTTTCTGTAAAAGATTTTCCTTACAGGAAAAGCCTGTAAAGGCGATCCTGCTTTCTTCTGCATTAGGTATTTATGATGTTTACATCAATGGCAGCAGAGTCGGGGACTGTGAGTGGAAACCGGGCTGGACAGATTACAGTAAGACACTGCTTTACCAGATGTATGATGTCAGTGATCTGCTTTTGGAAGGACAGGAAAACGGAATTGCCGTAATGCTTGGAACAGGCTGGTGGTGTGGCACGAACGGATTTGGTACTTATGATTATCACAGACCGGCATTTATAGGAAAGTTGCTGCTGACTTATGCGGACGGCAGCAGTGAGATGCTGGCAACTGACGATACTTGGGAGTATGTGAAAGATACCCGTGTGCAGGCAGCGGATTTCTTCAACGGTGAGACAGTTGACTACAGCAAACCTGACACGGCAGAACTCTCTCTGCATAGAATGGGAGAAGCAAAGCAGGCAGAGATCAGCCATGACTTTTCGGGGAGCTTTTACAGCTCCTGCGGGATCGAGGTTACCAAAAAAGAAGAATTAACGCAGACCATGCAGCGGGGCTGGATCTATGAAACGATAAAAGACAACGGAACAACTTACGGAGAAGCAGAGCGCATACAGGAATGGGGACAGGAACCGGAAGACGGCATATTCCTGAAAAGCGGTCAGACACTTGTTGTAGATCTGGGACAAAATCTGGCGGGCATTCCGTCTGTTACTTTCAGCAGCAATGCAGAAGGTAAGCTTACGCTTACTTTTGGGGAAATGTGTAACGAAACAGGAGAAGCAGAGCGCGGCGAAGATGGTGCTGCAGGAACTGTTTACCGGGCGAATTACAGATCTGCGCAGACACAGATACAGATCGCGATGCAGGACAGGCAGAAGGAAACCTATACCTCGACGTTTTTCTATACCGGATTCAGGTACCTTTCGATCACGACAACAGCAGATGTTACACTTTCCCATATACAGGGGATCAGTGTGGGGCTTGACAGCCCGGAGACGGGCAGCTTTACCTGCGATAATGAAAAACTGCAGAGACTGTATGAAAATACCAAGTGGAGCCAGCGGAACAATTTTGCATGGATCGCTTCGGACTGTCCGCAGCGTGATGAACGGCTCGGCTGGACAGGAGATCTGGCGGTCTACAGCCGGACCTCACTTTATCAGCAGGATCTCTATGCTTTCTATGCAAAGTGGAGCAGGGATCTCTTAGATGCCCAGAAGGAAGACGGAGCTTACCCGGATACCGTGCCATACACGATCACGACGGGAAGCGGCAATGCAGGATGGGCAGATGCAGGTATATTTGTGCCATATTATGTATATGAGAAATATGGTGACAAGAAGTTACTTGCAGCTACCTATTCCTCGATGCAGGCGTATATGGACTATCTGCAAAAGAAAAGTGATTTCGCCGGTGGACAGATCGGTGCGGAAGCAACCTTTGGGGATTGGCTGGGGTTACAAGTGTCAGATGCAACTTTTTTATCCGCACTCTGGTACGGTGCAGATGCTTATTGCATGGAAAAGACGGCGGCAGTTTTGCAGAAGCAGACGGATGTTGGAAAGTATCAAAAGCTCCATAAGAAGATCCAAAATTACATATACCGGACTTATGAGATCGCAGAGCGACTGGAGCGGACAGCGGAGAAAGACTTTTCCCAGACAGAGCTTTGTATGCTGCTGCAATATGATCTCCTGCAGGAAAATGACCGGGAAAAGGCGCAGCAGATGCTTCTTGCATCTGTAGAAAAAAATGAGTACCGTCTGGTAACGGGCTTTGTCGGAACGGGACTGATCCTGCGGTCATTGACAGATGCAGGGGGAGCACAGTTTGCTTACAGACTGCTTTTGTCGGAAAAAAATCCATCCTGGCTGTACAGTGTGGATCAGGGAGCGACGACGATCTGGGAGCGGCCGGATTCCTACACAGAAGAAAGTGGATTTTCCAAAGACGAGATGAACTCGTTTGATCATTATAACAATGGCTGCGCCATGCAGTGGATCTATGAATCCATACTGGGCATCAGAGTGGATCTGGCAGGGGAACAGCCGATCACGATCGCACCGGTTCTGCCGGATGAAACGGTTGCACTGACAGAGGCAGCAGGCAGCTATCACAGTATTTACGGAGAGATTAAAGTAGGCTGGAAAATGAATGGCCGGAATATTCGCAAAGAAGTCAATAAATCAGTGGATATTCGCAAAAAGGATAATTCCGGGAATGGAGAAACGGTTACAGAGGCAGAGTTTATGATTGAGATCCCTGCTGGGCAGACCGCACTTGTCGCGCTTCCGATCGTGGGATTTGAACCCTGCAAACTTCCGGGTGGTATCTGGAAGTTTGCAGGTGTTTTGGAACAGTGAGCTTGCGGGATATGCATTTTGCAGGTATAATGAGCGCAAAAGAAAGGAAAAGAAGGAAAACAAAATGGTAAAAATAATCGCGGACAGTACGTGTGATCTTTCAGAAGAGTTGATTAAAAAGTATGATATTTCCATTCTGCCTTTGCATATTCTGTTAGGAGAAGAAGAATATGAGGACGGAAAGACTATCACACCGGAAGAGATCTTTGCGTGGTCCGATGCACATAAGACAACACCAAAAACCTCTGCACCGGGACTTGAACAGGCACTTGCACTGATCCGGCCGTTTGTGGAGGAAGAAAGAGAGGTGATCTGTTTTTCCATTTCAGACAGTATGTCCACCTCGGGAAATGTAATGCGGCTTGCAGTGGAAGAACTGCATGCGGATGGACTGGTAACGGTGATCGATTCGGAAAACCTGTCTACCGGGATCGGGCTTCTGGTAATAGAGGCAGCACAGATGGCGCAGGAGGGAAAAGCAGCAGTGGAGATCACGGAACGGGTCTATGATCTGCGCCCGCGTGTCAGAGCCAGTTTTGTGGTGGATACGCTGACATATCTCCACAGAGGGGGCAGATGCAGCGGTGTGGCGGCGCTGGCAGGCAGTGTACTGAAACTGCATCCAAAGATCGTTGTAAAAGATGGCGCCATGGGGGTGGCGAAAAAGTATAGAGGTAAGCTGGCATCCGTAGTGCGTGCTTACGTGACGGATATGGAGGATGAACTGCGTCTCGCAAGACCGGAGAGGGTTTTTATCACACATTCAGGTTGTGACAGGACTATTGTAGAGGAGACAAGAAGCTATCTGGAAGAGCTAGGAGTTTTTGAGGAAATACTGGAGACAAGAGCAGGCGGTGTTGTTTCCAGCCATTGTGGACCGGGGACGCTCGGTGTATTGTTTATTGCCCGGTAAATGAAATGTAAATACGGGGTAAATCGCTTGAACAAACAAGGAAAATATAGTATGATTTCTTTATACAGGCAGAGCCTGTAAAGTGGAAGGCAAAGGAAGGGGAAAGGAGAAGCAGATGACGTTATTTGGATTACTTTCTACGTCACAGTCGTTATTCTGGCTGTCTATACTTGTATTATGTATCGTGATCGAAATTGCAACGATGGGACTGACAACGATCTGGTTTGCAGGCGGTGCACTTGTTGCGGCCATTCTGGCGATGCTTTCTGTACCGTTCCCGGTGCAGGTCGTCAGCTTTATTCTGGTATCTTTTATACTGCTGTTATTTACCAGACCGGTTGCTGTCAAATACTTCAATAAGGACAGAGTCAGGACCAATGTTGAAAGTCTGATCGGACAGGAAGCGATCGTTGTCAGTGAGATCGACAATCTGGAGCAGGCTGGCCGTGTGACACTGCAGGGAAAAGAATGGACTGCAAGGACAGAAAAGAACGGAGTGAAAATTCCGGTGGGCAGCGTTGTGATCGTGAAATCGATCGATGGCGTAAAACTAATTGTAGAGGAAAGAAAAGAGGATTAAAAATGGGAACACTTATTACCGCACTTGTTTTACTTGTAATCGTGATCTGGGTACTTGCCAGCTGTATTAAGATCGTACCGCAGGCACAGGCTTATGTCGTGGAGCGTCTGGGAGCTTATCAGGGAACGTGGTCTGTAGGACTTCATTTTAAGACACCTTTTATTGATAAGATCGCAAAAAAAGTTGTATTAAAAGAGCAGGTAGTGGATTTTGCACCACAGCCGGTTATTACAAAGGATAACGTAACCATGCGGATCGATACGGTTGTATTTTATCAGATCACAGATCCGAAGCTGTTTGCATACGGTGTCGAAAATCCGATCATGGCAATCGAAAACCTGACAGCAACAACACTTCGTAATATCATCGGTGATATGGAACTTGACCAGACACTGACTTCCAGAGAAATCATCAATACAAAGATGAGCACAACACTGGATATTGCAACTGATCCATGGGGTATCAAGGTAAACCGTGTAGAGCTGAAAAACATCATTCCGCCTGCAGCAATCCAGGATGCAATGGAGAAGCAGATGAAGGCAGAGCGTGAAAGACGTGAGTCTATCCTGCGTGCGGAAGGTGAGAAGAAATCTACGATCCTTGTTGCAGAAGGTAAGAAGGAATCCGCAATTCTGGAAGCAGAAGCTGAAAAGCAGTCCGCTATCCTGCGTGCGGAAGCGCAGAAGGAAAAGATGATCCGCGAGGCAGAAGGTGAAGCTGCTGCAATCTTAAAGGTACAGCAGGCAAACGCAGATGGTATCCGCATGATCCGTGAAGCGGGCGCAGATGAAAAGGTTCTGCAGATCAAGAGTCTGGAAGCACTGGAAAAGGTCGCTGAGGGAGAATCCACAAAGATCATTATCCCATCCGACCTGCAGGGCGTTGCATCGCTGGCAACTACTTTCAAAGAAGTAATTTCAAAGTAGGAAGTTTAAAATAAAACTGTAGGAAACAGATAAAGGGATGGCTTCGCAAGAAGTGATCCCTTTATTCGGGAATATGATACGAAATAGCAGCCGCAAGGATCCAATATAGTTGCGGATAGAAACAAATGGGAAAGGACAGCATATGAGTAAGGTAGATTTAAAAGGACGCGATTTTTTGAAATTGCTTGATTATACACCGGAGGAGATCCTGTATCTGGTCGATCTGGCAGCAGAATACAAGGAAATGAAGAAAAAGGGCAAGCTGCATGACAGCCTGCATGGCAAGAATGTAGCACTGATCTTTGAAAAAACATCCACAAGAACACGATGTTCTTTTGAGGTGGCAGCACATGATCTTGGTATGGGAACAACCTATCTGGACCCGACAGGCTCCCAGATCGGCAAGAAAGAAAGCATTGCAGATACGGCAAGGGTGCTTGCAGGTATGTATGACGGAATAGAGTACCGCGGATTTGACCAGTCTATTGTGGAAGAACTTGCGCAGTATTCCAAAGTGCCTGTATGGAACGGTCTGACAAATGAATTTCATCCGACCCAGATGCTGGCAGACATTTTAACGATCCGTGAAAAACTGGGCAGGATCAAAGGTGTAAAGCTTGCATATATGGGTGATGCCCGTTATAATATGGGCAATTCCTGGATGGTAACCTGCGCAAAGCTTGGAATGGATTTTGTTGCGTGCACATCGAAAAAATATTTCCCGGATGAAAAACTGATTGCATACTGCGAGGATGTTGCAAAAGAGACCGGCGCAACACTTACATTTGCCGAAGATGTAAAAGCCGGAACCAAGGATGCGGACGTTATTTATACGGATGTATGGGTATCCATGGGAGAGCCGGATGAAATCTGGGCAGAGCGCTTAAAGGATTTGATGCCTTATCAGGTCAACAGCACCGTGATGCAGAATGCAAAGCCGGAAGCCATATTTATGCACTGTCTGCCGGCATTCCATGATTTAAAGACCAAGATTGGCAGAGAAGTATATGAGAAGTTTGGTTACAGCGAGCTTGAAGTGACCGACGAAGTATTTGAGAGTGCACAGTCTGTTGTGTTTGACGAGGCAGAAAACCGGATGCATACCATCAAGGCTGTGATGCTTGCAACATTAGGAGACTAATTACATGAAGACCAAATTACTGACCCTGCTGCGGGAGGCAGAGGGATATATCTCCGGGCAGGAGCTGTGTGAACGCTTCGGTGTATCGCGGACGGCGGTGTGGAAGGCGGTCAATCAGCTAAAGGAAGCAGGATATGAGATTGAGGCGGTGCAGAACAAGGGCTACCGCCTGACCGCAGTTCCGGACAAACTGTGTGAGATGGAATTAAACAGCATCCGCAAAACAGACTGGATGGGTGCTGAAACCTATTATTTTGACACCATTGACTCTACCAATATCAAGGCAAAGAAGCTGGCGGAGGAAGGACACCCCGGAGGAACCTTAGTTGTCGCAGAACAGCAGGAAAACGGAAGAGGCAGGCGTGGACGCGCCTGGCAGTCGCCGCCGGGAGAAGCGGTTTTTATGACATGGGTGCTCAAACCCCAGATAAATCCAAACAATGCATCAATGATTACGCTTGTAGCCGCACTTGCGGTAAATGCTGCGATTGAGGACTGCACCGGACGTAAGGCTGGCATCAAGTGGCCAAATGATATCGTGATGAATGGCAAAAAGGTCTGCGGAATACTTACAGAGATGAGTGCGCAGTTCGATTATATTAACCATATTGTGGTGGGAGTGGGAATCAACGTAAACAATTCCGCTTTTCCGGAGGACATAGCAGATGTTGCGACATCGCTCTACCTTGAGACGGGCGTCCGCCATAACCGGGCTGCCCTGATTGAAAAGGTGCTTGAACATTTTGAGCACTACTATGCAGTGTTCCTTGAGACGGAAGATTTAAGCGGACTTATGCGGGAATATGATGAAAGCCTTGCAAACAGCGGGAAAAAAGTCCGGGTGCTTGACCCGAAAGAGCCGTTTGAGGGTGTGGCAGAAGGAATTACGAACCGGGGAGAACTTATTGTAAAAACGGAGGAAGGAAATCAGATGGTTTCCTCCGGTGAGGTATCGGTGCGGGGAATCTACGGATATATCTAAGTGTGAAATGGAGAGACCCAGATAATGGAAGAAGTTGTACTTTGCGGAGCAAGTGCTTACAATAAAAAATTTTATTTAAACCAGAATTTCAAAGGGATGCCCCAGCAGATTAAGGATGAGCTGAAAATCATGTGCGTATTGTTTACGGAAGATATCGGCGGAATCTTTGAGCTGGTGTTTGATGAAGACGGAACGCTGGAATTTCGGACTTCCTGTGATGAGGGCGATTTGCTGTATGATGAGATTGGCTGCGGCTTAAAAATCAGGGAACTGCAGCGCACAAAGGAAGAGTTGCTTCGTTCCCTTGAAATGTACTATAAAGTAATTTACGGAAGACTTGACGACGAAGATTAATGTCTTTCATGCGGGAAAGGAAATGGTTGGTAAAATATGATTATTACAATTGACGTTGGAAATACAAATATTACGGTGGGCGTGTTTGACGGAGATGAAGTCGCAGCAACTTTTCGTATGACGACGAAGATGCCGCGGACATCGGATGAGTATGGAATGCTTTTAATTAACCTTTTAGAGCAGAATGAAATTAACCATACGCAGATTGAGGATGCAATCATCGCTTCGGTTGTGCCAAACGTGATGCATTCTTTAGAGGGCGCTGTGGTAAAATATTTAGGAATCACGCCAATTATCGTTGAGCCGGGAACAAAGACCGGAATCCGCGTGGTAACCGAGAACCCGCGTCAGATTGGTGCAG
>OIYT01001952.1_pt1 | contig 13489 bp, 8 predicted proteins | sample 1588201 | NCBI WGS metagenome assembly OIYT01 (sample SAMN03283260) | human gut metagenome | biome: human-associated habitat; material: feces | host: Homo sapiens | place: USA | collected 2013
TATTCTGGTCCGTCCGGATCCCCAGGTTATCTGGGATACCGATAAAAAGGCACCACAGTGGAGAAAGATGAACGGCCACTACCACAGAAGCTCAAAAGGCGGCGGCGAGTGGGAATTCTTCAGTCTCCCGGAGCAGTGGAGCATCAACTACAAAGGCCTGACCTTCCAGTTAAAGCCCTTCAGCTTTAAGCATACCGGTCTTTTCCCGGAACAGGCGGCAAACTGGGACTGGTTTGGCGAAAAGATCAAAAACGCGGGACGCCCGGTCAAAGTCTTAAACCTCTTCGCCTACACCGGCGGAGCGACACTGGCAGCCGCGAAAGCCGGAGCTTCCGTGACCCATGTTGACGCCTCCAAGGGCATGGTTGCCTGGGCAAAAGAAAATGCAGCATCTAGTGGACTGTCTGATGCACCGATTCGCTGGATTGTTGATGATTGTCAGAAATTTGTTGAACGAGAAATCCGACGCGGCAATCACTATGATGCAATCATCATGGATCCGCCATCTTATGGACGCGGACCTAAGGGTGAAATCTGGAAAATTGAGGATGCTATTCATCCACTCGTATCACTGTGTTCACAGCTACTTTCTGACAAACCGCTATTTTTCCTTATTAACAGCTATACAACCGGTTTTGCTGCTTCTGTCTTAACATATCTTCTTGGACTTGAGGTTGTAAGCAAATTTGGCGGTCACGTTGTTTCTGATGAAATTGGTCTTCCTGTAACACAGTCTGGTCTTGTTCTTCCATGCGGTTCATCTGGTCGCTGGACAAGTATTTAATTATCATACATAAAAAAACTGGTCTCCCATGGGAGGCCAGTTTTTTGTCTACTTATAAATTATTGTGGTACGCTCTGGAACAATGTCTGTCCCTCACCAAGTGGAAGATATCCAGCGTTTCCTGATGCATCCTCTACGTAAAGATAAAATGCACCTGGTTCATTTGCCGCCTGGATCAGCTTTCTTGGGAATACTTGTGTTCCTGTGCCAAGTAATACCGCTGGCGCAGCATCTGCTGCTGCCGAACTTAACAAATTCGTATCTGCTGCCAGAATATAATTAAACTGTTCCTGTGATGTCAGATCAACAAGCTCATATTCGTAGTTTCCAGTTGTCTCACTTAATGCATCCTCTGCAATCACACCATCTTTTAATTCATATGGAATCTTGCAGACATAACGGCCAAGACTGTCAATAGAAATTGGGCTTGTCACTGCTAACGTAAATCCACCATTTTCATCAAATGTTCCATTTGCGGAAGAAGGTGTAAGTACATGGGACGTATTATACAGGCGCGCTGCATTTCCATATCCGTTAAGCACGGTAAATGTTCCATCCTGCATAAGCGGTGTAGAAAGATCGGTTCCGCTTAATACACGAAAACTGGTAACAGAGTTGTCTGCACCTGTTCCAACAACTACAATATTAAGCTGATTATCGGATGTATTTAAATCACATACCTCTACCTTATATGCTGCACTGATTCCTGTACCAACTGTATAATCGGTACCATTCACATTGACGATAAGGCTGGTTGTACTTCCATCCTCTGCTACCTCAGTACGATATTTGAAGAAGTCTGCTGCACCATCTCCATTAAGATCTGCCGTATAATTAGTTCCTTCTGCTGAAAGTGTAACTGCTGTTCCATCTGAAAATGAAATCTCTGTAGCTTGATCAGCCGGCTCTGTCTCTACCTGCGGAACTTCCTGCGGCTGAATCTGATTTAATCCTGTATAAGAAGATTTTACCACACCATTATGAACATTAAGTGCACCATCTTCAAACTGCATTCCATCCTGAGTCCATGACACATTGATGTAACTTGGTGTTCCTGCTGCATCTGTAAATGCAATCTGAATCAAATTACCAACTGCACTTGAACGATTCCAGAAATGAAGGTCTGTTGGTTCTGCACCAATCAGTGCGCTTACCTGTGACCAGATATCCTGTGCACCCGGCATCGCATCAAACTGACTCTTTGCCAGTTCCTGTGCTGCATACTCACTATAGCCTCCGTCAGAAGCAAGCAGATATGCAACTCCATTCATTCCATTGTCTAACTGTAAGCTTACGCCATCTGATACAAATACACCTGGAAGCAAATCTGCTACCATATAGCCATTTGCACCATCTGCTCCATAAATGCAGGAATATGATTCTCCTGTTGAAGTGGTGACACTCAAAACAAACTGTGTTGTGCCGTTTGCAATAGCATTAACACTGCATGATGCAACATCAGTGATTGGGAAAATCTCAACTGCATTGGAAGTAGAATCCTCTCCATTGTACCAGATTTCCTTTCGTCCGCCTACATCAACAAGTGCAAATGCTTCCTGAACACCATTTCCATTAAAATCGTAGAACATATAGCTGTTTCCTACAACACTTCCACCAGAATCTGCAGAAATCTTTGCAAGAATATTTTCTGCATTTCGCTCTGTTGGTGCTTCCGGCGTCTCATCTGGTGATGGATCTGTTGCTGGCGTCTCATCTGGTGACGGTGCTGGTGCTGGTGTCTCATCTGGTGACGGTGCTGGCGCTGGTGTCTCATCTGGTGATGGATTTGTCGCTGGCTGCTGCTCCGAAGATGGAGCTGGGGCTGGTGTCTGATCCGGTGATGGATTTGTCGCTGGCTGCTGCTCCGAAGATGGAGCCGGGGCTGGTGTCTGATCCGGTGATGGATTTGTGGCTGGCTGCTTCTCTGAAGACGGGGCTGTGGCCGGTGTCTGCTCTGGGGACGGGGCTGGGGCTGGCGTCTGCTGCGGCTGCGGCTGTGACGCTGCCTGCTGTGCAGTCGTCGGCTGTGTTGGAACTGTCTGCTGTGCAGAGCTTGATGGCGTGGACGCATTATTGTCAAGTGAAAGTGATGTGCCTTCCACTACTTCCTCAGCATTTCCTTGACGCATATAGCTCCATGCATAACTTCCCTTTACACAAATTGCCTTCTGAACCTTTGAAAATGCAAGCTTTCCAATTTTCTCAATTGATTCTGGAATTACTACTTCCTTTAAAAGCTCAATATCAGACAATGCAGAATCATCAAGCTCCTTCATTCCTTCAGGAAGCTTTAAATACTGAACTGACGTATTGTTCTTAAATGCATGTGAACCAATTGAAGTTACCGGATATCCGCCGATTTCTGCCGGAATACGAACAACTTGTCCCTGATCATTGTACTCAACAAGCTTTAACTCATCATTTGAAAGCTCATAGACATTTCTTCCGGAAGTAACCTTGTTGTCTTTGATTTCAACTACTTCAGTTTCTGTCTCCTTTTGAGTTTCTTTCTGTGTTTCTTTCTTCGTATCCGTATCCTGTATCTTATCTACTGTATACGGAATCTGCTTATTGCTCTTTTTTCCACTGCTGAAAAGAAGAACAATCAATACGATCATCGCAGCAATCAATGCAATTACTGTGACAATAATAACAACAAGAATACGATTTGTTTTTGGACGAGCCGGTTCATAATCATCATTGTCGTAATCATCATTACCGTAGCTGTCATCCTCTTCGTCATAATCGTAATCATCATTCAGATTTTCTTCATAATCATCATCTGAATCTGAATCGTAGCCTTTATCTGGCTGCTCTTCATAATTGTCTTGTACCTTGACTTTAGAGGGGCGTATCTTTGTTCCGCAAATTGGACAAATCGTGCTTCCCTGCGCTAGTCTGGCACCACATTTCGGGCAAATCATATGCTTCTCCGTTCTGCCGCATTTTTGCGGCTTTTTTTAAGTTATCGTCTGCGTGTAACGTAAACGATAACGCCTTTAACCTTTCGTATCATACCATAAGTATGAGTTTATTTCAATGTTTCAAATATCCAAAAACATTACATTTCTTTTACAAAACTGCGTCAATCCACGCGTTCCTTTCCCCAGAAAAATAATGCTACTGTTCCCGGGCCGGTATGACTGCCAATTGTAGCACCAATCGGATAAATTTCAACTTTTCCATTTAAATTAGGAAAGCGGCTCTCAACAAGCATTGCAACAGCTTTTGCGTCATCCATACACTCTGACTGACAGATATAGCATTTGCCCGAATATGCCAAACCTCCCTCAGCATTTTCTTCCATCTTCTGAACGATGCGCTGAATCACTTTTTTCTTCGTGCGCACCTTCTCTCTTGCTGTCAAATGTCCCTCATAGTCCACATTTAACAAAGGACAGATTCCAAGCATACCTCCAAAAAATCCAGCTGCCTTTGATACTCTTCCGCCTCTGATAAAAAAAGTAAGATCAGAAGTAAAAAACCAGTGCTGCAGTTTCTTTTTATTTTCACACACCCATGCATACAATTCATCTATGCCCTCTCCTGCATCCCTTCTGTCTGCCAGAGTATCTACTAACAAACCATAACCAGAGGAAGCTGCCAATGAATCCACTACATAAATTTTTCTGTTTGGATATTCTTCTCTTACCTGTTCTGCTGCAATACATGCTGAATTGTAGCTGCCTGAAATTCCGCTTGAAAGCGTTAAATGAAGGATATCCTTTCCCTCATCAAATATTTTTCTAAAAAAATCTGCATACTCACCGATACTAACCTGTGATGTCTTTACATCCTCACCTGCAAGCATTCTGCGATATAATTCTGCCGGAGGCATCGTCTGACCAAGATCATCCAGATAGTCCGTTCCCCCCAGTTCATAGTGAAAGCACACATAGCGGATTCCACGCTTATCAAAATATTCCTTCGTCAAATCAGCTGTAGAACAGCAGCTGATGCAATATTCTGCCATACTCATCTCCTCCTTATAATTAAAGCATTAAAACAGTTACAGTATATCTTTTTTGCTTTACAAATACAAGTAGCGTTAAAGAGAAAATGCACCGTTTATCATTCCTTATCTTTTTTTCAGAAAATGTTCGCGATTAGGATAAATTTCCCTAAACACCTCTAAAGCAGCTCTTTGAAGCGGCTCAAATTCTTTTTCCATTCGCAGACTATGAGGTGCATCAAACACAATTCTGCTTATTTGTTCAGCGATCTTTCCTGCAATGCTTTCATCTGACAGCTGTCCCATTCCAAAAATAACAGAAGTAAAGCCACGTCCTCCTGTACTAATCTCAATATATTTTCTGCATGTGTTTTTTAACTCTAAAAAAATTATTTCCTGCTGAGTCTTTGGCTTTCTTTCAAATTCATATAAATTCAGACCAAGAATAGCTTCTATCGCAAGCTTTTTCTTTCTGCCTCCCAAATCCATGCTTCCACTTTCTACAATATATTTTAAATTCATAAGATAACCAACAAACATATCCTTCCTTGGCTTACCTTTTCCATATCTGGTCTCCCAGAGCTTCATTCGAAGTTTATCTTCTTCACTCATGGTTTCATTTTTATTTTCCAGAAGCATCTGCTGTCTTTTAAGCGGATCTGTCTGTTCATAATAGTTTATCAGCCAATCTTCCATTTTCAATCTTTCCTTTCCGAAAATGAACCTTTTTATTGTTCCATAAATGATTCCACATTTTCTACTGTCACCTTTTTATACGGCAAAAAAATATATCGTTCATTTTCCAGATCCTCCTTTGGCGGTGTCTGACCTTGAAACAGTGTCATCGCAAGGCGCGAAATCTGCTCAGCTTGTCCATGTCTGTCATTATACACAGTCCCCTGAATGGTGCCTTTTTGGACAGCATCCAATGCACCTTCCAAACCATCTATTCCAAAAATCATCGGACGTCTGTCTTTATCATAATCAAGTGCATCATACGCAGCAACTGCACCAAGAGCCATCTCATCATTATTAGAAAGGACTAGTTCAATCTCGTCTCCATATTGATTAATCAGCTGTGTCATCTTATTTTCAGCTTGTCCACGATTCCAGTTTGCAAACTGTAAACTTAGTCTTTCTAATATAATGCCCTGTTCTTTAATTGTTTTTACCACACTGTCTGTTCGAATGATTGCATCCTGATGACCTGTCTCACCCTCAAGAAGTACATATTGAATCTTTCCGTCCTGATTTCGATCTACTGCGTCATTGTCTCGTATCATATCTGCTGCAATCTCACCCTGCATCATACCAGACTGTCTGGCATCTCCGCCTACATAATACAGCTTATCCCACTGCATCAAATCCTCTCTCACTGGCTCTCTATTAAAGAAAATAACAGGTATATTTTCCTTTTTTGCCATCTTTATTATATTTGACGGCTCTGTCCTGTCAACGAGATCAACAGCAAGTATCTCACAGCCAGCATCAAGCATTTCCTTCACAACTTCATTTTGAATCTTCTGATCATTTTTTCCATCCCTTACAGTCATAATCACCTTTAGAGAATCTGACTCGTATTCTGCCAGATCTTCCTTCAGACAATCTGTAAGCGCATTAATAAAGGGGTCGTCCTGCGTGTATAGCACAACACCAACACGAAGAACATCTCTTTTTTTCTCACTATTCGCCGTACATCCTGTCAGACACAACAACATGCATCCGATCAGAATACTTCTTATCTGATACTGTTTCATTGAAATCTCCATTCCTTTTTGGCTGACTATATGCAAATTCTCAATCATACGTATGAAGAAAATGCTGTACCTCTTCTCTGAAAATATCTTCTTTATGCAGCAGATGATACTCAATCGTCTGGTTGTTAATCGTATACAGATGATTTTTCAGCACTTTTGAAATTTCTATAGCGCTATGATATCCCATTCCATATCCATCTATCGCAATCAATCCGTCAATCACAGAATCATCAAGATAATATACACACTTTATACTATTTCCAATCCCATAGATTTTCGTGTCACTCTCTTTTTTCTGTGCATACATCCCTGCTACCTGCTCTAAGGCACTTGTGTCAAATACAATCAAATAGTCAACTGGCTGCTGCTCTTTTAACCTCTGTGTAATTGCCATATCATATGTGATATTCATATCAAACTGAATCTCACATCCCGTATCAGAAAGCACATCTAATACACCCTGCATACATTTATCAGTACAATCTGTTTTCTTAAATCCGCTTATAATTCCAACAGTTTTGCCTTGAATATTATTTTGATTGCGGCTTAATAAGTCCTGTGCCAATGTATATCCCATACGGTAATAGTCCGGCGTAATAACAGGCAAATCAGAATATTTTGATGTATGGTCTTCCTCTTTTTCACGCAGCGCATCATTTGCTACAAGAAGCATTGGCTTTTGTACGCGAATTTCTCTAAGCATATCAATAGTATCCCTGCCAGGCGCCGCCTGAACAATAAATGCATCAACCTGATTATCCAGCTGATCATAAATCAAGTTCTTCTCCTCATCTGCATTTTCAATTTCATCTGTATTGCAAATAATCAAATGTATATTTGCGATTCCAGCTGCCTGCTTTAGACCATTCATAAAGGAGTTCCATTTTTCATCACCTGATTTTTCAACAATAACTGCTACACGCTTCTGAGGCTTTTCATCTTCAAAAATCAGATGCACACAAAACAGCAGTAATATGCCAAGACAAATTTCTGCTAACAAAAAAGTAGTTTTTGTTTTTTTCATGATTCACCCTCTTTTCTGACTGGCTTCCCCGGAGTCTCAAGCACTTCGCAATTTTCCTTAGTATATGGCACAGCAGGCAAATGAATCGTGACCGTTGTTCCCTCATCTGGTTCACTCTCCACAATAAGGCCATACTTATTTCCAAACATCAGCTGAATACGCGTGTGCACATTAATGAGTCCTACACCAGAACCATGTTTGGGTCCTTTCTGATTATCTTTTAAAATATTTTCTACATCTTCATGACGCATTCCCATTCCATTATCCGTAACTGAAAGATAGATTTCTGCATCATCTTTCCAACCTTTGACAATAATTTTAGGCTGATCATCCTCATCCATATTTCCTACACCATAATATATAGCATTTTCAAGAATCGGCTGCAAAATAAGCTTTACCGTACAGAACGGATAAATTTCTTCTGAAACATCATATTCTGTCACAAAACGCTCCTTGTAGCGATACTTTTGAATATTCATATAATTTTTGCAGTGCTTTAGCTCATCCTCAATACTAATAATCGTCTTTCCTTTTGACAAACTGATTCTAAACAGCTTGGCCAGCTCAGATATCATAAAAACTGCATCCTGATTTTTATTGGCCTCAACCATCCAAGTGATAGATTCCAAAGTATTATAAAGAAAATGCGGGTTGATCTGACTTTGCAGTGCTGCCAGTTCACTTTTTCTTCTCTCATTCTGCTGCTTCACAATTTCTTTCATTAACCGCTCAATTTCTTCATACGAATGCTGGACAGATTTTCCAAGATGACGAATCTCATATGAGCCTCCAATATAGATATCAGGCTTTTCCCCAGCTTCATATGCCCTTACAGATGCATCCAGTTTAAGAATTGGACTTGAAATCCTTTTCGACACAATGCGATTGACTAAAAGAAGCATCATAATCAGCATAATCACAACAATTACCATATAAATACGAAACTGTTCTCGGCTGTCTGTTCTAATGTCCTGCTTTACAATGCCTACCATCTTCCAGCCCGTATATGATATAGTGCTTACAATTGCAGTCTGCTTATCTCCACTTGGGCTGCGCAAATTTTTATATACACCATCTTCATTGCTGCATACAATACTGAAATCTTCCTCAAACAATCCATTGCTGATTTCATTTGCATAAGGATGATAAATCAGATTTCCTTCCCCATCACAGACATAATAATATCGCCCCCTGTTTTGATCATTCACCTGATTCATCATTTCCTCAATAAAGGAATATTTCATATCAACAAGCAAAATACCATTTTCAGGTCTGTCTCCATCAATACCGTCTACCGCACGACTTAGGGAAATCACCCAATGATAGCTCTTTGCATCATCCTGAAATAAATTCTGCATATGAGGCGTTGAAAAGTGCATATTTTCAATTTCCTCTGCTGCATTTTCAAACCAAGACTGCCAAAGCACCTCTATGCCATCCTTCTGCAGCGTAACTGGCTCTGCCACAATAAGATTTCCTTCCATATCATAAAGCGCAATACTCTGTATTTTGTCCTTATTAAAATCATATAGAAAACTCAACTGCTGATTAAACTCCGGACTAGACACATCAAATGCCTGTATAATATTATATGTGACAGTATCTGAAATCTGTCTCATATTTTTCAGATACTGCTCCATGGAATTGACTGTGCTTTCCATCAGGTTTTGTGTGTTGCGAACTTCATTCTGACGCATAGCCATTTCATATCGATTGTAAAGCAATAACCCCATAGATATAGACGTAATTACCGTCATCAAAGAAAGAACCGTCATAATGACAGACTGAATATCTGACACTTTTCTTTTTTTCATACTCATTTTCCCATATGCTCTGTGCGATATTTTGAAGGCGACATTCCATACTTGCGTTTAAAAACATATCCAAAATAGTTTGCGTCCTCATAGCCAACATGTTCTGCAATTTCATAATTTTTTTCATTTGTTTCAAGCATCAGATGAACAGCCTGCTGCATTCTGTAATCTGTCAAATATGTAATAAATGAAATACCCACTTCTTTCTTAAAAATAGAAGAAAAATAGGAATTTGATACACCAAGCTTTGAACATACGGTATCAAGTGACAGATCTGCATCTGCATACTCATCACGAACAATATTTTTTGCTTCTGAAATAAGGTAACGCAGTGAAGAATTTCTGGCATTTTTTAGTTCATCACTGATCGATAGTGCTACTCTGACAAGCCAGGCCATTAATGCACTTTCATCCATCTTTGTAATTTCTTCATACGCATTTTTGATTTCTCCGGCATGATCTTCAAATTTCATATGATTATTTCCACAGAAACGATATAGATGCCCTACAATTTCCAGCACAGTAAAATTATACTGCATAATTGTTTTTGCATTATCTTTTAGTTCCTTCACTAAAGAAAAAACTGCATGTTCAATATCTTCACGTACCCCAATATGAACTGCCTTGAACACATCATTCATATTAATATCATCTGGCTGCATGGAAAGTCCCTGCCCCTTCGGTGCAATATCTGCAATATTGATAGAACAGCCTGATCCGTAAATAACACGATACGAAAGTGCTTCCCATGCCCCTTCGTAGGAAAAACGAAGATTTGATACTTCATTGCACACCTTACCTATTCCAACAGTAACAACTGCACCAAAAAAGCGGTCTGCCCATTTGCAGAAGCGGTCACAGTCATCCGTCAGTCTCGTGATTTCATCTTCTTTGCCTAAATTTGCTACCATAACAATATTTCCCAGATAAGAAAAATATCTGCAGTCCCATTTGCCGCGGAATTTTTCCTTGACTTCTCTTTGTACAGATATCGAAAGCAGAAGTGGTGTCATCCCGTCAGGAACATGATTTTCTGATGTATGGAAAACAGCGCAGCAAAAATATGAACCTGGCAAAGAAATCTGATAATCATTTAAATATTTATTTATTTCACTGTCCGAAATGCGTCCCTCCACAAGAGAACAAAAGAAATTTGTTTGAAGTACAGGAAGGGAATCTGTGTAGTACTGCTCTAGCTTTCTGACATTTAATTTTTCTTCTCTCTCTTTATCGAGTACGTTTTTTAATCGTTTGAGACATTCAGAAAGCTCATTGGCATTGATCGGTTTTAATATATACTCTTCAATTTCAAGATGAACTGCTTCTTTGGCATATTCAAACTCGTCAAATCCAGTCAGAATTAAAATTCGCACGCCTGGATTCTCTTCCTTTAAATTACGTGCCAGTTCCAATCCATTCATATATGGCATTTTGATATCGGTAATGACCACATCTGGCTGCAGTTTTTCTGCTATTTCCATAGCTTTTACACCATTCTGTGCTTTTCCGATTACCTCAAATCCCAATTCTTCCCAATTAATTCTTTGTTCAATTGCATTTCTGACTTCTTCCTCATCATCTACAAGAAGTACTTTATATGTAGTCATCTATATTCCTCCATGTTTACTAAGAAATCTTTCTGCATTTACAAAAAATGGCACGAACTTCTTTATAAATAGATTCGTGCCATCTTCATTATACTCTTTTTTTACCAATTTTCCACTAGTAATATTATTTTTTTATACATTTTTTGTGCATTACTTCTTCTTTACGTACTTGAGACAGTCGAGTGTAACTGCTACGAGAATGATAATACCTTCAAAGATAAACTGAAGGTTTGTATCAATACCAAGAATAGTAAGGGAATAAGTCAGTGCAGTAAAGATCAATACACCAGTTACAACACCAGAGATCTTACCAATACCACCAGTAAAGGATACACCACCAACAACGCAAGCAGCGATAGCATCCATATCCCATCCTTGTCCATAAGCTGCACTACCAGAACCGATCATACGATTACATTCCAGCCAAGCACCAAATCCATACAGGATACCTGCAAGAACGAATGCGCCCATTGTTACTGCAAATACAGAAATACCAGATACAGCAGCTGCTTCTGGATTACCACCAACTGCATACAGATTCTTACCAAACGTTGTCTTATTCCAGATAAACCATACAACTGCAACTGCAACAACTGCCCACAGAATAATGGTTGGGAAATTTCCAATTTTTGGAATAAACATTGCCGGGATGGAAGAATCAATTGCTCCAAAGGATACGCCCTTTGTTGCATATGTTACAAGACCAAAGATAATAAGCATGTTTGCCATAGTAGAGATAAATGGATGCATCTTAAATCTTGCCATAAAGAAACCTGCAATTGATGCAAATCCAGTTGTCAGAATCACACATACAAGCAGTGCAAATATTGCACGAGCTGGTGCAGGGATTCCGGTGAAGTCAAAGATATGGCCAAATACACCGCCCGTATTAATACCATTGTGCATAATAATGGTTGCTGTTACCATACCCATACCAACCATTCGGCCTACAGAAAGATCAGTACCGGTTAACAGAATCAATCCTGCTACACCAAGAGCCAGGAAGATACGAGGTGATGCCTGCTGAAGAATATTCAAAATATTAGCTGTTGTCAGAAGCTGCGTATCCTTTACAACTGGTGTTATAAAGCAAAGTGCGATAAAAATCAGGATAATTACAATATAAAGTCCGTTCTTATAAAGGAACTGCGGTGTGTTAAATGTATACTTGTAATTTTCCAGTTTCTGAAGCTTCTTCTGTCCATAAGTAAACTTTGACATACGAAGCAAATCAATCAGATGATACTGATGCACAAATGCCTCATGCTTTCTGTCCTTGATTTCCTGAAGCTTTGACTCATGCACCATCTGTGCATCATAAAGACGATTCTTATATACATACTTCTCGTCTTTAAGCTCCTGCTTATCTGTCATGCCGGAAATTGTGCGCTCGTGCTCTGCTTTGAGATTTGCGCGAATCTTTTCATATTCTGCATTCTCAGCTTCCTTTTGAGCTGCACAACTTGCTGCAACCTTATCGTAATAATCTTTCTTAAAATGAGTCTTCAAATAAGATTCTGCATCTGCAATCAGCTTGGAAACTTTATCTTTATTTGCAGTTTCTACCTCTCTTGCCTTTACAAGAAGCTCCTGATCCTTTCGGATAATTGCATTCTGCTCCTCTTTTGTATAATTCTTATCTTCCTTTGTTAAAGAGATATGTGTCTTTAATGCCTGCACCTTATCAGAACCATCTACACGCAGGGCATCTATCTGTGCCTGTATTTTACCAACATATTCATCAATCGGCTTTAAAAGCTTTGCTTCCTCTTCTGCCGAAAGATATCTCATATCATTTGCCATAGCTCTCGTACTCCTCTCTATTACAAATACTTTGCACTAAGTCTAAGCAGTTCTTCCTGATTTGTTTCCTTGGTGTTTACAATTCCTGCCAGATGACCATTTGACATTACACCGATTCGGTTTGTAATTCCAAGAATCTCCGGCATCTCAGATGAAACAACAATGATTGTCTTTCCCTGCTTAGCCATATCAATAATCAGCTCATAAATCTCGTACTTAGCACCAACATCAATGCCTCGTGTCGGATCATCCATCATGAAAATCTTTGGTGAACGCTCCAACCATCTTCCAAAGATTGCCTTCTGCTGATTTCCACCAGAAAGGTTTGCAATCATATCATCTGGTCCCATGCACTTTGTATGCATAATACGAATTTCTTCTGCAGTTGCTCTTACCATTTCATCCTTAGATAATGCAATGCCAGATTTATACTGATTCATATTAGCAATTGTTGTATTAAAGGTGATATCTGCTTTTAAGAATAATCCATCAGCCTTACGTTCCTCAGTAATTAACGCAAATCCATGATCCATTGCATCTTTTGATGAATTGAAATTCATCAGCTTATCATCATAGTAGACACGTCCGGCTGCTCTTGTACGAATACCAAATATTGTCTCAAGAAGCTCTGTACGACCCGCACCAACCAGACCATATAAACCAAATATTTCTCCCTTTTTTACATCAAAGGTTATATCTTGAAGCTTCGGTGCATATTTCGTAGATAAATGCTCTACTCTTAAAATCA